>Ga0255138_1000291_pt1 | contig 13315 bp, 11 predicted proteins | sample Law_Colum_RepA_8_FD_188545 | JGI IMG/M metagenome (GOLD analysis project Ga0255138, IMG submission 188545) | Freshwater microbial communities from St. Lawrence River, New York, United States - Law_Colum_RepA_8d | ecosystem: Environmental > Aquatic > Freshwater > River | place: USA: New York... | reverse complement strand
GAAAATGAAATTATTGAAAATGAAATTGTTGAAAATGAAATTGTTGAAAATGAAATTATCGAAACTAATCAAGAATTATAAATATTAAATAAATATATTATTTATTTAATATTTAAAATAATATTTTAATTATTAAATATGAAAGAACACAATTTGAAAGTAATACCATATACAGCAACATCAATATCAGTTATTGGAAGATTTATTTTTATGTTTTTATTATACAAAAACAAAAGCACTAATAGTTTATCTTTATTATTTTGTATTTTAAGTATATGTTCTTCTTCTATGTGGATGTATTATAGTATTCAAATGAATGACTTACCTATGATTTTTAGAAGTTCAATTGAAATTTCATTATTAACAATATCATCAATTTATATTATTAGAAATAAGGCACTAAATTATAGAAATGAAAATCAAATATTAGCATTGCCTAGTTAAATTATAATTGTATTACATCAATGGATTTCTAGGTGATTGAGCAAAATGATTTGAACTAAAGGCTGATTGAGTTGGTTGTCTATATAAATTATATTGTGGAGTAAGATAACATGCTTTTTTATTTTGAAATCGTATTATTGTTGGGTTATTACAAGTTGGGGCTTTATTTTTAAAAATGGTTGTATTTTGAGGAGTCACTGTATTATTTACGCTATTTACTAGATTCACATTATTTCTATTTAAGCTTGCGGCATTTGTTTGAATAGTATCTACATTTAATTTAAGCATTCTAGTACTACTTGATACAGCTCCTTGTTTTGCGAACTGTGGATTATTAGGTTTATATACAACTAATTTACATCCTGGAGGATTATTTGGACCAGAAAATGGGACACCATAATATGGGTTATTTATAAAATCAATAAATAAATTTATTGCTAAATCTTTTTGAGGTTCTGGTAAACTATTTAAGTAATTAAATAAACTATCAAATGTATAATTATCTAATGCTTTAAAGGCATCTATTTCTTCTTGTGTTAAAATTCCTTTATCTTCCAAAATTGATAATAGTTTATTTATTAAAGCAATTTCAGTAGCTTCATATATTTCACCATTTGGTTGACAGTTAGCAAAATAAGTATTTAATAATGATAATGGACTTCCTGGTTTCGCTGCCAATATTTTAGCAGCAGTAAAATTTGGGTTTCCTGAATTTATAGCAGCAATCTCAACTGGATTTGGTGTTTGAAAGTTAAAAGCCTTTTGCTCGTATGTTTGACATCTATTTTGTAAATATTGTGTATGAGTTGTATAATAATTCTTTTTTAGATTTGTATTTGCTGGCAAAACTCTTCGAAGTGCTTTTTTTTCAGCATTACAGCATAACACACGATTTTGAGTATTTGTTTCTGGATTTTCAGTCAAGTATGTAGTATTCGGATAATAGCTAGCCACTAGTCCTACACCTTCACAAGTAGTACAATCAGTATTTAATTGATTTATTTCATTTGTTTCATTTAATGGATTTTGTTTTACAATATATCCTCCTGGATTATCAAGCAATTGATTTAGTAAACCCATACCACCAGCACCACCACCTAGCGATGGACCCTTACTTGATTTAACAATTCTATTCAAATTATAATTTATTAATGAAGTTTCAATATATTGACCTGGATTGTTTGGGTCTTCTATTATTATATCTGGAACAGGAATAACTCTTCCTTTTCTGTAATGTTTTATAGGTCTTGGCAATCCAAAACCTGTTTGAAAAACGTTACCTGTATCATTATTTGTTAATGGTCTAATATGACTTGCGGTTATTCCAACAGGATTACTAAAAACTCCAGTTCCTTTCCATGTTTTATAACCACCTTGAGGGACATGATTATTATAAGTTTTCATTCCTAATGGATAAAAGGCTGTAGACATTATATTATTATAAAAGAAAATAAAAAGTAATATTATATTATAATAATGTTAACAATAATAAATTTGCTTATTATTATATTTATTATATTAATTATTTATCAAATATTTTTAGCACATTTTTCTAATAGCATTGTAGAAGGATTAGAAAATTATAAAGATTATGATACATCTGACCCTAATAATGTTATGATATTAGCTCAACAGAATGCTGGCAATATTGAGGTTTTAAAACAACAATTTGATAAAATTTCTGGATTAAAACAACATGTGGAGGATATGAGCGGAAATATTGATAACCTAACACAACAAGTCAATGACTTAGTTCAATCACAACAAGATTATCTAGCGCAAAATTTGCCATCTGAACCTCCTGAAGTTACTGGAGCAGATGATAATGAAGAAGAACCAGAAGAACCTAATACTGATACTACAACTTCATTACAAAGTTAGAAATAAGTATTTAAAAATAATATATTTGTATAAAGTAAATATATTATGTCTAATTTATTTGAAGATGTTTTAAATGACGCAAAGGGGGTAGAAGAAAAATTATTAGGACCATCTTATCCTTATTATAAAAATATTAAAATGCCTAATGAAATTGGCATGACAGATAAAGGTACTTTAAAAGCATTAGGTAAGGATATTGATGGATTAATTCAGTATGTAGAACTTTTAGTATCAGGTAAAAGTAAAGCATCCGCTACAGGTGGCCCTTTAGGCAATAAATTTTTTTTAAAAACTGGAGCTAAATGTGTTGATAATAAAACAAATGAACAAGTTGACAGATATATTTATGTTAATAATATTCCTGACGGAAGTATACCATTTATTTCTAATGGTCTTGGTGTTAATTTTAAAGATTTTAGAGGATTAATTCCTGGCGCAATGGGTAATCTAAGTGTTTTAAATCCTTTTAATATTTTACAAGCTTTTCTCTCTGGAGGCACTCCACCTTGTCAAGAAATAACTATGGAAACTGTTGATGTTAATAATAATAAGTCTTCTGAAACACACTATGTGACATTAGTTGATATTGGCAATATGAATCCTTGTAGTTTTTCAGATAAAAAAAATCCAAAAACAGGGGTAAAATGTAAAGAGTCATTTACTTCTTATAATTTAAATGAAAGCGAAGAATTCCCTTTTCCTAATGATACATTCGACCAGCTATATTTTGCTGGATTAGGTGGTCTTGGACTTTATATTTTGTATAAGCTTATGGAAAAATCAAAATAATTATATTTTTTTTAAATCAAAATATTTTTATTTAAAAAAAAAATATAATATAATATATGCCTCAAGTTACTTCTGCTGTTTATAATTTGGGTAAACCACGACAATCATCACGTTATAACAGTTTTAATAAACGCAATTCAGGCGAATTTGAAAACCAACAAAATATTATTAAGGAAAGACTTAGATTGTTAAATGAAGCTAAATTATTAAAACAAACACAAATTGCTAACAGACCTAAGCTTGCTATTTTATTTAATCCTAATACATATCCACAAGATACTTTAATGTTTATGGAATTTATTAAAGATGATACAGTGGTTTCAAAATTTACTATTATTTATTATACTGATTTATTAAAAACACTTGAAGAGCAATATAATTTAGGGTTTCGGTTTTTTGCCTCTCCTACTATAGGATCATTTTCTTTATATACTTATTGTATTCCATTCTGTAAAAAATATCCAGACGCATTGTTGATTACTAGTTATTCAACACAATATTTTGAAAATGGTATTTTACCATTTAATATTATTCGCACATCCATAAATGATAAAGATATGATGAACTATATAGTTACTGAATTGCTTTATAATTTAAATACATTAACAAAAGAATCCGCACCATTTTATTATGAACCTATTTCCAATAATACAGATAGTACTTCCCCTATTTTTGAAAAAATTGTATATATTTATACTGAAAAAGACGCCAATGGGAATACAGATACATATTCAGAAGGATATAAAGAGCAATTATTAAGTGAAGTTAATTCACAAAATGGTCGTATTGAAATACAAACTTTTAAAATTACAGATGATAATTTTATTTTACCTGCCGAGGTTAAAACTTTATTATCTGAAAATCCTGTTTCTGGTGAAGATTTTGGAAATAGTATTAAAACTATGTTTATTATAAATTCATATAGCCCAGAAAAAATTTTGCAGTTGTTTGACGAAGAATATATGTATGATAATTATTTTATTTTTGGAGATGTATTTCCTTCAAACCATTATACAAGTAAATATAAATTTAATTATGCTATATGTCCTATAGGCAATTATTCATTTGAAGGTTATAAAACAGCTGGGTTTTTACCTGGTGGACGCGAATTATCTCCTTTTTTGTATAGCATTATGGATATTATATTAAAATTATTACCATATTATACCCAAATTTATTATACAAATATAACTTTATCTTCAATTGAATTTAATATGTTATTTATATACGTAATGAAACAATTAAACTTATTTGTTAATGATAATTATTGGTATGAACGTAAAATTTTTACATATTATATTGGTACAAAGCCAGACGATTTGTCAAACGCCCAATATAATTATTACATATTTTTTCAATTTAAATTTAATCCAGAATTATCTGGCTCAATTAGTACTCGAAAAACTTTTATTTATAGTTATATCAATACAGGTTTAAAAAGATTTGACAAAAATTTACATATACCAATAATTAATGCTTCATCTTCTTTTACTACATATGATATTAATATTTATCCGGTCAACTCGTCTGAAATTCGCGTTAATATTACATTTGATTATTTAACAATGAATGGGGATGACGGATTATCTTTTATAGATTTAGATGATACTACTAAAACATATTATCAAGATAATATAGTAACTATATTACAATTTGGTGGTATGCCTTTATCAAGAGGTGGAAATCAATTCGCAAATTTATCTAATTTAAGAATATCAGCAACAGATACTCCAACCATTTTGAAAAATACTTCTTTGGATAAAGCATTTTACAATTGTACTAATTTTAATGCAAATATTAGTAGTTGGGATGTTTCAAACGCAAAAACTATGAACTCTATGTTTGAAAATTCTACTAATTTTAATAATGATTTTTCGCCATTAAATTGGAATTGTGATAATTTGACTAGTGCGGTAAATTTCGGTTTAAATTCGAGTCTTTATGGATTAGGAGGTAATTATAATGTAAATCCTGGAAATGGTACTCGAAAAAATAATATAACATCTATTGAAACACCTATGAAAACATTGACTCAGTCGAATAGTTCTTTACCATTAATAAGTGGAAGTTTTATCTTTACAATTTCAGATTTACAATTATTTGACACTACAAAAATACCAATAATTAATTCAATTTCTTTTATATTATTGGAAGTAAGTCAAACTTATGTATCTTCATTTGCTTCAACAACCGTTACTATTCTATATAGTTATAATATACTATTAGGAAATGAAGGACTATCTTTTAAAGATGTTATTAGTTATTATGGAAATAAAATAGTAACTATATTACAATTTGGGGGTATACCTTTATCAAGAGGTGGAGAACAGTTCGCAAATTTACCGAATTTAGTAATATCAGCAGTAGATAAACCAACCATTTTGTTAAATACTTCTTTGAATAAAGCATTTTACAATTCAACTAATTTTAATTCAAACATTAGTAGTTGGAATGTTTCAAATGTAACAAACATGACAAGTATGTTTAAAAATGCTATAATTTTTAATCAAAACATTAGTAGTTGGAATGTTTCAAATGTAACAAACATGACAAGTATGTTTGAAAATGCTATAATTTTTAATCAAAACATTAGCGGTTGGAATGTTTCAAATGTAACAAATATGACAAGTATGTTTCAAAATTCAACAGCATTTAATAATAACAATACATTAATGAATTGGTCTTGTAATAGTAATCTTGTTGCTAACAAATTTGGTGATGGTTCTGCTCTTTATGTAAATAATGGAGGAACTTATATTGGAAATTTTGGAAACGCTTCTCGAAGTAATAAAATATTGAGTATCCAAACACCGATTTATAAAAATGCTGGAAACTTAGTATATAGTTTTATTAATACAGCAATATCGTCAGATTTTGATAATTCAAAAATTCCAATAATTAATAATAACAATTCTTTTGATATTTTAGATGTAATTCAAGATATTTCAGGAAATATTACAACTATTACTGTTTTATATAAGATTTTATCACAAATATCAGTTGATGATGGGTTTTCCTTTAAAAATGTTGCTAATTATTATATAAATAGTAATGTAAATATATTACAATTTGACAATATTCCTTTATCAAAAGCTGGAGAACAATTTATAAATTTACGAAATTTAGAAATATCAACAACATATACAGATATTCCATCTATATTTAATAATACTTCTTTGTCTAAATCATTTTACAATTGTACTAATTTCAATTCAAATATTAATAATTGGAATGTTTCAAATGTAACAAATATGACAAGTACGTTTTATGGTTGTATTAAATTTAATCAAGATATAAGTAGTTGGAATGTTTCAAATGTAACAAATATGTCAAGTATGTTTTATGGATGTAATAATTTTAATCAAAATCTTAGTGGTTGGAATGTTTCAAAAGTAACACTTATGACAAAGATGTTTTATGGTTGTAGTAAATTTAATCAAAATCTTAGTAGTTGGAATGTTTCTGGAGTAACAAATATGGATTCAATGTTTCAAAATGCGACTATTTTCAATAACAATAATATACCAATGAATTGGAATTGTAATACTAATCTTTCTGCTAACAATTTTGGTGATGGAACTGCTCTTTATACAAATACAAATAATGATTATAGAAAAAACGCAGGAAACGCAAAACGACTAACAACAACAGGTAATAAATCTATACAAACACCAATTTATAATTATGGAACATTTATTTATAGAACAAAAGTAAATATTGCTATTACTTCAAACAATATATCAACATATTTACCAATAATTGATGCAAGTAGCAGTTTAATAACTTATAATATACAAATTAATAGAATTGGTTCTATATTTACGGGTTTACAAACCATTGAAGTACCATTTTATTATGATTCAATAAGAGGAGAAGATGGATTATCTTTTAAAAATGTTACTGATAAATATGGAATTTTTAATATAACCATAACACAATTTGATGGTATACCTTTATCGAATAGTGGTTATCAATTTTGGAAATTAGAAGATTTGAATATATTAGATAATGGTGGTTATCCAACTATTTTACCAGGCACTTCTTTAAAACAAGCATTTTATCAATCCACTTTTTTTAATTCAAACATTAGTAATTGGAATGTTTCTGAAGTAACAGATATGAGAAGTATGTTTTATGGTTGTATTAAGTTTAATCAAGATATTAGCAATTGGAATGTTTCAAAAGTAACAAATATGGATTCAATGTTTGAAGGAGCATCCGATTTTTATAATAAAGGAATCCCAATGTTTTGGAATTGTGACAATTTAACTAGCGCAACAAATTTTGGATTAGGTTCTAATTTATATGAAGAAAATAGCAATTTTAGTGTAAATCAAGGAAATCCAGGAAATGCTGTTCGACTTTCAACAAATAATATTGATTACTTCTCTATTGAAACCTCTATAGTTCCTAATCCTTCCGGTTTTGGAGAAATTATTAGGAAATATAAACTATCTCCTAGACAAGTAACAGATTTAACAACATTAAAAAGTGGTACATTTGTTTATAGTTTTTATAATAAAAATTCAGTTATATTTGATAGTGATATACATTTACCAATAATTAATAATAAATCTTTCAGTATGTTAGATATAAATTTTGTTAATGATAATGAAAAAAAAACAACGACTGTTAATGTTTATTTTAATTATAGATTTTTATTTGATGATGATGGTTTAACTTTTAAAAATGTTTCTAGTTATTATAAAAATAATCTGGTAGAAATAAAAAGTCTTGATGGAATCCCTTTATCAAATTACAACAATTATAAATTTTTTGACATACCTGATTTAAAAATAGCATGCACATCTGTAACTTGTCCGGTTATCACACAAAAAAATTTACTTTCTGGGGTGCCTATTTATTTTACTGAATTATTATATTCAACACAACTTAATATACCACAATTTTGTAATAAAATAAATGTCTATTTGGTGGGTGGTGGAGGTTCAGGCGGTCAAGGAGGTGGAGATAAAATTAATAATAGTGGTGTTGGTAATGAAGCAGAAGCTATAATTCCAAAAAGTTTTAAGACAGGTAGTAGAGAAGGAACAGATGGTTCTGGTGGTGGTGGTGGTGAATTTGTAACCAGGTCAATATTATTAAGCGAAATTATTACGCCCGATACACACCTTTATATGGATATGGGAAGCGCAGCACCTGGTGTACCACCTGAAAACGATAGTTATTTTTATAGAGCGAATCCAGAATTAGTTCCAGCTAGTGATGATGCTGGATATAATGGATTTATTGGGGCTACAACAGCATTAAGAATATTATATAATAATAATAATAATGTGAAAACTACTTTATTATATGCTGAGCCCGGAACCGGTGGTGGTGGAGGTAGTAAGGATACTAAATCAATATCAGGAATTGGCGGAGTTAACAAGATAAGTACACAATACACTATTTTACAAGGTCGAGATTCTGAAAATAAAAAGGGGGGATTAAGCGGTTATTATATTAATAAAAATAAACCAGGGTTTTTTACATCATTTTTAGGAGATACTTTTGGAAATGGTGGAAATGGTTCAGAAGGGAAAAAAGACCGTAATCCAAGAAAAACATCTGATGTTAAAAATAATTATGCTAGAGTTTATTTTATAACTTAAAATAAAAAGACTGTAAATTTAAGAAAATTCTACCAAATAAAGTTTTATTTTAATTAAAAAATTAAAATATAATATGGTTACGTAATAGATTATTTATTTAAATGAGTAATGATATAAAAATAAAATAAAACAATATAATTATGACAGAACAATTTATTGATTTAATAAAAAACGGTAATTTGAGAGAAATCCAAGAATTTTACAATAATAATCCAAATATTGATATTTCTGCTGATGAAGAATATGCTTTTTGTTCGGCTTGTAGCTATGGATTTTTAGAAATTGCTAAGTGGTTATTAGAAATTAAACCAGACATTGATATTTCTATTAATAATGAAAGCCCTTTTCGTTGGGCTTGTGGTGAGGGTCATTTAGAAGTTACTAAGTGGTTATTAGAAGTTAATCCAAATATTGATATTTCTATTAATGATGAATATGCTTTTCGTTGTGTTTGCGCTCACGGACACTTACATGCTGCCAAATGGTTATTAGAAATTAAACCAGATATTGATATTTCAGCTGAAAATAACAATGCTTTTTTTAGCGCTTGTAGATATAAAAATACTGATGTTGCGTTATGGTTAGCAACACTTGACCCTAGGTATGTTATTGTAATGAAAAATGATGTAATTATGGATTATTATGTTAATAATTAAATACAAATACAAATACATAAGAACTTTTACAAAAATATATATTATTTAAAACAATTTAAAGAAAATGTACTGCAGGAATTTTACAAATTTATGTCTCAAAAAGTCAATCGAAAAACTAAAAATGGACAAAAAAAATGTCCAATTTTGAAAAGAGGCCTTTGACTTTTTGGAAAAATGTGTTTTTGCTGCATATTTTAAAATTAGCGTCACGTGATTTTTTTATATTTTTAATTTTTGTTACGATATATTTTTTTATTTATTTTTAAAAGTATTTAGGTATTTATAATATTATCAATATATATCAACAAAAATGGCAACAAATCAATCTGAAAAGTCTGAAAAGTCTGAACCAAGTTTTTATTGTAAAAAATGTGACTATATATGCTATAGAAAATATGACTTTAACAAACATATATTAACATCAAAACATAAAAATCTACAAATGTCAACAGAAAAGTCTGAAAAGTCTGAAAAGTCTGAAAATATATTTGCGTGTGTAAATTGTAAAAAAAAATTTAAAGATAGGTCAGGTTTATGGAAACATAAAAAAAAATGTACGATAGAAAATTGTGAAAAGATAGAAAATGACGAAGTTAATAATATTTGTGAATCATTTAATATAACACCAGAAATCATATTGAATGTTATACAACAAAACCAAGAATTTAAAGAGTTATTGATAGAACAGAATAAACAAAATCATGAATTACAAAAACAAAATAATGAATTACAAAAACAAATGATAGAAGTATTTAAAAATGGAACAGTTAATAATACAATTAATAATAATTCAAATAATAAAACATTTAACCTTCAATTTTTCTTAAATGAAACTTGTAAGAATGCTATGAATATTATGGATTTTGTCGATTCAATTAAAATTCAGTTGTCAGATGTTGAAAGCATAGGTGAATTAGGTTATGTGAATGGAATGTCTAAGCTTATTATCAAACATTTAAATGCTCTAGATGAAAATATGAGACCAGTTCATTGTAGCGACCCAAAGAGGGAATCATTATATGTTAAGGACGCAAATGTATGGGAAAAGGAAGACCCTGATAATAAGAAAATTAAAAAAGCAATCAAATACATTTCCCATAAGAACATTTGTGCTTTGCCTGAATGGAAGGCGAAGTACCCAGATTGTATTTACAGCGATTCCAAAAAGAGCGACCAATATAATCATATTGTAGTTGAAGCAATGGGAGGCTCAGGAGATAATGATGCGGAAAAGGCAGACAAAATAGTAAAAAAAATAGCCAAGGTAGTAACAATAGATAAAAATATATAATTTTATTTATTATTTATTTACGATGATGACGTTTATAACTTTTTTTATGATGACGTCGTCTTGTTTTTTTGCCACCAACATATGCTTGTGCTCTAGCAGTTGCGCCAGAAAATGGAGCAGCACGAGATGCTAAATTAGTCATTGACATATTATCAGAATATCCACCACGCATTCTGCGTGATTTGTGTCTTCTTCTTTTTCCGCCAGAAACAGCTGGTTGATAAGTATTAGAAGTACTATTTGTTGTAGTAGGAGTAGTATATGGTGAAGATGGTGAAGATGAAACCATACTAGATGCGGAATCTGTTATTGAGCCAACACTTTTTGTAAAAGAATCCCACATTCCACTTCCACTTCCATCAGAAGAACCATAATTTGATTCTTCTTTTTTATCCCAAGGCCATCCCCAACCACCACGCATTTTTTTACTTCTATGTTTTTTTGGCATTATTATATTATAGTATTAGAAATTATAATATAATATAATTAATTATAAATAAATTTAAGCCTTATTAACAAAACGTTTATAAGCTTCAAAACCGGCTAAAGCACCTAATATTTCAACAATAGTATAAGGAACAATATCTGATTTCATTAATTTACCAGAATGGTAAAGCGCAAGAGTTACGGCAGGATTATAGGACCCGCCAGAAATAGGTCCTCCTAAAAAAGCAATAATTGCTAAAGCAGCCCCAATTGCTAAATAATGTCCTGTAGAAAAAATAATAAAAGACAAGAACATTGTTCCCAAAAATTCTACTAAATATTTATTCAACATTTATATATATACTTTAGAAAAGTATATCAAAAGATATTTTATATATTTTATATAATTCTAATAAAATGTTATTATTGTTACCAATATATATTGATGTTTAATAAGTAGAACGAACAATAGACCCCCAAGCACAAACTTGTCCGTTTCTTAAACTATAATTTTCAATAGCACCTTTCTTTTTAGGTGCTACGCAACCACCAGACCTTGCTCTTCTAATAGAAGTTCTAGTACCACTAGGATAATAATTTTTAGTTGAGTAGGGTGCTTCAGAAGGCAGTCCAACTTTGTATGAGCTTTTACCGACTGCTGCGGCCCTTCTTTTTTGTATATAGAGAGAAGAATCAGTAGGAGGTATGTAGTTCATATGGGTTGATACATTATATTGTCTTTGTGATGATTTTGATGTAAAAACTCCAGAAGCATTTAATGCTTTCTCTCTTTGTATTGCTAAAGACTTTGCTGACTCCGCAGTTCTAAAATACTGATGTCTAGAATTAGTAAATTGGTCGGCAGCTACAGGTTCTTGAGATGGATAAAAAAGAGGTGGATTAGGTCGGATACCTACTAATGTACCATAGCTATGATAAGGTATAGCACATGGATATTGATTAGTGCTTAATGGTCCAGTAATACGTGAGTTTACATAATTATCATAATTTACTGAACCTATTGATGTGGAAATACCATATGGAGTACTCATTTATTATATATTATGAAAAAAATATATATTTATAACACAATACATTTTAAATTTTATTATAAAAATTTATTACTTATTTATTTTATATCATTTTTATTAATTTTTCATTTGTATAAATAAATAACCAACATCCTGTAGATTTACATTTATCAATAATTGATTCTGATAATTTATGTGGAATATTAATAGATATATCCCAGTTAGCTCTATCTAACACTTGTTCTAAAAGATGTTTGTTATCTTCATTAATATTATATTTAACATAAATTTCTTGTAATAAGTCTATAAATCTATCACGATTAATATTTGGTTTATTAGGTTTATTATTAGATGAGAAATGTGATTTGTATTTTACTTGCCAATTATTTGCAATATTTTCAATTATTTCTCTTTTCTCTTTTACAAAATCTCTAATATACAAGTCAGATATTGGAGTACTTTTATTTAAATTTTTAAATAAATCAATTAATTCACTTTCTATAGCATTAAAACGAATATTTAATATTATATATGATTGATATAACCAATTAGCATCATTATTACTTCCATAATCACCAGGGTCTATCAAATTAAGAGTTTTACTATTATTTTCTTTCAATATTTTCAAAGAAGTGTATCTATGAATTCCATCAACAACATCAAAAGATTGATTCATGTTATTAAAACTTAAATATAACATAGTATCTAATGGTTTTTTTGAAATATAAATGTATTTCGCTATATCAGCGCATCTAATGTGGTCTGGAGGTCGATTATATTTCCAATTTGAAATTGGAGCATTTAATAAATCGTTAACCTTAATTTTTATTATCATATGACGTTCAGAATAAGAATGAATTATTTCTGTTGATGGCATAATTATTGGTAGTATTGTATTGATAATATTATTTGGAATAAATTCACATTTTTTATAAGGTTCTAAAATTTCATTTAATGGATTATCTTCAATAATCAATTTTGTTTTTTTATTTTTCGAAATAAAATTTCTGATGTCAGTCATTTTAAATTTAGAATTTGGAATTAAGCTTTTAATAATATAAGTAATTTAATAATTACATTATTAAAATAAATCAATTTTTTTTTAAATTTTTAATATAATTAGGATTCATACAATAACAACATTTTTGTGTATGAAGCTGATTTTCATGTATAATAATATTA
>Ga0255138_1000284_pt1 | contig 13413 bp, 8 predicted proteins | sample Law_Colum_RepA_8_FD_188545 | JGI IMG/M metagenome (GOLD analysis project Ga0255138, IMG submission 188545) | Freshwater microbial communities from St. Lawrence River, New York, United States - Law_Colum_RepA_8d | ecosystem: Environmental > Aquatic > Freshwater > River | place: USA: New York... | reverse complement strand
ACAAAAGACCAGCAGCTATCGCCAGCGGGCTCTTTGTTTCCAAAGCGATGGATGCTGTCTGCCGTAGGAGCTTGCCTGCAAGCGATGGCATGTGAACCACAAGCCCCTGAATCGCCAGCAGGCTGGCTCCCACAAAAGACCGGCAGCTATCGCCAGCGGGCTCTTTGTTTCCAAAGCGATGAATGCTGTCTGCTGTAGGAGCTTGCCTGCAAGCGATGGCATGCGGACCACAAGCCCCTGAATCGCCAGCAGGCTGGCTCCCACAAAAGACCGGCAGCTATCGCCAGCAGGCTCTTTGTTTCCAAAGCGATGAATGCTGTCTGCCGTAGGAGCTTGCCTGCAAGCGATGGCATGCGGGCCACAAGCCCTGAATCGCCAGCAGGCTGGCTCCCACAAAAGACCAGCAGCTATCGCCAGCGGGCTCTTTGTTTCCAAAGCGATGGATGCTGTCTGCCTTAGGAGCTTGCCTGCAAGCGATGGCATGTGAACCACAAGCCCCTGAATCGCCAGCAGGCTGGCTCCCACAAAAGTCCAGCAGCTATCGCCAGCAGGCTCTTTGTTTCCAAAGCGATGAATGCTGTCTGCTGTAGGAGCTTGCCTGCAAGCGATGGCATGTGGACCACAAGCCCCTGAATCGCCAGCAGGCTGGCTCCCACAAAAGTCCAGCAGCTATCGCCAGCAGGCTGGCTCCCACAAAAGACCGGCAGCTATCGCCAGCAGCCTGGCTCCTACAAAAGACCGGCAGCCATCTTCAGCAAGCGAACACTTTCAAAAGGCAGTAGCTCAGGACAAGTGGGTCAATGTTTCAGTGGTGGTCGTCAGGGGCGATCCGCCTTGCGCAGCCAAACGCCAAAGCGACGTCACTTCAGCCGCGCGCGCTTCATGCAGCGGGTCGGTTGAATCGCGGGCTTTGCCATGAACAGGTTTGGCGTCCATGCGCCCCAGCACGGTCAGGCCCGCAGCATCGATCCAGCTCATCAATTCATCCCGCGTGCGCAAACCCAAATGCTCTGCCAAGTCGGACAAAATCAGCCAGCCCTCGCCACCTGGGCACAAATGTGCTGCCAGCCCCGCCAAAAAACCCTTCAGCATCTGGCTGCCCTCATCGTAAACCGCCTGGTCCAGCAGTGACGTTGGGCGAGCTGGCAACCAAGGCGGGTTGCACACCACCAAAGCCGCTTGCCCTGACGGGAACAAATCAGCCGCTACCAACTGAACCTGGTTTTGCAAACCCAGTCGCTGCAAGTTGTCTTTGGCACAGGCCAAAGCCCGATCACTCATGTCGGTGCCCACCACCTGTGCAGCCCCGCGCCTGGCCAGCACCGCAGACAGCACCCCGGTGCCCACCCCAATGTCAAAAGCCACCGAGTGCGTTTTCAGGGCAGCAGGCCAGGGCGCCTTGACCACCAGTGCCACATATTCACCCCGCACCGGAGAAAAAACACCGTAATGCGGATGAATGCGCAGCGCCTCACCCAATGCAGGCACCTCCACCCCGTTTTTGCGCCATTCAAAAGCGCCAATAGCGCCTTGCAAGCTGCGCAGCGACAAAACGCAAGACTGGCCATTGGCGGGTCCAAAAGCCTGGGCACAAGCCTGCCGCGCGTCCGGAGCGCGTCGCAGCGGGATGCCGTAATCACCCTCAAGTTCGATCAGGATCTGATTCAACACCCGACTTCTGTGGGCTTGAGCCTGGCGGTGGGTGTGAAACGCAGCACCCGCCAGCACGGGAGCTTCGACATGGATTTTCTTGTTGCGAGGCTTCTTGGGCTTGTCTATGCGCCGCGCCAGCGCCTGCAAAAGTTGTCGGGCATTTTGAAAATCACCGCGCCAGAGCAAACCTGTGCCTTCACAAGCGAGCCTGAACGCCGTGTCTGCGCTCATCGTGTCGTCAGCAATGACCACTTTTTTAGGCACAGCAGAGCCATGGTCCATTCGCCACAAGCTCGACCGTGCCTCATTGTTTTCAGTCCAGACCAGCTCGGGTTGCGCGTTCATGCCATTTCGCCCGGGGGCGCCTATTTGAGGAAAACAGACCATCGGGTCAGCCGGGGACTATAGCCTCTGCAGCTTAATAAAATTAAAATCGGTAAGTGTGCGTAACCGGAGTCGAGGCATTCACGTGAACGTTTGTATAATATATAAATATGTTGGTGGTGCGCGCATGGCAGCGCCTCAATTGAGTTGCCCCTAGTGCCTCGTTCTGCAAAATCTAAGCGGATCAACGCCATGCTGTCACCCATAACCACACATGAATCATCTTGTTTCCATACACAAGCGCAGCCAGAGCCCAGAGGGTTTTTGAATTGAACTCCCACACGCCGGAGTCATTGATTGGTGATTTTCCTTTTCCAGTTTTAAGTGAAGCAAAAGTTAGGCTTTCCAAGCTGGCTATCTTGCTCGGAGATGTGACGGCCCTGCTATTGGCATTTTCCATCTCCCTGGGTTTCATGAGTTGGATCATGGCCTCAGACGGTGATGTCTTCTGGCTTTGGTGCGCCGAACAAGGCGCTGCTCGGTTTATATCTTGGGGAGTGGTGGCTTTTCTCGGCTTGGTCAGCTTGCTCATGAGCTACCAGCACTACAGCGATAGGCGACCATTCTGGGATGAGTTGCGTGACTTTATCCGCCTGGTCGGCTTTCTTGCTGTGCTTGACATTGCCGTTGCGGCGCTGATGCAATGGCACATCTCCCGAACATGGTGGGGTGTATCCTGGGCTCTGGTGGCAGTTCTGCTGATCCTCATGCGAGTGGTCAGTAGGTTTATTCTTAAAGCATTTAAATTGTGGGTCATGCCCACCGTGATTTTGGGTGCAGGCCCCAATGCCGCTGAAGCGGCTCGAGCCTTGCAAAGTCAACCGGAAATGGGGTTGGATGTCATTGGTTTTGTGGATGTGGGCTCCTCGCAGGACCATTACGAAGCAGATACATACCCCCGCATGTCCTTAGAGCGGATAAAGGAATTGGCTTCACATGGCGGCCTCCAATGGGTCATTGCTCTTGAACATAGCCAATCCGACCACCGGGAATACTGGTTGCGTCAGCTGGCTCAGTGGAATGTGGCCGACGTCAGTGTGATACCCGCCATGAGGGGTGTCCCCTTGCACGGGACCGCGATGGTCAACTTCTTTTCACACGAAGTCGCATTGCTGCGCATGCGAAATAACCTCAGAAGATGGCCAGCCAGGCTTACCAAGAGGATTTTTGACACATCAACCGCTCTGTTGTTGTTGCTCATACTTAGCCCGCTCCTCCTGCTCATCGCCCTCATGATCCGAAAAGATGGAGGCTCAGCGCTGTTTGCTCATGCCCGAGTGGGCAAAGGCGGTCGGGTTTTCAATTGCTATAAATTTCGAACGATGGTCATGAACGCAGAAGCCAAGCTTGAAAAGCTGCTGCAAGAAAGGCCTGATTTGCGCATGCAATGGGAGCAGGAATTCAAACTGAAAAGTGACCCGAGAGTCAATCCCTTGGGTCGTTTTTTGCGGCGTACAAGCCTGGACGAGTTACCCCAGCTGCTCAATGTGATCCGGGGTGATATGAGTCTTGTTGGTCCCAGGCCTGTCGTGCGCAACGAACTAAGTCGTTATGGCGAGGAGGTCGGCTACTACCTGATGGTCCGACCCGGCATGACCGGCTTGTGGCAGGTCAGCGGTCGCAACGATCTGGACTATGACACCAGAGTTTATTTGGACACCTGGTACGTCAAAAACTGGTCACTGTGGCACGACCAGATCATCTTGTTCAAAACTGTTGCTGTGGTTTTCAGGCGTTCAGGTGCATATTGAGATCATGTTTCAAATGCAATCCGCCAATTTCCATGGCCGTAGGCCAGAGCGACACTCGCTGCCATCGGCACTAGGCTGGTAAAATATCTTTGATTATTTAGACATCAAAAAACCCCATTTTTTACAACTTGGCAGATCCTGATTTGCTGAGCGTCACAATTACCTCTGAGACTCATATGATTCCTGTCATTATTTCCGGCGGCGTAGGGGCCAGACTCTGGCCTGTCTCACGCGAACAGCATCCAAAACCGTTCATTCGTTTGGGTGATGGGGAAAGCCTGTTGCAAAAAGCTTACCTGCGTGGTGCCCGACTGCCAGGCGTCAAAGAGGTCATGACCGTCACCAACCGTGACTTGTTTTTTAAAACTCAGGACGAATACAACGAAGTGGCCAGCCAGGGTGCTATCTTCTCGTACATCCTGGAGCCGTTTGGTCGCAACACTGCTGCAGCAATCGCGGCAGCTGCAATCGAAGTGGAGCGTCAGCATGGACCGCAGGAAATCATGCTCATATTGGCAGCGGACCACCTTGTCACCAACCAGGACGGTTTTGAGCGCGCTGTCATCAGGGCCGCAGAACTGGCGGCAGCAGGCAAACTTGTAACGTTCGGCATTTTTCCTACGGCCCCTGAAACCGGATATGGTTACATCGAAGCTGAGGGTGAAGCGGTCCGTCGGTTTGTTGAAAAGCCTAGCAGCGAGAAAGCTCAAGAGTACCTCGATTCTGGGCGATATCTCTGGAATGCCGGCATGTTCTGTTTCACGGCAGGTGCCATGATTGATCAAATGCAGGCGCACTGCCCTGACATTCTGCAAGCCACTCGCCACAGTCTGAACTGCTCGACAAGAACCCACGGCGCGCACCAACAACAAGTCACCCTGGACACTGCCACATTCGGGTTGGTGAAAGAAGACTCGATTGATTACGCAGTCATGGAGCGTTCGGATCAAATTGCCGTCATCCCGTGCGAGATGGGTTGGAGCGACATTGGCTCCTGGACTGCCCTGGGCGATTTGACAGACCATGATGACAACGGAAATCGGGTGGTTGGACAAGCCATGTTGCATGACACACGCAACTGCACTATCCAAACCAGCGATCGGCTTGTAGGCACTGTTGGTGTGGATAATCTACTCATCATTGACACCGCTGATGCCTTGCTCGTGGCTGACCGAAACAAAGCGCAAGACGTCAAACACTTGTTTGCGCGACTCAAAAAATTGGGTAATGAAACACACAAGACACACAAAACCGTCCACAGACCTTGGGGAACCTACACCGTCCTGGAAGAGGGACAGGGGTTCAAGATCAAGCGCATTGAAGTTAAGCCTGCGGGTTGCTTGAGTCTGCAAATGCACAAGCACCGAAGTGAGCACTGGATTGTTGTGTCAGGCTCCGCCAAAGTGACCAATGGTGAAAAGGAGCTGATCGTCAACACCAACGAATCCACCTACATACCTGCCGGGCACAAGCACCGCCTCGAAAACCAGCAGACCGAAATGCTGGTCATGATCGAAGTGCAAAGCGGAGGCTACCTGGGAGAAGACGACATCATCCGGTTCGAGGACCAGTACGGACGAGTCGGCTAAATGAGTACATTCTGGCGATCCATTTGGGCTTATCGCGGATTCATACTGGGCAGTGTCAAGCGAGAGTTTCAAAGCAAGTACCGCAACTCGTTACTGGGCGCAGCTTGGACGATCATTAACCCACTGTCCATGATCATCGTCTACACCGTCATTTTTTCACAGGTCATGAATGCCAAATTACCTGGCTTGAACGCCACGTATGGCTACAGCATTTACCTGTGCGCAGGCGTGATCACTTGGGGTCTTTCAGCAGAAATCACCACGCGGGCCATAGGCATGTTTCTGGAAAACGCCAACATGCTAAAAAAGCTAAGCTTCCCTCGCATCACACTCCCCATCATTGTTGTGCTGAATGCGGGGCTCAACTTCGGCATCATTTTCGGACTGTTCCTGCTGTTTTTGGCAATCACCAACTCGCTTCCAGGGTGGGTCACTCTGGCGATCATCCCAGTACTCCTGATCCAGGTGGTACTGTCGACGGGTCTGGGCATTCTTCTGGGCGTACTCAACGTATTTTTTCGCGATATCGGTCAGTTTTTTGGCATATTCCTGCAGTTTTGGTTTTGGTTGACTCCCATTGTCTATCCGGTCAGCATATTGCCAGACAACGTCAAACAATGGATGGTCTTCAATCCCATGTACCCCCTGATCACCAGCTATCAGCAAATACTCGTGCAAGCCCAATGGCCCGATTGGGAAAGCCTCATCATGCCCCTGGTCACTGGTTTTGTTTTGAGCTACTTGGGCTTTAAAACTTTCAAGCGACACGCAGGTGAAATGGTGGATGAACTCTGATGGGCAGCATCCACGTCAAAGGTCTGGGCAAAGCCTACAGACAATACAAAAATCGCTGGTCCAGGCTGGCGGAGTGGGTATCGCCCTCACACAAACCCAGACACCAACTGAAATGGGTACTGCAAGACATCAACTTTGATGTTCAGGCTGGCGAAGCAGTAGGCATCATCGGCATCAATGGGGCAGGCAAAAGCACCCTGCTCAAACTCATTACTGGCACCACCCAGCCAACGACTGGCGGCGTCCACATGACTGGGCGAGTGGCCGCCATGCTGGAGTTGGGCATGGGCTTTCATCCAGACTTTACCGGGCGACAAAACGCCTACACGGCGGGACAACTGCTGGGTATCACCAGTGAGGACATGGCCAAGCTGATGCCGGACATCGAAGTATTTGCCGAAATTGGTGATTACATCGACCAGCCAGTCCGCGTCTACAGCAGCGGCATGCAAATGCGACTGGCCTTCAGCGTGGCCACAGCCATTCGGCCAGACATTCTGATCGTTGACGAAGCCATGTCGGTAGGCGACGCTTACTTCCAGCATAAGAGCTTTGATCGCATACGTGAATTTCGCAAGCTGGGCACCACACTCCTCATTGTCAGCCATGACAAAACCGCCATTCAAAGCATTTGCGACAGAGCCATATTGCTCAGTGCGGGTCATCTGATCATGCAAGGCAAGCCGGAAGCCGTCATGGATTACTACAACGCTATGCTGGCAGAGCCGGGTCCACAACAAATTCGACAAAACTTGGTGGCCGAAGGCCAGATCCAAACCGTTTCCGGAAGCTTCGATGTCGAATTGGCGAAATGGGAACTCACCAATACCAAGGGCGAGCCACTGGAGGTGGTCACAACAGGACAAACCGTTCAACTGAAAGTGACGGCGCGGGTCAATCGAGCGGTGGATCAACTGGTCTTGGGTTTCATGATCAAAGACCGAATGGGCCAACCCGTGTTCGGCACCAACACTCACCATCTCAAACAAACCCTTTATGACCTTCAAGCAGGGCAAAACATTCAATTCGACATTGAATTGACGGCCAACTTAGGACCGGGAACATACTCTGTTGCCCTGGCACTTCATGCGGACCACTCACATGTAGGTAAAAACTACGAATGGCGAGATCTGGCGGTGGTGTTCAATGTCGTCAACGCCAACCACATCGAGTTTGTTGGCGTCACCTGTTTACCGCACAGACTGACAATCACAGCATGAGCGATCCGTTCTACCGAGCCTTTGAAGACAAATATCGAGGATCTCGTCAAGAGATTCAAAAACGTCTAGAGGTTTATCTTCCATTTGTGATGCCCCTGGCGCGCACATTTCCGCAGGCTCAAGCCATTGATTTGGGGTGTGGGCGAGGAGAATGGCTTGAGTTGCTGGCAGGGCATAAAGTCCCGGCACATGGCATTGATCTTGATCAGGGCATGCTCGATGCCTGTGCTGATCTGGGCCTGCAAGTGTACACATCGGATGCCATAGAGCACCTGGAAAAACAAGCAAGTGAAAGCGCCGTCGTGATCACGGCCTTCCACCTGGTCGAGCACTTGGGATTTGAGTCGCTGCGGCAATTGGTATTCGAGGCACAACGTGTGTTGAAGCCGGGCGGGCTGCTCATCATGGAAACGCCGAATCCAGAGAACATTGCAGTAGCCACAAAAAGTTTTTACCTCGACCCTTCGCACGAAAGGCCAATCCCCTCGGAATTGTTGTCATTTCTGGCTGAGTACCACGGCTACCAGCGCATCAAAGTCTTGCGATTGCAGGAAAACCAGACCCTGTTGAGCAAATCAGCACTCACCTTGAATGACGTATTGGGTGGCGCAAGCCCCGACTACGCAGTTGTTGCACAAAAGACCGCACCCAGCGAAGTCCTGCAATTGCTGAGTCCAATATGGGACAAAACCTACGGTGTGAGCAGTGAAACCCTGGCAGAAATTTACCGACATCAAAAAGACGAGAAAGACGCCCAGTACTGGGGCCTGCTGAACCAAGCCCGTGAACAAGTGGAAGGACTGAAGGTCCAGGAAAAGGATCTGCAGGACCGCCAACACGCCACGCAAGCCACACTGCAAGCCACCATCGACCACCTTGGGAACGTTTCCGCCCAACATGAACAAACCCGACAAGAACACAAGCAAACGCGAGAAAATCTTCAGGCTGCGGGTTTGCTGATTGATGAGAACCGAAGAGCCTTGAATGAAATCCGGGTATCGCATGACGATAACCGCACGCAGCAAGATGAAACCCGGGCGATGCTTGAGACAACCCGACAAGCGCTGGATGCAACAGTGGCACGTTTGCAGCAAACCCAAATGCAGGTAGCCCAGATCGAATCGCGCTACATCCAGGAACTTGCACAGGTCTATGCCAGCAAATCATGGCGAATCACAACGCCGCTCAGATGGGCTAACCTGCAACGCAAGCGATTGGTTGAGCAAGGCCTTCGAAAAAGACTAAAAGCCCTTGTCAAGAAAGTGGCCAGATACTTCTTGCAAAGCCTGATCAGACACATAAATGCGCGCCCCCAATGGCGTCAAAAAGCGTTGATATGGTCGCTCAAACTCGGGCTCTACGAGCGCCTTCGCAGGCTCCACCACCAAGTCAATGCCGTAGTGCACAGCCCTCCGGTTGAGGTGCAGCCAGCCCCCTGCGAATCTCAAGACCTGTCACCACACGCCCGTGACATTCATGAAAAACTGAAACAAGCCATACAAAAGCAGGTAAAACACTGATGCGGATCGTCATCGATATGCAAGGCGCTCAAACCGAGAGCCGCTACAGGGGCATTGGCCGTTACACCACGGCCTTTGCCAAGGCCTTGCTCAGCATATCCCCAAAAGAGCACGAAATCTTTTTGGTCCTCAACGGCCTCTTTAGCGCAACGATTGAGCCGATTCGTAAAGAGTTCGACGGGCTACTGCCGCAAGACAACATCCGGGTCTGGCATGCTCCGGGACCGGTCGCTGCCATGGAGCCAAGAAATGATGCCCGCCGACAGACAGCCGAACTCATCCGCGAAGCCTTCATCGCGCAACTTGAGCCCGACATCGTCCACATCAGCAGCCTGTTCGAAGGCTACCAAGACGATGCCGTCATCAGCCTTCGAAAACTCGATCAACGCAGCGGCATCAGCGTATCGTTCTACGACCTGATCCCCTATCTGAATCCAAAGCAATACCTGGACCCATTGCCCCTTTACGCGAAGTACTACCTTGACAAAATAGACCAAATTCAAAGAGCCAACATTGGATTGGCAATCTCAGAACATGCTCGGCAAGAATCCATTGAGCACCTGCCAGAATTTGGTGCCAGAGTCACCAGCGTAAGCACAGCAGCAGATGACAATTTCAAGCGGCTCCACATCAGCCCTGAAGAAGTCTCGGCACTGCAAAAAAAATGGAACCTCAAACATCCCTTTGTGATGTACACCGGCGGTACAGACCAAAGGAAAAATCTACCCAGACTCCTGCAAGCCTATGCCAGCTTGCCGGAAAACATCAGACAAAAAAGCCAACTGCTATTTGCGGGGAAATTCCCCTCGGATGCGATCAACGAGTTCAAGACGCAGGCGAAAAACCTGCGGCTATCCTCGGACGAAATCATCTTCACCGGCTATGTCAATGATGCAGAATTGGTGCAGCTTTACAACCTGTGCCACCTTTTTGTGTTCCCATCGTGGCAAGAGGGCTTTGGTCTGCCAGCCCTGGAAGCCATGGCCTGCGGTGCCGTCGTCATCGCGGCCAACACCTCCAGCCTGCCAGAAGTCGTCGGTCTTCAATCGGCGCTCTTCGACCCCTTCGACATCGAATCCATCGCTGCAAAAATGCAGCAAGCGATGCAAGATGAAACATACCGGGCCGAACTGAAAAAGCACAGTCTCACGCAAGTCCCCAAATTTGCATGGGACACCGTTGCTCGGCGCGCCCTGAATGCATGGACGCAGTGGAGCCGCGTAAACATACACCCAACTGCAAAGCCCGGCCCACGCAATGACAAGCCTCGACTGGCATACGTCTCACCCCTGCCTCCCGAGCGCACCGGCATCGCAGACTACAGTGCAGAGTTGCTGCCAGCACTGGCCGCACACTACGACATAGAACTCATCGTTGCACAAAACCAAGTTGAGCTGACTCCACAAAACTTTCCAGTCAGAGACGTCAATTGGCTGCGTGAACACCCACAGCACTACGACAGAGTTCTCTACCAAGTTGGCAACTCGCCATATCACCAACACATGCTGAGTCTCGTGAAAGACATTCCCGGCATGGTTGTATTGCACGATTTTTACCAAAGCGGATTGATCTCATGGCTCGAAAACCATGGAGGCAAACCCGACGCATGGAAAACAGCCCTGCTCAATGACCACGGGTACATGGCGCTTCAACGGCAAGGAAAAGACCCTCAAGCCGCCTATTTCAAATACCCGGTAAATGCGCACATCCTTCAGCACGCCCAAGGCCTTGTCGTCCACTCGCAACATGCACGACAACTCATCGAGGACTGGTACGGCCCCGAGCACGCGAAAAACGTGAAAGTGGTACCACTGCTGCGCAAACCAGCGCAAGCACAGGCACCGGAACAAGCCCGCAAGGACTTGGGGCTGGACAAAGACGATTTTGTAGTCTGCAGTTTTGGTTTTCTGGACGTCAGCAAACTCAACCACCGCTTGCTCAAAGCATGGATACAAAGCAAGTTATCAAAAGACACCCGATGCAAACTTGTTTTTGTGGGCCAAAACGAGGGGGGGCAATACGGCGCGGAACTGATTCAAACCATCCAGCAAAGCGGGCGGGCATCGCAAATTCAAATCACCGGCTTCGCCTCAACAGAGCAATACCGCAAATATCTCGATGCAGCGGACACCGTCGTTCAGTTGCGAACAACCTCCCGGGGTGAAACATCGGCCGCCGCACTGGATGGCCTAAACCACGGCAAGCCCCTGATCGTCAACGCTCACGGATCCATGGCCGAACTCAATCCACAAGCCGTGTGGATGCTCCCTGATGAATTCGAAGACAAGGACCTGATCGAAGCCCTTGAAACCATGTGGCAGGAACCCGCAAGGCGTCACAGCATGGGTCAGACCGGAAAACAGGACTGCCAGGAACGTCATGCGCCCGGCGTTTGTGCAGCAGCCTATGCGGCTGCCCTGGAAGCCGCCAGTGTCGGACGCGATACAAACCTTTCAAGGTTGATCCAGACCATTGCAAGCCAATTGCCCGCCGACACCGACAACGACAACACGAAAGCACTTGCGCAATCGCTGGCCATGAGCTTTCCATGCCCGCGAATGGCCAAGCGAATTTACCTGGATGTCACGGCTACGCGCAAGGCTGACCGCAAGACCGGTATCGAGCGGGTCACCCGAGCACTCATGCTGGCATTGATGCAACACCCCCCAGCGGGCTATCTCGCAGAACCCGTTTATCTGCAAGATCAAGAGCAAAGAATTCACTATCGACACGCCCGGCGCTACACCCTCGAAATGCTCGAGCACCCCCATTGCGAACTGCCAGAAGACCAAGTCGAGCCCCAGCAAGGTGACATCCTGCTCATACTCGACCTGTCAGGCCAAACACTCGTAGATGCCCAACAGTCAGGTTTGTACGAAAGCTATCGACAACAAGGAGTCGCCGTCCATGCCATTGTTTACGACTTGCTACCCGTGCGCATGCCCGAAGTCTTTCCCCCTGGAGCCGAACACGGACATGCCAGCTGGCTAAAGGCCATCTCCACCCTGGATGGAGCCGTGTCCATATCTCGCGCCGTTCGAGACGACCTGACACAATGGCAAGCGGAACAAGGCATTGACTTCCACAACCGACGACCCTTCAAATCCAGCTGGTTCCACCTCGGCGCAGACCTCGAAGCCACAGCGCCAACGAAAGGCAAACCCGACAACGCCCAGAAAATACTGGCCCAACTGCAGGCTCGTCCCACATTTTTGATGGTCGGCACCATTGAGCCCCGCAAAGGGCACATGCAGGTCATCCAGGCATTCAATCAAATGTGGGCTGACGGTCAGGACATCAACCTGGTCATCGTCGGACGGGAAGGCTGGGTTGGCCTGAACGAGGCACTTCGCCGTGACATACCCCACGTGGTCGAACAACTGAGAAGCCACCCGGAAAATGACAAGCACCTCTTTTGGCTTGAAGGCATCAGCGACGAATACCTGGAAAACATCTACGCTGCCAGCACCTGCCTGATCGCAGCGTCCTGGGGCGAAGGATTCGGCTTGCCCCTGATAGAAGCCGCGCGACACCAGTTGCCGATCCTGGCCAGAGACATTCCTATATTCAGGGAAGTCGCGGGCCCCCATGCCAGCTACTTCGACGCAGCGGACGCACACAGCCTGACCATGGCCATCCATGACTGGCTAAATCGTGGGCCTGAGCACGTGCCTCAATCACGCGAAATGCCCCAATTGAGCTGGAAACAAAGCGTTCAACAACTGATTGCAGCCACACTGCCTGGAAACCGGTAACGCACGGCCCAAGTCCCTCAATGGCCTTTGTGCGGTGATGAAAAGCACGAACCAGCAGCAATCACCAAGTAGCCCTCCAGTGACAGAACTTGACGAGCTGGCAACGCCAGCTCAGAGGCCGCCACCAAAGACCTCACCGTCGCGGGCGGCAGCGCCTCAGCCCAGATCAGATACACATGGGCAGGATTCCAGCGCTCACCCACAGCCAAAGCCTCAATCAAAGACTGCATCTCAGACTCGCGCAGCGAAGTCAATCGAGCCGTAGGAGCCGGATGCATGGAAGCCTTCGCTTGAGCCGCAAGCCATGCCGCAGGGGCCCAATACGTGCCATCCTGAACACGCGGTGACAACAACGCCAGATGATTGCACCGCTGCAGCAAGGGCAACCATACCGGAGAACTCAGCGGTGCCACGGCACCAGGCACCTGAGAGCGAAAACGAAGATGGAACTCGGCGAGTTTGGGAGACAGATCCACCCACTGCACCAGCAAAGCCAGACTCGCCCAAACCCAAGCATGACGCCAACGGGCAGCACTCAGACAAATGAACAACATCAACAACCAGGTCAAAGGCCAAATAAAACGACCACTGGCCCTGAACACACCCAGGACGGACATCCAGGACGCAGGCAAAGGCCAACTCACCAAAATCGTCGAACCCCAGCCCCACACATGCGACCAAGACCACAAAGCCAAGACCAGCGCAGCAAACCAGGTCATCCATGGGGCCATCTCAGACAAGGAAGG
>Ga0255138_1000278_pt1 | contig 13561 bp, 14 predicted proteins | sample Law_Colum_RepA_8_FD_188545 | JGI IMG/M metagenome (GOLD analysis project Ga0255138, IMG submission 188545) | Freshwater microbial communities from St. Lawrence River, New York, United States - Law_Colum_RepA_8d | ecosystem: Environmental > Aquatic > Freshwater > River | place: USA: New York... | reverse complement strand
ATATTCAATATACATTATTAATAATATAATGGATGACAAAATACCAAAATATTCACAAATTGTTATTTATGGTAATGATGATATTGAAAAAAATAAAGTAATTAATGAAATAATTAATAATTTTAAAGATAATACATCAATATTCACGATATTTGATGATGAATACAAAGAAGAATATATCAAAGAAATAATAAGTAGACAAACAAATTCACACGATTTACAAATGAAACAAGATTTATTGGTTATCATTAATGATAAAAATATGATTTCGTCAGATTGGAAATCTGAATGTATGAAAGAATTGATTTATAATTCAAGATTATATAAAATTACATTGATATTATTCATTGATAATCCATTAACATTGTTACCACAACTAAGATTACAACATGATATTGTTGTGTGTTTTAATGATTTGAATATGGATAAATACTATATTTACTCTGATTATATTGTTGATAATTCTCGAGATAAATATAAAATTATGATTCATAAACGCTTTGGTAAGCTTATAATATAAAACCATTTATGTTTTTATATTATAATTTACACTTTGGTACTTTAATTTCTTTACGTAAATATTTAACAACATCGACACGTCCATTTATACGAGCTGTTCTACATGCTTCATTTTTATTTGCTTGAAAATCTTTATTTGTCAATCCAATTTCTCGATGTAAATATTTAACAACATTGATATGACCATATTGACAAGCCCATATACATGCTAAATTATTACTTGATTGAAAATCTTGTTTTTTTAATCCAATTTCTCGATGTAAATATTTAACAACATTGATATGACCATATTGACAAGCCCATATACATGCTGAATTATTACCTAATTGAAAATCTTGTTTTGTTAATCCAATTTCTTGATGTAAATATTTAACAATATCAACATGACCACTTCCACAAGCCCATCGACATGTAAAATTATCATGTGATAGAAAATCTTGTTGTGTTAATTCAATTTCTTGATGTAAATATTTAACAACATCAATGTGACCATATTTGCAAGCAAATCTAAATGCATAATTATCGTTTGATTGAAAATCTTGTTTTGTTAATTTGATTTCTTGATGTAAATATTTGACAACATCAATATGACCATAATAACAAGCCTTTTGACATGCATCGTTATCATCCGATTGAAAATCTTGTTTTGTTAGTTCAACTTCTTTATGTAGATATTCAACAACATCAATATGACCATTTTCACAAGCCCATCTACATGCATAATTATTATCTGATTGAAAATCTTCTTTTGATAATCCAATTGCTCGATGTAAATATTTAACAACATCAATGTAATCATTTTCACAAGCCATTCGATATGCATAATTATCATTAGACTGAAAATCTTCTTTTGTTAATCCAATTGCTCGATGTAAATGTTTAATGATGTTAATATGACCATAATCACAAGTCCATTGACATGCTTTATTGTCAAATGATTGAAAAACTTCTTTTGTTAATCCAATATCTTTATGTAAATATTTGATAACATTAATGTGTCCATTTTCACAAGCTTCTCTCATTAATACAATTGTATTTTTGACATCGAGATAATCACCTATTAATTTTAACATGTCAATATTTCGATACTTAAACGTTTCTACTATTAAGTTATTAATGTTTTCAATATCACCACACAAAATTGGTACAATGTGTATTTTATATTTAACACATTTTATTACGGTGGTAATGTTTCTTTGATTCAAAAATTTCTTGTAATTATTAATAATTTGTTTATTTGCATTGTTGATAATATTTTTATCAACACATAACCAATGTGAAATATTAGTGACATATAATATATGTCTATTTTTGTAAGTTAATATATATTTATTTATATTAATGTTGATATCGACTATATCCATTGTTTGATGTTAATATATTAGGTTATGTACTAATAATGATTATTATGTCAATTTTTTTGAATAATTTTAATTTCTTCACGTAAATATTTAACAACATCAAGATGACCATTTAAACAGGCCCGTGTACATGCATAATTATCATTTGATTGAAAATCTTGTTTTATTAATCCAATTTCTTGATGCAAATATTTAACAACATCAACATGACCATTTTCACAAGCCAATCGACATGCTAAATTATTACGTGATTGAAAATCTTGTCTTGTTAATCCAATATCTTGATGTAAATATTTAACAACATTAATATGACCATTTTTACAAGAATATATAAATGCATGAATATGGTAGGATCGAAGATCTTCTTTTATTAATCCAATTTCTCGATGTAAATATTTAACAACATTAAGATGACCATTTACACATGCCCATTTAAATGCAGAATTATCATTTTCTTGAAAATCTTGTTTTGATAATCCAATTCTTTTATGTAAATATTTAACAACATCAATATGACCATCGTAACAAGCATATTGACATGCTTCATTATTACATAATATAAAATCTTGCATTGTTAATCCAATGTTTTTATGCAAATATTTAACAACATTAATATGACCATATGAACAAGCTTCCTTCATAAATACAATTGTATTTTTGTTATCAAAATAATCACCTATTAATTTTAACACGTCAATATTTCGATATTTAAACGTTTCTACTATTAAGTTATTAATATTTTCAACATCACAACACAAAATTGGTACAATGTGTATTTTATATTTAATACATCTAGTAACTATGATGATATTTCTTTGATTCAAAAATTTCTTGTAATTATTAATAATTTGTTTATTTGCATTGTTGATAATATTTTTATCAACACATAACCAATGTGAAATATTAGCGACATATAATATATGTCTATGTTTAGAAGTTAACATATATTTATGTATATTGATGTTAATATCGACTATATCCATTGATGTTAATATATTAAGTCATGTACTAATAATGATTATTATGTCAATTTTTTTTGAAAAATTTTAATTTCTTCACGTAAATATCTAACAACATCAAGATGACCATTTTTACGGGCACATTGACATGCAAAATTATCATCTGATTGAAAATCTTGTTTTGTTAATTTAATTTTTTGATGCAAATATTTAACAACATTAAGATGACCTTTTTCACAAGCCCATCGACATGCATAATTATTTCTTGATTGAAAATTTTTTTTTGGCAACCTAATTTTCAGATGTAAATATTTAACAACATCAAGATGACCATTTTCACAAGCAATTAAACATAAATACTCATCAGATTGAAAATTTTCTTTTGACCATTCAATTTCTTGATGTAAATATTTAACAATATTAATATGACCATAACGACAAGCCATTTTCACATATTTAATTGTATTTTTGTTATTGAAATAATTACCAATTAATTTTAACATGTTTATATTTCGATATTTAATCATTTCTACTATCAAGTTATTAATATTTTCAACATTACAACACAAAATTGGTACAATGTGTATTTTATATTTAACACATCTAGTAACTATAATGATATTTCTTTGATTCAAAAATTTTTTATAATTATTAATAATTTGTTTATTTGCATTGTTGATAATATTTTTATTGACACAAAGCCAATGTGAAATATTAGTGACATGTAATATATGTCTGTGTTTAGAAGTCAACATATATTTATGTATATTAATGTTAATGTCGACTATATCCATTGTTTGATGTTAATATATTAAGTTATGTACTAATGATGATTATTATGTCAATTTTTTTTGATAATTTTAATTTTAATTTCTTCATTTAAATATTTAACAACATCCCAATGGCCTTTTTTACGAGCCCATTTACAAACTTCATTTTTATTTGCTTGAAAATCTTTTTTTGTCAATTTAATTTTTTTATGTAAATATTTAACAACATCAATATGACCATTTTCGCAAGCATCTATACAAGCTTCATTTTTATTTGTTTGAAAATCTTGTTTTGTTAATCCAATTTCTTTATGTAAATATTTAACAATATTAATGTGACCATTTCCACAAGCCGATCTACATGCATGATTAAAGTGATATTGAAAATCGTTTTTTGACAATTCAATTTCTTGATGTAAATATTTAACAACATTTAAATGATCTTTTACACATGCCCATTGACATGCATAATTATTATTTGATTGAAAATCTTGTTTTGATAATCTAATTTTTTGATGTAAATATTTAACAATATTAATGTGACCATTTTCACAAGCCCATTCGCATGCCAAATTACCATTTGATTGAAAATCTTGTTTTGTTAATTTAATTTCTTGATGTAAATATTTAACAACATTAACATGACCATTTACACAAGCCCATTGACATGCATAATTATCATCTGATTGAAAATATTTTCTTGTTAATCCAATATATTTATGTAAATATTTAACAACATCAAAATAACCATTTTCACAAGCACCTTTCATATATTCAATTGTATTTTTGTCATTAACATAATTACCGATTAATTTTAACATGCCAATATTTCGATATTTAAACGATTCTACCATTAAGTTATTAATATTTTCTACTATTAAGTTATTAATATTATCAACATCACCGCACAAAATTGGCATGATATGTATTTTATATTTAACACATCTAGTAACCATGATGATATTTCTTTGATTCAAAAATTTCTTGTAATTATTAATAATTTGTTTATTTGCATTGTTGATAATATTTTTATCAACACAAAGCCAATGTGAAATATTAGTGACATATAATATATGTCTATTCCTGTAAGTTAACATATATTTATGTATATTAAAATTAATGTCGACTATATCCATTATTTAATGTTGATATGTTAGGTTATATTCTAATGATAATTATTTATCAATTTTTTTAGTGTAAAATTACAAATGATTTAATTACATAATTTGTCATTGGTAGTATTCTTACCAATTATGAGATATAATGTTAGTTTAATAAATATTAATATCGTCCAAATTCAATGAATCAATTAATACCGCTTGGGCGAGCTTGCGAGCCCATTAGACGCATAAATTTGGCAAATATTAATATTGTCCAAATTCAATGAATCATAATTGTTACTTGGGCGAGCTTGCGAGCCCATAAGACTCATAAATTTGGCAAATATTAATATCGTCCAAATTCAATGAATCAATTAATATTGCTTGCGAGCCCATTAGACGCATGAATTTTGTAAAATATTAATATCGTTAAAAATCTTAAATTTCATTAAATGACACTTTAGCAAAATTGCGAGACGGAAAGACTATATTGGTCAGGTAATTATTGATATTATCCAGGTCCAATCTTGCAAACTAATAAGACGATATTTGTTTGATAAATATTAATATCGTCTAAATCTAAGTTTTTGTTAAGTAATGTCCGATGACACTATAAAAAATAAAAAAAACGCAACGATCAAATAAAAGTGCTAAATCCAATTCTACTTGGGGTAATTTGTCTCACATTTCCGTAATTTTTGCAACATTCAAGATTAAAATTCCAACATTCTTCTGGAAAATATTTAGCATATAAATCATGTATATGTATTCCAAATACATAAGCATTATCTTCAGATTTACGTGAAATCATTTCTTTTAATGTAAATATACTTGTCACATCAATAACATCAGTTTTAATAGAATCATCATCGTCAATTAAATACATTGCGTTTTCATTCGGAATTATTTCTCCAATATATTCAATGACTGTTTTATTGAGCATCAAACCAATGTCATATCCTGTAAATATTTGATGTTCACATTTTGGTGACTTGAATGTTTTGTTTGCATCATTTTTTGATGTAAATATTTTATACAAAGTTTTATTCTTGTTCAAATCAATAAATTGCTTGTATCTAAGCATTATTTATTTTGAACATATTGTTAACTGATAATTTCAATACGTTTATTATTTCAATTTTTAACAATAAATTATCATATAATGTCACTTAAAGAATTTGATATGAAAACAAACCTCCAAAATAATAAACACCTGTTAATATATGGAGATCGTGGATCCGGCGTTTCAAAGGTTATTAAAAATCTAATTACTAATTGTGCTGATATACCATTAGTAGTAATAGTATCTCCTGCAAATGGAGAATATTTAAAAAGTTTAATTAACACCAACTGTTCGGAAATACCAAATGCAGACGATATCATCACAGAACAAAAAATATGTATATTACATGAAAATAATGAAAAAATATATGATAATATCTTGAAACGACAGAAATCTTTGATTGCAAAAAACAGAAAAAACAGAGCAGAAAATAAAGAATTAATAGATACACGTCTATTACTTATTATAGACAGTTTTCCTGATATGAAATTAATAATTGAAAAATGGAATTCTCTAAAGCAAATAGTATTTAACGGAAGACATTTTCACATTACATGTGTAATGAAAGTATTCAGTACTAATTGTATTTCACCAATATTAAGAAGTAATTTTGATATTGTTATATTGTCAAAAACGGATGATGAAAATAAGATTCGTGAATATTATACTTATTATTCATCAACCGTCTCAGATTTTTCTACATTTAAACAATTATATGATGAGGCTACTAACAATTGTAATTTCATGATTATATTAAATAGACACGGATCAAATATAACTTATACTGATAAATTATTTACATATAAATTATGTTAGTTAATTTGCACTGTCTACGCTGAAAATACTTATGGCAAATATTAATATAAAAATAATGCCAACCGAAAAATGTTCGCAAGTTACTATGCCATTTATGGAATTCGACATGAAAAATGGTTTCCCGGCAAATGCAGCAACATTATTAGTTGCCAAACGTGGATCTGGTAAAACAGTATTCATTAAAAATATTGTCTCGAATTTTACGCATATACCATTAATTTTAGTTGTTGCACCGACTGATGATTTTAATGCATCCGAATCATACAGCTCATATATACCAGACATATGTGTATTTAATGAATATGATCCAGAAATATTTTCCAGGATTTTGAAAAGACAAAAGACTCTCAAAATGAAAAACAAGAAACGCAAGGCAGAAGGAAAAAGATTAATTGACACACGCGTCATGATTATTATGGATGATTGTTTAGCTGATAAAAAAACATGGGTCAATGATGCAAATATGAGGACTATATTATTTAATGGGAGACATTATGACATTATGTATATATTAACAATTCAAGATCCATTAGGTATTCCACCCATGTTAAGAACACAATTTGATGTTGTCATATTATTGGCTGATGATAATGTACAGAATATAGAAAAATGTTATAAATCTTATGCTGGTATGTTACCAAATGTCAATGCTTTTAGAGAAATACATGCACAAATGACGGAAAATTATGGTGCTATGATAATATTACATAGAGGTGCCAAAGCAAGTATAACTGAGAAAATATTTTGGTATCAATCTGAGCAATCGGAAAAATTAGGACCTAATCGTGATGGTTATATTGGAGATATAGGTTCTAAACAATTAAAGAAATATTTTGAAGATAATTATAATAAAAATTGGGCAGATGATATGGATGATGATATTAATGATAATTATGATATTACAAATTATGGGAGAAAGAAAAACATGCAAAAAATTAATGTTGCAAAAACTAGACGATAATAATATTATCTATTGGCTCTAGATATATAAGTTAAAAATGACTCTTTCATTTTAGAAAACTTTTCTTTACATATAATATTATCACTTGTTGAATAATATACATTCTTTATTTTAATATTGGACGACTCTAATCGTTCTAAACAATGATAACATGGTCTTGAAGAACATAACTTACCATTTGTTGTTGTTCTAATAACTAATAAATTTAATTTTTTATGATTTTTATTATGTGACATTATTTTCTCCAATGCATTTATTTCTGCATGGATTGTTAATGAATTTTCACCAACAATTAAGTTTTTTACGCTGTTTTTTATTCCTAAAAAGCACGGCAACATGATGTTTATCATTACGATAATTATTTACTTTCATTGCCACATCACATATAGTCCTAATGTCATTATAATAATCCATTTTTTACAGTTCAATTGACATATATTCGTTGTTATTATTTGTTCAATTTTTTTAATCTCTCATCATGGCAAATGTAACTGCTTCCGGTTTAGGATATTCTATCAAATTAACACATTTATATGGATACAATTGAAATGAAGCATAAGGAAGAGTTTTCAACTTTTTCTTTAATTTGGATTTATCCATGTGAAAATTATGTTTTCCTAATAAATTACCATATTGATCATATGTTAATTTTCTTATTTCATACATGTTTGTCTTTTCATTTCTAAAACCAGCTATTTGATAATAATCAAATCTTCGTTCAGGAGGATTATATACCAAATCATCTTCATCAAAATCACCAATTTTGTCAACAAACTTAAATGTCATATTATATTAGTCCTTAATAAAAATTAATATTATCCAATACATGTCATTATATTTATCAAGATACCATTCGAATTTAATTTTAATTGTTTTTGTAAATTTTTGTAAATGTAATGCCATATCTTCAATGAAATATTGTTGTTCGTCATTAAAATATTTATAACGCATTGTATTACACAAAATATTAACATTTTCAGGACGATTATATTTTTTACTGTTAATAATCCAATCATCATCTTCGTATCGTAATCTACATATTTTCCCTTGATAACGCATAATTTCTTTTTTTGCAAATATTAATAGTTTATCAACATTTTCAATATAAATGTTATCAGTATTTTCGTAATTTTCAAATTCATATTTAATTAAATCACATAATTGTTTATGTGATGTGTAATTTTTAATTAATTCGTTATGTAAATCATTAATAGCTTTAGTATCATCTGGATCTAATGATCTTATTTTTTGTAAAAATTTAGGACATGTATTTGTCTTGTGCATTTTTTTTTGACCAAATGTATCGTTATATTCATCCAGTTTAGTATTAATATTCATTTTGATAGAATTTAATCTTTCTATAACATTAGTGTTCATAATATATATATACATATATTGGTCATTATTTTTAAATCGTTTATATGATATTTATAGATTATTTCCATAGTATATAAAATGAAAAAGTTAATAATGACACCAAAAAATGAAATGGTGATAGTTAATACATTATTAAAAGAATTGGGAAAAACCAATGCTTCACCTGAAATGATTGAGAAAATGAAAAAAATAGTTAAACAAAAAATTAAAGAATTATATGATTTGCATAGTGAAACTCTTCTTAAATATGCAAAAAAAGACGAAAATGAATGTTTACGTAATTTTAATGCTTTTGTAGTCAAATCTCTACTTGAAAAATTAAAAACAAACAAACCAGTCCAAACATTACAACCTATGGGAAGTTTAGAATCAAGATATGCCGAATATAATGGACGATATAATAATTGTGTTGCTATTAATGCATGTGGAGAACCTCAAATGCATACAACATGGGATGCAACTAATTTTATGGAACCAGATGAAGATGAACATGATCATGAAGATCAAAAAAAATATTTAGAACGAATGGTTGCTGAAAGATCAAAAGATTATGCAAATAATAGGAGAGCTGTTACAAAAGGTCCATTAGAAAATAATGACAATGACAATAATACTAAAAAATTTGCAGCATTTGATAATAATGATAATAAATTTGGAAATATATCACAATATGACCCAAATGAATTTAAAAGTAATTTTCCTGAAACTAAACCATTCCCGAAACAGCAACAACAACAACAATATCAACAACGAGAAGAACCAAGAAATAATGGTTTGACGGGTGTTGAAAAATTAAAGCAAATGAATAAGCAACAATCATATCATCAAAATACAAACACGAATAATAGTGGATATGGGAATAATTCATATTCTAATATAGTCAAACAAGTTCAAAATAAAAAAACAAGTGAATACAAGACTATATTTAATATTAACCCAAGTGAAATGATTAAATTATCATCAAGTGAAATAGATATTAATGTAAATAAAAAGAAAGAACAACAAGAATCAGATAAAGAAAAGAAAAAAAACCCAGAACCTGAAATTAGGAAAAAAATAATGTATTCAAGTGATTCAGATGATGTTAAACCTGTTGAAAAACCCATCAAACAAAAGAAATCAAATATAACTCAAAGTAAAAATAAAAAAACAATAATCACATTGAATCCGGAAATATACAATACAAAGAAAGAACACTACAATGATTATATTGTAAAATTTGAACACCCAAAAGTTAATTTAGATGAAATAAATATATTAGATATTAAATTACTCAATGCAAAAATGCCAATTATTTACAAAAACAATGCAATTAATAAAACAAATAATAATTTAATTTTGACATGTGAAAATAAACGATATGTTACTGAATTAGACACTGAAGATGATTATAGTGAATTTACTATAGAAGATTTAGTTTATGGTCTAAACACTGATCTAGAAAATAATAGATCAACGATAAAGATAAAAATAAAGGAAAATGGTCATATTATTATTAAAAACGACAACAAAATTAATTTTGAAATACACAACAATGATTCAGATAATTCTGTTGTTAAATTATTTGGATTTACTAAATCTGACTACAAAAATAGTTATAAATATGAATCAGAAGAGTCACATTCATTTATGGCTAGACAATATTATATGTATTTGTCAAATGTAAATAATAAAAAACCATTTGCAGTAATTAATGAAAATGGTAAATGTGAACAAATATATTCTAAATGTAATACTAATGCATGTTTTATTATAGTCCAATTCAGTTATGTTGATTATTCACAAAATAACGATGATGATGAATTAGATCCAGAAAATGATCCTGAAAATTTATGTACATTTAATGGATTGAGTCATAACGTTGATGTTGAAATTAGTTATTCATAAAAAATTGATATTTATTTAACAAATGTTTAATTGTAGAATTAATAGTAAAATGCATAATCAAAATGTTTCACTTTATATTGATCAACTAAATAAAGATCATAAAAATTATCCACCAATATGTAAATTTATGGATGATTTATGTGAAAAAATTGAAACATGTCCTAAATTGCATGAATTTTTATATGACATGCTTAAGAAAACTCATGGGCGTATGCTGCCGTTATTAAAATATACATCATTATCATCATTTCATTACAATACAATGTTATGTAATTGCGATCGTAATATTATAAATGGACTGCAAACATATAGTCCATATGAAAGTATATTTGATATATTTAATGTTATATTACAATTTCCCGTAAATAAATTTTATAAAAAAATAGATTCTGGACCATATAAAAATTGGAGTGTTGTTATAAATTGTTTCAGTATTAAGTCATCTCAATGCTATGATATTGAGATATCATTAGTTCAATTTTATAATGCCGAAAAATGCAATTGTATAATATTGTAAAGAAAAAATTGACATTTATTTATTAAATTTATTATCATGACTATATGATAATAAATGAATCAACATATAGTCCAATCACTTATTGATGATAATGTATTGCATATGTTGGAAATAGACTTAAAATTATGCAATACATTACCAGATGTAGAAGATAGAGAAGAATCGATAAGAAAATTAATAAAAACTGTAAAATTGATAAAAAAAATTAATGATGCTAACGATTCACCATTTATAGCTGATGATGAATCAGAATCAAATGATGATAATAATAATTTATTGAAAGAGTATAAGAAACAAGTTGAAGTTGTTAATGCAGAAAAATATAAAGTATCATGGCAAAAATTATCAAAAGAACAAAAAACCGAAAAAATTCATGAATATATTGATAATACTCCTGAATTAAAAAAGAAAAAAGAACTTAAAAATCTGGCCGACAATAAACTAGAAAATGGACTCATTACAATAATGCGTTCAGAAACGTCAAAACCGACTGCAAATAAGATAAGTATCATGTATGATAAAGAATTAGGAAAAATAACTATAATCAAAGGCCTTGGATAAATTCTATAACATAAATATATATTAATGAATTCAAGATCACAAAAACAAAATACAGAATCAATGGTTTATGAAGAAACTAAATCTAAAGCCGCAGTACATTTGGCATCACTTCAAGGAGAAAGATCATCAAATGAAGATAGTCATACAGTATATACTAATTTGTCAGGTAAAGATAAAGATAAGGGCGATGTAAATTTTTTTGCAGTGTTTGATGGTCATGGAGGTAAATATGTTTCTAAATTTTTGGAAAATAATTTACCTCAATTTTTTATTAATAAATCATTAAAATATCCACTTACTCGTGAATATATTGATAAAGTATATAATGGTGTTCAACAAAAATTAAGATCTTTACCAGGTAAAGAAGCACATGAATGTGGATCAACATGTTGTGCAGTTATTGAATATAAAAAAGATAATGATAAATATTTACAAATTATTAATACTGGAGATTCTAGAGCTGTTTTATGTAATGGAAATAATATAGCCAAACAATTAACATTAGATCATAAACCAGATTGGCCAGAAGAAGTCAGAAGAATTAGTAAATTGGGTGGAGTTATTAGAAATCAGGATGGTACTTGGAGAATAAAAGATTTATCAGTTTCTAGAGCTTTTGGTGATGTTAATGCGAGTAAGTATGTTACTCATATTGGGGATATTTTTGAAACAAAAATAAATTCAAATGATAAATTCATGGTTATTGCATGTGATGGATTGTGGGATGAACTATCTAATCAAGATGTTGTTAATTTTGTATTAAATAATTGTTATGATTCTAAATTAGAAAACAGAATCAACAATGATCATAATATAGCCAGGAAATTAGCTGAACATGCTATTAATGAAGGATCTGGTGACAATGTAACAGCAGTTGTTGTATTTTTTAAGTAATTTATTTCATATTAATATTGTCTAATATTTAAGACTATATAATTTTATTTATGTTAATGATATTTGTAAATATATGAGTATTTGAATAACACTTTGGTAAGATGATAATTATTTAGTAAATATTAAATGGTGTTTCTGCCAGCTTGCGATTTAATAGGACGATATTTATTTGGTAAACATTAATATTGTTTAGTTTTATCAAGTAACATTCAGTACTGCTTCGGCGAGCTTGCGAACCAATAAGACAATAATTATTTGGTAAATGTTAATATAGTCCAAATTTTAGTTTTATCAAATAACGTTCAGTGACGCTTCGGCGAGCTTGCGAGCCGATAAGACAATAATTATTTGGTAAATATTAATATCGTCCAAATCTTTGTTTTATCAAATGACTCTTCGGCGACGCTTCAGTGAGCTTGCGAGCCGATAAGACAATAATTATTTGGTAAATATTAATATCGTCCAAATCTTAGTTTTATTAATTGACGCTTCGGCGAGCTTGCGAGCCGATAAGACAATAATTATTTGGTAATTGTTAATATTGTCCAAATCTTAGTTTTATTGAATGACGCTTCGGCGAGCTTGCGAGCCGATAAGACAATAATTATTTGGTAATTGTTAATATTGTCCAAATCTTAGTTTTATTGAATGACGCTTCGGCGAGCTTGCGAGCCGATAAGACAATAATTATTTGGTAATTGTTAATATTGTCCAAATCTTAGTTTTATTGAATGACGCTTCGGCGAGCTTGCGAGCCGATAAGACAATAATTATTT
>Ga0255138_1000269_pt1 | contig 13787 bp, 16 predicted proteins | sample Law_Colum_RepA_8_FD_188545 | JGI IMG/M metagenome (GOLD analysis project Ga0255138, IMG submission 188545) | Freshwater microbial communities from St. Lawrence River, New York, United States - Law_Colum_RepA_8d | ecosystem: Environmental > Aquatic > Freshwater > River | place: USA: New York... | reverse complement strand
TATATTCAGATGCTTTGAGAATTATGTTATCTAACGCAATTAATAGTTTGTCAAACTCAATTATATTTTTCATTATAACTTTAATAAACATTAATATTTAATTGGTGAGAGTGTAAAAAACCATTTTACATTCCATTAATATTTTCTTTAAAATTTTTTTATCACTTAAATTTATTTTGCTGACCGATGATATATTATTATCATTAAACATATACCAAAAATCATTAATATAAACCAATACGTAGTAAGATTTATTAAAACATATCAATGACATAATTTCGTAATATTTTTCATTTATTTTAACACATTTTGTGATAATTGGTATAGTCGATTGTTGTTTAGTTATATATATCGGGAGTAATATGGGATTATTTTTTATGTTATATGTCATTAAGTAACTTGATAATAATGGATTGTCTAATTTGATATTAATAATATTTTCTGATGCATTGATTTTAAATGATGATATATGAGTTATTAAATAACTGTAAAAATTTTTAATGTCCCATAACTTAACATGAGATTCAAAATCATTAACATTCATACATATTCCAATATAATTACGTATTTCATTTAATACATTGGTTGTTATACTTTGACCTTTGTGTATCTTAAATAAAAAATTGTTACTAATTAATTCTTGTAAATAATAATAATTATTAGTAATTGGTTGTTTATGTAATAACTCATATGATATTTTTGCATTTGTATTTTTATAAAACAATGCAATCAACAATGAATATATGTGACTCGTGTTATATCCATTTTCAATTATTAATTCGCAATTCATTAATATGAATCGCATAAATTATTTTTTAGTCGAACCACATATTTTGCATACTAAATTATTCCTATCATATGAACATGAATCACGGTCCCTATCCCAAACATGTTCACATATTTCATATAATTTGTCATTAATATCATTATTCATATGTTTAATTAATGATTGTAATGAATCTGTTTTAATGTTTAATTCCATTATATTTTTTCGGTGATTTAATAATAAAGTTACATGGTCGTTTTTATTTACAGATAACCCATTCATATATGAATCATGGCTGCTTAATAAAGCGTATTGATCTTTGATTAATATAGATTCTGGGTTATATGTTCGCCTGATTTCAGTGATTTTACAAGTTCTGGGTTGCGATATATATGAACGGGTGTATGGATGGTACATATTGTTCATATATAGTCAAGTATTCGTTTCAATGATTATTTATCAATTTTTTTAGTTAAAGATATATATTATTATATAATATATAATGGTATTAACAGATAAAATGCTTCTTAAATCAGTTATTATTAATAACCAAGGGGAGAAAGATGCATATAGTTTACATGCATTAGTCATTGAAGTTTTAAGTAAATGTCCACATCGCTTGACACTTTTGAAGGCTCAAAAATTAGTATGCAAATATACACAGTGTATTGATAACGATGAAGGTATTTTTTGTGTGGATGTTTCCAAAAAAAATGATAAAAAAAATCGCAATAAAATATATCGTCTTTATGTTAAGTTTATGAAAGTTGATGCTTATAAAGAATCAGAACAAGAACCAGAACAAAATCAAGAACAAGAACCAGAACCAGAACAAGAACAAAAATCTGAAGATGATTCATTTAGTAAAAGAATCATAACTAATATGAAATGTACCAATGATGATGATGAAACCGATTCATTTAGTAAAAGAATTATGATGAATATGAAATGTACTACTAATAATAATGACAATGATGATGAAATTATTGAAGAACCTGATTTAGATCCAGAAATATTAAATCATCCAGTAAATACATGCAATCCATATATGCCAGATAATTGCGATGAAGATGATGAATTAACTGAAGAACAAAAAGACAGTAAATATAATTATAGGAAATTATTAAAAATAAAAACCCCTGAACAAAGATCACCTGAATGGTTTGCTATGAGAAATGGATCGATAACTGCATCGGCAGTTTCATCATTAACAGGAAATAGCAAATATAACTTTTTGTATGAATTTATTTTACATAAAGTTTTTGGTGATAAATTTTCAACAAATGATGCATGTTATCATGGAAAGAAATTTGAAGCCATTGCAACAATGATATATGAAAGAAGATTGGATGTAACAGTTAAAGAATTTGGATTGATATTACATCCTAAATATAAATTTTTAGGTGCATCACCAGATGGTGTTATATCTGAAACTAAATTAAATGGTAAAGCAAAGACTAAATATGTTGGCAGAGGATTAGAAATTAAGTGCCCGACAACAAGAAAAATTATTACAACTGGAGAAATTATTGACAATATATGCCCAATATATTATTGGGAACAAGTTCAATTACAAGGAACATGTTGTAATATTAAAGAAATTGACTTTTTCCAATGTATATTGCGTGAATATGAAAATAGACAAGAATTTGAAGATGATACTGACCCCAATGTTCCATTTTTTTCCAAAGAATTTGGATTTGAAAAAGGTGTTTTAATTCAAGTTATTCCCAAAGATCATAAAGATAAAATGGCTGAATTAGGACGTGACAACTATATATACGAATACTCAAAACATATCTATATGCCGAGATTAAACATGTCTCCTGAAGAATGTAATCAATGGATTAAAGATACAATTAAGAACTTACCCGAAGTATTAAAAACGGCACCGTATAACACTGGTATTGGACCTGATTTTGTATATGATAAAACTGTCTATTGGAGATTAGAAAAATCAATATGTACAACAATTAAAACTGATCCGGAATGGTTTAAAAAATATTTACCTGAATTCAAAAAAGGTTGGGCATATGTTGAACATTTCAGGAAAAATTTAGATAAGGGTAAAATTTTACATAAATATGTTAAAAGTTATGATATTTATAACAACCCTAAGAAAAATCCTTATCAACATAAACCATTTGCCAAGAAAATGATGGAATATATTGATACTGTTTATAATGAACCTGATTCAAGTGATAAATCTGCAGTTAGACTATATAATAAAACATTAGAATATTTACAGAGAGAGTCTGAGAAAGAAAATAAATGGACAACTGGTGGTTATGGATATAAGAGATACTAAAAAAATTGATTTATTATTTTTAACTGTTTACTTTTTATATTATTAATAAATGGATTCTCAATTTATTAAATTCCTTAACCAATGCCAAAAAAACAGAGACACACCAAATTTATTGAATGACTATAAAAAAGTAGTTATTCAAGAATTAATTAATGGTGTGGACACAGAAAATACAATGAATGATTTTTATACTCTAGTATCATCCGACTATATTAGAGATGTAATTAAATACAATAATCCTTTAAATATTTACTATGTTACAAATGTTCATAAATTTTTATTGAAGCTTCATAAATTATATGAAATAAATGTTTTGGATGAAATAATTAATAATATTAGCGATTTAACACATTGTAAATCATGGAACGAATTATTTAATACATTATTTACATTATTGTCGTCAACACATGTCACAATTAATAATGCAAAATTTATCAAAATAGAAACAATTACATGTGATGACGTAAATACATTCTCCGATTCGGACGATAATGATGATAACGATTCTGAATAATATTATCTTAAAAATTATTCTTGTGTTTATTCAATAACAGTTACTTAGGCGAGCTTGCGAGCCCATAAAACACAAAGATTGGTAAATATTAATATCGTGCGTAAACAATTCTGAAAATATCAACAAATTATCAACAAGTACCAAAAAAGTGCATCAATCAATAGTTACTTGGGCGAGCTTGCGAGCCCATTAGACGCAAAGATTTGGTAAACATTAATATCGTCCGTAAACAATTCTGAAAATATCAACAAATTATTAACAAGTACCAAAAAAGTGCATCAATCAATAGTTACTTGGGCGAGCTTGCGAGCCCATTAGACGCAAAGATTTGGTAAACATTAATATCGTCTTGAAAAATATCTAGAAAAATATCAACAAATTATTAATAAGTGCCAAAAAAGTGCATCAATCAATAGTTACTTGGGTGAGCTTGCGAGCCCATTAGACGCAAAGATTTAGCAAATGTTAATATCGTCCGTAAACAATCCTGAAAAATATCAACAAATTATTAACAAGTACCAAAAAAGTGCATCAATAAATAGTTACTTGGGCGAGCTTGCGAGCCCATTAGACACAAAGATTTGGTAAACATTAATATCGTCCATAAACAATCCTGAAAATATCAACAAATTATTAACAAGTACCAAAAAAGTGCATCCATCAATAATTACTTGGGCGAGCTTGCGAGCCCATCAGACACAAAGATTTGGTAAATGTTAATATCGTCTTGGAAAAAATCCAGAAAATATTTAATTATCAATTAACAAGTACCAAAAAAGTGCATCAATCAATAGTTACTTGGGTGAGCTTGCGAACCCATTAGACGCAAAGATTTTGTAAATGTTAATATCGTCTTGAAAAATATCCAGAAAATATCAACAAATTATTAACAATTACCAAAAAAGTGCATCAATCAATAGTTACTTGGGCTCGCAAGCTCGCCCATAAGACACAAAGATTTGGTAAACATTAATATCGCCCGTAAACAATTCTGAAAATATTAACAAATTATTAACAAGTACCAAAAAAAGTGCATTAATCAATAGTTACTTGGGCTCGCAAGCTCGCCCATTAGACGCAAAGATTTGGTAAACATTAATATCGTCCGTAAACAATTCTGAAAATATTTAATTGTCAATTAACAAGTACCAAAAAAATGCATCAATCAATAGTTACTTGGGCGAGCTTGCGAGCCCATAAGACACAAAGATTTGGTAAATGTTAATATCGTCTTAAAAAATCCAGAAAATAATTAATTGTCGATTAACAAGCACCAAAAAAAGTGCATCATCCAATAGTTACTTGGGCTTGCGAGCCCATTAGACGCAAAGATTTTGGTAAATGTTAATATCGTCTTAAAAAAATCCAGGAAACATTTAATTGTCTATTAACAAGCACCAAAAAAGTGCATCAACCAATAGTCACATGATTTCGCAAGCTCGCTCATTAGACACAAAAATTCAGTGAATATCAATAACCCATTAACAAGTACCAAAAATATACATAATTTTATAGTCACTCAGCTTACAAGCTTGACAAATAATTACAATAAAAAAATGAATTTATTTCGGTCAAATATATTATTGTATATATGCAAAAATATGCCCAGAAAATATAAATGCAAAAAGAAGATATTATCTGCATCAAGACTTAATGAAGAAGAAAAACCAAGGAAAAAACGAGAACCCAAAGTGGAAGTTGAATTCAAAATCATAGACACACCAATGCCCCAAGGTATATACAAAAAAATAACGATCAACAATAATAATTATTATGAAGATCAAGTAAAATGTTTATATTTGAACGATGGTACTTGTGTTGGTTCAAGAATAGTTAATATCCCGAATGTTGTTGCAATGATTAATGGTGAAATTATATATATGTGATTATTTATTTATCGTTAGTTTATTTATAATGCGTAATAATCGTAAAAATAATAATGAACAATGTGCAATTGGTGTTAATTTCGAAGATGGATCATGTATAAGATCCCATTGTTTAATAGAATATGCGAATTCCATTAATAAAAACTTACCACCTGATATGCAAATTAAAATGGATACAAATAAAGAAATATTACAACCAAAAAAATACAAGAAATATTTAATCACTGAAATAGATAAACGCATGTCTGGAGTATGTAGTGATCAAATATGTTGGACCAGACAAGAAAATATATTAAAACACATGAAAGAAAGTGCCAGAAATGAATTGGAAAAATTAACATTTAAACCCGAGGGTCCAAATGGTCAATTTACTTGGTTAAATAATTTTAACATAAATGATGTTATGCATCAATTTGAAATTAAATATCCTGATTTTCAATATTTAGGAACATTACCAATGGATTTTAATAAAGAATTGATTACTTTTAATACAGATAGAATTCGTAAGATAAATCAGAAAAAATTGTTAGAAAATAACATTGAAAAAATTGGTGCAGTTTTTAATTTGGACAAGTCCACACAAAAAGGTAGTCATTGGGTTGGTTTTTTTGCCAATATTAAAAATGGTGAAATATATTTCTTTGATTCATATGGAACTGAAGTACCATATGAAGTTAGAAACTTTATGAAACAATTAGCAAATGAATATACAACCAGAACAGGAAAAAAACCTATCATTGATAGAAATAGAATAAGACATCAATATGGTAATAGTGAATGTGGTGTATATTCTATGAATTTTATAGATAGAATGTTATATGGAGAATCATTTGAAGATATATGTAAATCAAAAACACCTGACTCTGAAATTAATAAAATGCGTAAGGTTTATTTTAGAGAATAGTTAATGCGTAAAAAAAATGAAAATATATCTGTATCAAATTTTTAATTATTGATGTTAATAATTATGATGGATATTGTTGATATAAATGTTTGTGTGTATAAATATGGACAAAAATCACATATAAGACACATTAATTATGCAAACAATATTTCATATTGGATCAAATTAAATGTTAATTATTTTAATTGCACAAATATAAGAATAATTAATTCTTATAAACAATTTTTAAATCAACGAAATGTCAAAATAATTATTAAATGTATCAAATATAACATAAATATAATACCAATACTACATCAATTGCAATATAATGACTTGTTATTAATTGTTGATGAAGTAATTAAACATAAAAATATTTATATGTTTAAACTAATTAATGATACAATTCAAATAAAACATTTAAAATATATTTGTGTGAATGGTTACAACAGCTGTGCTGTTCTGAGAACAATCTTTGATTGTTGTCACAACAGATGTGCTGTTCTGAGAACAATCTTTGATTGTTGTCACAACAACTGTGTTATTCTGAGAACAATCTTTGATTGTTGTCACGTTAATATGGTTAAATATTTACATAAACATATTGGATTTACAAAAGAAGACTTTCAATCAGAAGATAATTTAGCATGTTGTTCTTCTTGTGAAAATGGTAATGTTGATATTATTAAATATTTACATCAATGTGTTGGATTTACAATGGAAGATTTTCAATTTGATAATGATTGCATGTGTAGTTTAGCTTGTGTTTATAATCATATTAATATTGTTAAATATTTACATAAAGTTGTTGGATTTACAAAAAATTATTTTCAATTTTATGATAACATATGTGGAGTAGCTTGTAGCATTGGTAATATTGACATGGTTAAATATCTACATCGAGAAATAAAATTATCAAAAGAAGATTTTCAGTCAAATAATAACGATGCATGTAGATATGCTTGTATGTGTGGACATATTGACATTGTTAAATATCTACATCAAGAAATTGGATTGACAAAGGATGATTTTCAGTCAGAAAATAATTTTGCATGTAAATGGGCTTGTGATTGTGATCATATAGAAGTTATTGAATATTTACAACAAGAAATTGGAATATCAATTGATGATATAATATAAATAAATTTATTAAATGCCAATAAAATTATTGTTAAATAAAAAAGTATTTTATTATTATAATAATGATAAAACAATTAGCTTTTGTTGGTGCTTTGACCGGAGCATTTTTAATGACATATAAATTTTGTAAAAAGAAAGGATACACATCAGGGGTAAGTTATTGTATAGTCCATGTTGCTGCAAATACAATGGTATTAGCTCAAATATTACCTGACATGAAATTATATTTGACTGATCCTACCAATGTTGGAATATTAACATGGTGTAGTGAATATCCACATTTAGTTACTGTTGCAACACATTTGTGTCATTTTATTGTTGGTATGTCCGGAATAAGATTCAGTGAATTATTTCATCACATTGGAGCAATATCATTTGTCATAATTATGTATTTAACACAATATAAAACAGTGTTATTAAATAATGCATTGTTTTTCCAATTTGGATTACCAGGATTAATTATTTATATGTTAACAATATTCAGATCATTAAATATAATCAGTAAAGAAGCCGAAAAGAGTATATGTAAAAATGTGAATTTTTGGTTTAGATTACCCGGATTAATGTCAATAGTAACAATTGGACTAATTAATGTTAGCAAAATGACAAATATGTCTCACATAATATTTTCTTCAACGATGTTAGCATATGCATTTTGGAACGGAATATATTGGACAATAGATAGTGTTAATAGTGAGAATAAATTATTATTTGAAAAACAAAAAATGAATTAACATCATTTTAATAAAACATTATTAATAACATAATAATGACAATAAAATATTGGATGATATTTATGTTACTTGGATTTATAGTTAATATTGCATTTATTGATTCATGTAATGAGTTTAATTTTAAATTATATATATTTACAATGATAATGTATGTTATATACATTATTGATACATTCTGGTTAGCATTGATAAGAAGTAGAAATAAAAAATATGACAAACATTTGGCAATATATCAGATTATATGTATGACTTTATGGATGATACACACATCAGTGTTTGGATGGATTAATCAATGGATTAATGTTCATCATTTATGCATGAAAGAAGTATGTGGATTATATTGTATTATTATGTATATTTTATATTTCTTTTTGGAAAAAAACAGGAATAATGTAATATCATTATTCAAAAAATATGATGATAATGAAATTATTTATGTTAATATTTCATAATGTTGTTAATTCCAAGATCTGCCAATATTTCATTTAAAGATGTTTGTGTAAATTTTTCATATACACAATTATCTTTATTTTTTGTACTGTCATCACAACATGATTTACATTTATCCGTAAAACAAGAACTCCTACAACTTTTATTGTCTTTACAATAAATAGCACATTCATCCAGTGTTAAATTTGGCGGACAGGTGAACATTATATTAATAATAAATATATAATGTTCTACATATTTTTAATGAAAATAATAAATAGATTTTTTTATAAACAACAATTAATTAAGAACATATCGTCCAAACAAGAATATATAAATATTTTACAAAATAACACAGAAAATAATGAAGAATTATTTATTAAAATATGTTCTGAATATGGTGATTTGTTGAGATATATACCACAAAAATATCACACATATGACATATGTATGGCTTCTGTAACAAATTCACCATGTAGTTTAAAATATATGACACCTGAAATGCAATCATTTGACATATGTGTAAAAGCAATTAAATCATGTTCATATTCAATAGAATATATACATAATTTAACAGAAGATTTGGCTTTAATTGCATTGAGAATAAATGGCGATTGTATATCATTAATTGATGAACGAGATCATACATTGTTAATGTGTCAAACTGCATATAAAACAACACCTAAAAGTGTTCAATATTTTCGTAATGAATTAAGAGAACATTTTGAATGTATTAAAGATTAATATAATGAGTAGATTTAAACGATTATTAGCATACAAATAACTTTGTATGTATAATATTGACCAATTTTTCGTGTTCTTTGTTATTAAGATTATTGTTCTTAAATATATACACTCTTAGTGCTACTATAGCGTCTGCTTCAAGATCATTTAGTTTCATATTTTTATGTTCATTTGAGTGTTGTTTTAACATATGCATCATATCATCAATTATACTGTCATATTTATTTAATAAATACATACAATGTTTAAAATATCCATGCTTAAGACAAATCAATAATGGAGTACATCCATCATTATTTTTTATGTTAAAATTATAATTTTTTGTGAACAATAAATCTATCAATCCACAATTATTTATTTCACAAATGATATGTATTGCAGTGTCACCATAAGTATTTGCTTTTTCACAATTTAAATTGTTTAAAACCAAACATTTCATCATGTTTAGTATATTATTATCTTTATTTTGAACATATTTAATGGCAAGTAAATGAATTAATGTATTTCCATTATTATCACAAATATTAACGTCACAATTTTTGCTAATTAAATAATTAACTGAATTCAAGCTTCCAGAAAAACATGCATTTAAGAAAGCTTTTATTTCAATATTGGCTCCATTCTCAATTAAAAATTCACATACATTATAATGCTCTAAAATACATGCCAATTCAAATGGTGTGTAGTTTTTATCATTTTTAAGATTAATTGATATATTTTTCTCTGTAATCAAATAAGTAATAATGTCATTAACCTTATCACATTTATCATTAAGAACAATGGCGTGCAATGCAGATCCATGAATTCCACAACAATTAATTAAATTATCTATTTTATTAATAAAATATTTAATTACTTGTTCTGATGGACTGTATACCAGAACAAATTCAATAAAATTACCATGTCCATTAATAGACGATATAAGCGAATGATTTATTATTTTTATCATTTCATCAAAATTATTTAATAATTCATTGTTGTGAATATAGTCATTTGAATCATTTTTTACTAAAATGTTGTTTTTCTTCAAAAAATCTTTGATTGACTTGTAACTAACCATTTGTTTCTTACATATATAGTCAGACAAATAGTGAGTCTAATAATATCAATTTTTTTGAGAACATAAAAAATTGATAATAATATGGTTAGTGTAATATATGTTTACCAGTAATTAGTAAGTAATAATGAATCTGGTTGACATAATACATCACATACCTATTTATACACATAAAAATAGACATATTTCATATGCGAATAATATTTCTCATTGGATCAATAATGAATATATCAATATAAATACCAAGAAAATAGTGAATAACTACAAACATTACTTAAATAAACAAAATGTCAACATAATTTTATTGTGCATAAGATACAAAATCATCATAATCCCAATATTATATAAATTTACAATTGATGAAATAAAATTGATGATTAATTATTCATTTACATGTGTTAACATTAACATGATAAAATTTAATTGGAAATTATATCCAAATTGACAGAATTGATTTAATTCAACACATGAAAAATACATGTAGAAATGGACACATTGATATAATTAAATATTTACATCAAAAACTCGGATTGACAAGACAAGATTTCGATTACTTAGATTATTTGATATGTATATTTGTTTGTGCAAATGGTCATATGAATGTGTTGAAATATTTGTATAGAAATGTTGGATTAACAAAACAAAATTTTCGGTCAAATAACCATGAAACATTAGAATTAGTGTGCCAATATGGTCATGATAATGTTATTAAATATTTGCATAAAGTTGTTGAATTTACAAAAGAAGATATCCAATCAAATAATAATAATGCGTTTAAATATGCCTGTATAAATGGACATCTTAATATAGTTAGATATTTACATGAAATTATTGGTTTAACAAAACAGGATTTACAATTATTTGATTGTAGTTTATTTGGATTTACTCCTAATAAAATTGTAGCAGAATATTTAACACATAACATTGGTGTGATAATAAAAGAACCTATATTCAGGTTGTTTAAATTATAGTCTTGGTGAATTATATTTTAATTTATGATTATATAAATGAATTCTGATGTAAACTATGTTGATTATTATGTTTCTGCACATGGTTATGGTGATAGTGGAACATTCAATTTACCATACAATGTTCGTGTGATAATGTTATGTTCTTCAGATACATTTGCGACCTGTCCAGAAAGTGACTTAAAATTGTTATACAGTATGTCTAAAAATTTTGGAAAAAACTTGGAAAAATTAAATGAAAATTATAATTTTGCAAAACCAGTTGGTATTGGACATAAACAACATGATGTTTGCGTTTATTCAAATAATTTTAATAAAGAATATTTGATAGAAAATAAAATATTGAATAAAAATGCCTCATTTCCAATTGATGATCAAGGACAATGTCCAGATTTAATTTTGCATGATGAAAGAATAGATTTCAAAACAGGAGTATTTCATGTGCCATTATCTTTAAAGAGAATATATATAAATGATCATTATTCAAAAGAAAAAAATACAATAATAAAATCAGGAACGGAAGAAATGATTGATGCAAACATAATATTTGCAAAAGGTTTGGTGGATAAAACAAAAGGAGATATTCCAATAAACAAATTGGAACAGTTAATGATTACACCATTACCATCATATATTGATTCTCCTAAAGAAGAAAATGAAGATGAAAAAACAAAAGTGCTTAATTTTATGAATAAAAACAAACAATCAATAAATAATGCAATGAATTATATTCTTAGATTGAATTCAGTTGTAGTTCCAGATCCAAATAAATATGAACCATTAGAATCATTTAAATGTTCTGATAAACTATATTTATCAGACATTGCTGAGTCATTGTCTAAAAAAAATCCAAACAAGATTGTAAGTATTTTTGTGGCAGCATGCACAAATTCAATGACAAAATCGACAAATGGAATACCGTTAGATAATTATTGTCAACTTAATATTTTACAAAGTGATGATGATAATGATAATAACATGAATTCAGATAAAGATATAATAAATGTTAATGATAACTTGAAATATACCATCAATTATATTGGCCTTACATGTGCAGATTTTGATAACATCATGTTTAAATTTAATATATATAATCATTACAATAATAATTCATCATTGTATAATCTCTCAGACAAGAGTGAATTATTTATTCAAGAAAATAAAATTGACAATGAAAATTGCTCATACAAACAAAAATATTTAAAATACAAAAATAAATATTTGGAACAAAAATTAAATAACACAAAGACTATATTAAATTGATGATAATTTATTAATAACTTTATCAATGTCATACAAATATATTTTCTTACCATGAATATATTCTAAAACAACATTTGGATTATAATCTATTACTCTTAATAACACTATTGATCCAAAATATTCTTTGTTTTTAATTAATTCAATAATTTTGTTAATATTAGAATCAATAATGTTGATGTAAATATCATTATATTTTGTCATATACCAATCAATTTTATCAAGATTGATTCCTGATGATATTCTTTTTGAATATACATCAATAATATCGTATTCATAGAACAAATATATTAAATTAAACGTGAGATTTTCACAAACATATTGAGATTTCAAATAATTTATTTGACTTTTATTCAATATTAATTTTATTTCAATCAGTTCTTTTGAGATGTTATAATTATTACCGATTACTCTATAATATCCATCACGATATTCATGTGGTTCAATAATACTATAATCATTCAATGATATTTTCTTAATAAATCCACTGTTACTGTTTATATATTTATGTATATAGTCTAATTCAATAACTCCACCAGTATTTTCATGTGGTGACTTATAATTAACTATGATGTATAATTTGTCTTTAACTTGTTGTGGAATCATTATTGATAATTAATAATTAATTTTGTAATTTACTGATAATTAATCATTTTTTTAATTTACTTAATTAGCTATTCAATAAATTAAATTGCCGCTTGGCGCTCCTTAAAGAGCCGCTGTTTTCAATATTATTTACTTGATCAACAAAAAAATGAAATATTAACCATAAAGATTTTCAGTTAACAATTACAAAAATGTCTTTCAAAAATAGCAAAACACTGTATTTTAAGTTTTTTACAAATGACTTAACATGGAACGGTGTTAAATATGAAGAAAATAAAACATATTATGCAAATGGTCCTCATGAAAATATAGAAATTGTTCCAGAAAACTTAGTAATTAAAAATTTAGTAAAACAATATGATAAATCACAATATACATATTATTTTTCAATTATTACAACACATCCACATGCACAAAATATTAATCATGATGATTGTATTTTGACAAATATATGTACAGTTAACAAAATATACTCGATTGATAATTTTGTCT
>Ga0255138_1000268_pt1 | contig 13840 bp, 8 predicted proteins | sample Law_Colum_RepA_8_FD_188545 | JGI IMG/M metagenome (GOLD analysis project Ga0255138, IMG submission 188545) | Freshwater microbial communities from St. Lawrence River, New York, United States - Law_Colum_RepA_8d | ecosystem: Environmental > Aquatic > Freshwater > River | place: USA: New York... | reverse complement strand
CCATCCGCGACCGTGTTCGGGCCCTTTACGACGAGGCGAGGCTCAAGGAGATGCTTCGCCGAGCGGCCGTGATTCCCAGCCTCGAGGAGTTCTGAGGCATGGCCGTTCCCGTGGCTCCGGCCCATTCGCTGGATCTGCTCATCGGCATCCTGCGGTAGGGCCGGATCTCCGAACCGGTCGGTCCCGCCTCGCTCGACCGCTTCTCTGCCCGAAGCGATTCGTCGACAGCGTGAGCCTGCCCAGAGCCGCCGTCGTGGAAGGTCTGTCGGAGGTCTAGTGGATTCTGAGGATGCCAAAGGGCCCAACTTCGAACCGGGACGGGTCGGGATTTTCCGTTTCCATGGACGGCCGGGTTTCCCAACGGAGAGCCGCCTCAATGAGGGCCTTGAGGGGCGTCTTGCGACGGACAGTAAAGGTCTTGGCCTCCATCAAAAGGTTATCGGGAATAACCAAGCTCGTTTTCACAAAAGGGCTAACCTTATGGGTGTGCGGCCATGAGTAAATTCAGGCCTGTCGGCCAGAGCAGGGTGTTGGGGGCTATCTGAGCCGGAACGATGCAGCAGAGACTTGGCCCGTTTTTACCTGCTCTTCCGCATGAAAACTCGGGTGCTACTGAATCGTTGGCTGAGAACGCCTTCGGTAGTCAGGTAGACCGCTTGGAAACAGATTCCCACCCGGAGGGTCGTAGGGTGTGGCTGCCCGCGGGTTTGGGGCCACCGGATCGATGCCGTCATGTGTGGAGAATCCGAGATCTCCTCGGACATCCGCTGGGGGGAGGGAAATTCCAGGAAACTCTAGCCGGAGGTGGCTGACGGCGGAAATCAGCGCGGGGGCAGGGCCGAGAGGATTTCGCGGGCGACGCCGGGGATGATGTCCCGTTCGGTGGCGTGGTCGGTGGTGAAGATCACCAGGATGATGCGGCGGCCCGAGGGGAGTTCGATCAGCGCGGCATCGTGGCGGGTCTGGCTGGTGAGGCCGCATTTGGACCAGAGCTTCGTGCCGGGCTTCAGTGCGATGCCTGTGTATCCATGGGCTTGGTCTTCCGGATCGGTGGCCGGTGCGGTAAAGTCCCGGGCCATCAACTCCAGCATCTGGCGCGATCGCTCGGCGTTGACGCAATGGCCTGAGGCCATTTCTAGCAGGAGGCGCGCGGTGGCCTCGGTGGTGAGGAAGTTGCGCCGGGGTTCGAAGGCGGCGATGGCTTGGCTCTCTCTCCCGTAAGGACCCTCGCACCAGGGCTTTTTGCTGGCGTTGACCGCAGTGGGGTAGCCCTGGGTGTGGAACCACCGGGTGACCGCGGCGCGCCGCTCCACCCACGTCTTCAGTTCCACCTCGGGCAGTTCCGGGCCGCTGGTGGTGCCGGTAAGCAAGTCGATGAGGTAGTGGGTGGGCTCGTTGTACGATTCCACGATCATGTCCCGCAGGGCGCGGCGCACCTCGGGCGTGTCTTGGATTTTTCGGTCCTCCATCCAGCGATGGACGGCCGCCTGGTAGAAGAGCTTGATGACGCTGGCCGGGTAGATGGGTTCCGAACCTCGGACCGAGGCGAAGGCGGGTTGTTCGGGCCGTTCCAAATCCACGGCCGTCACGGCGAGTTGATCCGGCTTCAGAGGCGTGGCCCAAGTCCTGGCCAAGGTGCGCGCCACCGCCTGATCGACCGACCGTTGAAGGGCGGGGGAACGGGCCGCCGTGCTATGGCCGGCGAGGTCTCCTGGGGCGGCGACCGCGACACCCAGCCTCAGGCTGGCGAGAGCGATGGCGGCCATGATGAGTTCAATCGCGTTTCTCATCGGGTCGCTCCAGGAATCGCATGACCGTGTCGCCGTGTCGCATGTCCTTGCGCTCTTTCCAGGTGACGGGGATCTCCAGGGTGTCGCGCTTGGTGTGGCCGATCACGAACAGTCCTCCGGGAGCCAGAAGTCCAGGCAAGACGATGTCATCGAGCAGCAATTGGGCGAGCGAGGTCGATCGACGTCCGACATTCTTCTCGCCGTAGGGCGGGTCGGCGATGATGAGGTCGAATTGGCGTCCACTCTGAGCTAGTTGGGGAAACACCAAAAACACATCCTGCACGCGCAGAGTCACCGCAGTGACGGGTAATCCGGAGGCGGCCAGATTCTGGCGGAAGAATCGGGCGTGTTTCTCGGACTTCTCGATGCTGACCATTTCCCGGGCGCCGCGACTCAGGCATTCCAGACCCAGGGCCCCGCTGCCCGCGAACAAGTCCAACACCCGGGCTCCATCGAGGAAGGCTCCCAAACTGTTGAAGACCGCCAGCTTGACCTTGTCAGGCGTGGGTCGAACTCCGAGTCCTTCTGGGACCTTCAATAGTCGTCCTGCGGCCAGTCCTCCAATGATTCGCACGCGGTGAGAGTGGGCTCCAGCGCCCGGCCGGCAAGCATCGGTTGAAAGGCTGAATTGACTCCCGGCGTGATGGGGCAACATTCCACTCAATGAAACGCTCTCTCCTCACCGGACTGATTCAAGTCGCCACCCTGACACTCACCACCTTCACCATGATTGCAGCCACTCCGCTCCAGGAGGTCAAACTCAAGGACATCGACGGCAAGGACACCTCCCTCAAAGCCTATTCCGGCAAGGTGCTGTTGGTCGTGAACGTCGCCTCGCAGTGCGGACTGACCCCGCAGTACAAGCAATTGGAAGCGGTCTACAAGAAGTACCACGGGCAGGGGCTCGAAGTGCTGGGCTTCCCCTGCAATCAGTTCGGAGCGCAGGAGCCGGGCACCGCCGAAGAGATCAAGACCTTCTGCTCCACCAAGTACTCGGTGAGCTTCCCGCTGTTCGCCAAGCTGAACGTCAATCCGCCGGAGCAGCACCCCTTGTACTCGGTGCTCACGGGCAAAGAAGCGGCTTTCCCCGGCCCCATCGAGTGGAACTTCGGCAAGTTCCTTGTGGGCCGTGACGGCAAGGTTCTGCACCGCTTCAGCCCGCGCACTCAGCCCGATGCGGCCGAGGTGGTTGCGGCCATCGAGGCGGCCTTGAAGGCCAAGTGATTTTGCCGCTGCGGGTCCGAAGACCGAGGATCGGTTCATTCGGATGTCCCTCGGGACCCCGCAGTTCCAATGAAACGAAAAAGCCCGCCGTTTGGCGGGCTTTTGAGTTCTTTGGTTTCCCTTCGGATCAGTTCCGGGGCAGGGCGACCACACCGGTCCGGGTCAGATCGAGGATGCCGAAATCCTTCACCAGCAGCAGGAACTGGTTGATCTTGGTTTCAGCTCCGGTGATTTCGATCACGATGTTGTCTGGTTGGACGTTGACCACTTTGGCGCGGAACAGTTCGGCCAGTTGGCAGATCTCGGCACGGTTCTGGCCATTGGCCGACACGCGGACGAGGACCAGTTCCCGGTCGATGTAGTCTGTCTTGCTGTAGTTCACGATCTTGACCGAATCGATGAGCTTCTCGAGCTGCTTGCAGATCTGCTCGACGGTGGCGTCATCCCCGCGGGTGACGATGGTCATCCGGCTGAGGGTGGCGTCGTGGGTCGGGGCGACGTTCAGCGAGTCGATGTTGTAGCCGCGGCCGCTGAACAGGCCGGTGACGCGGGTCAAGACGCCGAACTTGTTTTCGACGAGCACGGAGATGGTGTGGCGCATGGGATGTTCGATTTTCTCAGTATCGGTATTTCGGTTCGTGGAGGCTGGCCTGGACGCACCGGCTCTGGAAACGGGCCCCGCACAGAACCGAAGCCCGCGATCCGTTGCCGGAGACGCGGGCGACCTGGATTCCAAACAGTCGGCCAGTCCGCGTCAGCCCCGGAGGGCTACACGTACGGCTACCTGTTCACGCATCGGAATCACGGGCGGACGCTATCGAAGCCCCCAAGCCAGCGGCAACGGGTTTTTTCCGGTGAACAAGGTGGTCGGGGCTTTGCGAGGCCTAGGGACCTTGCCTATGGTATGGTGAATGACCCGATGGATCCTGAGCCCAACCGTGCTGCTGTTATGGTTGCTTTCCGCGCTGATTGCGGAGGCTCAACCGCAGCGTTTGATTCCCCGGGGCGACTTGTGGCGTATGGCCAAGGGAACCACCGAGGCGTCTTCACCCGATCCGACCGGGTGGCGGGCGATTGGGTTTAATGATGCCGCGTGGTCGGTGGCGATGCTGCCAGTTTTCTACGGCGAGGCGCTGACAGGCACCGAATTGACCGACATGCAGAATCAGTATTCCACGGTTTTCTTGAGGCGTTCGTTCACCGTGGGCTCACCGGCGGATGTTCGAAGCCTGATTTTGCGGGTGAAGGTGGACGACGGGTTCATCGCCTGGATCAACGGGCGTGAAGTGGCTCGCTTCGGAGCTCCGGAGGGTGAAGTCGCTCTCGTTTCCCTCGCTTCGTTGACGGCGGCCGAGCCTGTCGATTTTGCTGACTACGCAGTAGCCCTGCCCAAGGAAGTGCTCAAGTCCGGAACCAATGTACTGGCGATCCAAGCGTTCAACGCGACCTTGGCCAGCAGCGATTTGGTCCTCGATGCGGAATTGGAAGCCGACATGGATGCCCAGCCGCCCCGGATCGCGCGGATCCTGCCGGCCGAGGGGTCCGTTGTGGAGCCGTTCAGTTCGGTTGAGGTGCTCTTCGATGAGCCCGTGCGGGGTGTCGACGCATCCGATTTGAAGATCAACGGATTGTCCGCGCAGTCGGTGGTGGCGGTCGCTCCCGATCAATATTTGTTCAGCTTTCCCAAGACGCCGGTGGGCACGGTCGGCTTTCAATTCGTTTCCGGCCACGGAATCACCGACTTGTCTTCGGCGGGGCTTCCCTTCGCGGGAGCCACGTGGTCGGTGACCGTGGAAGGCGGAACCGAAGCCAAGGGGGTTCTCATCAACGAATTCCTCGCGGTGAATAGCCGAGGTTTGCGCGATGAGGATGGCGACAATTCCGATTGGATTGAACTCTTCAACAGCGGCACCTCGCTGGCCTCCATGCAGGGTTGGGCGCTGGTGGCAGGGACCGACCGTTGGGTTTTTCCATCGTTGTTCTTGGCCCCCAACGGCCGCCTGCGGGTGTTCGCCTCAGGCAAGAACCGCACGAATGACACGGCGCGTTTGCACACCTCGTTTCGCCTCAGCTCCGCGGGTGAACGCTTGGCGCTGCTCAATGCCCAAGGTGTGGTTCAAGACGAATACGCCCCGACTTATCCGCCTCAACGCGCGGATGTTTCCTATGGACATGCCGAAGGGGCACCGAACCGGAATGGTTACTTTGTGGCTCCGACTCCGGGTGCACCGAATGGAGCCAAGGGCGACGGCTTTGCCCCCGAGGTCGAATTCTCGGTTTCCAGCGGAACGTATTCCGGTGCTCTGGAAGTGCAGTTGAGCTCGTCCACCAACGCACCTGTGCCGGTCGGAACGGTGATCCGCTACACGGTGGATGGATCCATGCCCACCGAGACATCGCTGGTGTATTCGACGCCGCTGCGGTTCAACAATCTGGCGGTCCGACTGCGTGCCCGCGCTTTCACCGGTGGATTGTTGCCCGGGGAATTGCGCGGTGAAACGTATCTGCCTCTGACCACGACGGTGGCCAACTTCCGCTCGGATCTACCAGTGATGCTCATTCATGATTTTGGTCAGGGACGACCTCCGGCCAATACTCGGGTTTTCGCCCACATGCAGCTCTTCGAGCCCGATACCAATGGCGTGACCCGACTGACCCGAGCGCCGACCTTGGCCACACGAGCCGGCCTCTCCGTTCGGGGTTCCAGCACCGAAGGCATCCCCAAAGCCAGTTATCGGGTCGAGTTTCGCGATGAGTGGGACAACGACCGCCCGCTGGCACCCTTGGGAATGCCCGCCGACGGCGATTGGGTGATGTACGCACCCAACTACTTCGAGCCGGTGCTCATCCACAATCCGTTCATGCACCAGCTGAGCCGGGACATCGGGCGCTATTCGCCGAATGCCCGCTTTGTGGAGGTTTATTTTGTGGGTTCGGGCACCGGAGCGATCGACTCGTCCAGTTATGCGGGCATTTATGTGCTCATGGATCGGATCGAGGTGGGCAAGGACCGGGTTGATGCCGGGAGCTTGGAGCCGGAGAACCTCACGCTGCCCTCGCTGTCCGGCGGTTACCTCATGAAGATTGATCGTTTAGATCCGGGGGATGCGGGGATTTTTGCGGCCAATCAGACGGTGGCGCTGGTGGATCCGAGAGAAGATCAACTCCGGTTGCCGGCCCGTGCCCCGCAGTTGAATTACATTCGCAACTACCTCACCTCCTTCGGCAATGCCCTGTACGACAATGCTCGTTTCACCAATCCGGTGACCGGATTCCGGGCGTACATCGACACCGGCTCTTGGGTGGATCACCACCTGCTGAACGTGCTGTCTTTCAACGTGGATGCCTTGCGACTCAGCGCCTATTTCTACAAGAAACGTGAGGGAAAGATCCATTTCGGCCCGATCTGGGATTTCGATCGGACTCTCGGCTCCACCGACGGGCGGGACTCCAACCCGCGGGTTTGGCGATCCCAAAGCGGGGATCTCGGCACCGATTTCTTCAATTATCCGTGGTGGGATCGGGTCTTCCGCGATCCCGATTTTTATCAGGATTACATTGATCGCTATCAGGATCTTCGAACCCGTCAATTTGCCACCACCAACCTCTGGCGTCTCATCGACGATCTGGCCCGGCAGGTGCGAACCGCACAACCCCGCGAGCAGAATCGATGGGGAGTTGCGCCTCGTGGCGGCAGTTATCAGGCGGAGGTCAACTTGATGAAGGCGTGGATTTCGAATCGGACCGATTTCATGGATCGCCAATTCGTGTCTCCGCCCCGTTTGGCGAGTCCCTCGGGCCGAGTGGCGTCCGGATTCGGTGCGGAGATCATCGCACCCACAGGCCTGACGACATCCGTCTATTATACCACCGACGGGTCCGATCCCCGCTGGCCCGGTGGCCGGACCAATCCCGCGGCCCGTCGGTACATGGGCAGTCCCATTGTTCTGGAGGCCAATTCCAAGCTGGTGGCTCGTTCGGTGAACCCTTTCCACTCCGCGCTGACCGGTGCCAACAACCCGCCCTTGAAATCCACGTGGTCGGGCCCGGTATCGGCCACCTATGTGGTGAAGCCCATACCGCTGGTGGTGAGTGAAATCCACTTCCACCCGGATGATGGTGGGGCGCCCGGAGACGCGGACAATCTGGAGTTCGTGGAGCTCTGGAATCGGGGCGATAGTCCCGTTTCGTTGGCGGGAATGCGCCTCCGCGGCGGCATCGACTTCACTTGGTCGCTCACCAATGCCCCGACACTGGCACCCGGCGCCTACGGAGTTCTGGTCCGGAATTTGGCGCGGTTCTCGGTTGCCAACCTGGCGGTGACCAACCTGATCGGTGAATACGGCTCCGATCAGTTGGCCAATGACGGGGAACGCTTGGCACTCAGCGGTCCGCTGGATGAGCCCGTGTTTGATTTCCGCTATGAGGCTTCGTGGGAACTGTTGGCCGACGGGGGAGGGTACTCGTTGGTGTTGGCCAACCCGTCATCGCCCGGAGATCCGGCGTTGGCCGCCTCTTGGAAGCGCAGTGCGCGGTTGGGCGGATCGCCCGGGGTGCCAGACCCCAAAACAGCCGAGGAGTCGGTGCGTGTGGTGGCGGAACGGGATGCGACGGGTATCCGCTTCCGCTTCGATGCGGCGGCGGGCTCATCCCACCGCTTGGAGGAACGGGTTTCTCTCTCGGAGGGCGATTGGACTCCGTTGAACACATGGCCCGCTGCCACGGTCACCCGCACTGAGGAGTTTCGCGTCGAAACCTCCGGCACCACCCGGTTCTTCCGGGTGCGTCGGTTCTGAGGCGATTCGGGCAACTCGGGTGCCTTGGGTCGAAGCACGATCGGTTTGAGAATCCGGTTTCCTTCTGGGGTTTCCGCGTTTGGAATCGGCGGATATGAACCGAGTGCTGGTGCTTTTCGATTCGTTGTCGGGCAACACCGCCAAAATGGCGGAATTGGTGGCCGAGGGGGCCCGGACAGTGCCCAACACCGAAGTGCGGGTGCGTTCCATTGCGGACGCCACCGCTGACGATGTCCAGTGGTGTGACGGTCTCGCGCTGGGTAGCCCGACCAACATGGGCATCCTCTCGTGGCGCATGAAGCGCTTTTGGGACGAGGTCATGGGTCCGCACTGGATGAAGGTGGACGGCAAGATCGGGTGCGCCTTCAGCACCGCCGGTGGTTGGGGCGGTGGGATGGAACTGGCCTGCCAGAGTTTGCTGACCGTGTTGATGAACTTCGGGTTTCTGGTCTTCGGCGTCACCGACTACGCCACCCGCTTGCACACGCCGCACTATGGGGCCGTCGTGGTCAAGGAACCTCGGGGCGAGGATGCCGAGGGTGTGTGCCGTCTTCTGGGGCGCCGTTTGGCCGAGTGGACGGCCGTCCATGTCCACGGTCGCCAGGAGTTGCATCCTCTGAAGAACCCGGATCGCCGCCCCCCAGGATGACGAGGGTTCCGCTGATGTGAGGAGTCCCTCGATCTTCCTGAAAAGCCAAGACGCCCCCAATTCCAAACTCATGCGATTCCTTCTGTTCGCGCTCCTGCTGTTGGGGATGGGTCGCGAGGCTCGGGCCACTTGGTACAGTGAAAACGTGGAGGACGGTGCGGACATCATCTTGATGGACTTGCGCTGGCCGTGGTGGCCTTCCGGTACCTACTTCGCGAACTGGAACTCGAGCTTCAATCCGAAGCCCAACAATCTGAGCTTTTACGCGGGATTCACCAGTTATGTCCCGGACGGCCCGGGACAGACTCCCCACCCGGATGCCTTGCGGCAGGATGGTTTCCGGCCGGGATCGGTGTGGACGTTCTGGGGCAGCGATGTGGCCGGAACACCGGTACGCTTCACCGATGTGGCGCCAAATTTGTACATCAAGAACGACTACGGTGGCGAAGGGAGCAGCGGCACCACTGGGGCGGAAGTGTGGCCCTTTGTGCAGCGCCAGCGCTGGTACACGATGCTGGGACGGGTCTGGCAACCAGTCGGCGGTGGAAACCATGCATTTGTCGGGCGCTGGCTGAAGGACTCTGCGAGCGGTCACTGGCATCTCATTGGGGTGGCGCGTTTGCCCATTCCCGCCACGTCGTTCACCGGTAACAGCGGGTTTCTCGAGCCGCTGACCAGCGAGAAGGCTGTGCGTTCGCTGCACCGGCGATTCGGATATTTCCGCAAGGCGGGGCAGTGGCGGAAATCGGACACCATCACCATCGCCAAGACCCAGTTCGTCGTGGTGAATACCGTGGCGGAGGACGATCACGAGTATGCCGCCATTGAATACGCGCAGCGCCCCGATTTGTTGCCCCGGCAGCTCAGCGGGCCCGTGTTGTCGGGTGACAAAAAACATGTGTTCACCGTTCGCCAACCCGACGGACCCTCCCTCGACCAGCCGGCCGTGGTGAATGTCCGGGCGGTGAGGTCCGGCGGTCAAATAGGTGTCTCGTGGCAAGTGCCGCCGACTGCGTCTCCGGCCTTCTCGTATCGGGTTGAGCTTTACGACAATCCGCGATGCGAAGGTCGGCCGATGGTGGTCCAGGAAGAGCGGAACCCCTCGTTGCGGGACATGCTGGTGGATGCGCCGATCTCGGCCTCCACGGTGCGCTTCACTCTGACCGATATCTTTGATCAAACAGCACCGGCAGTCATCGTCTCCCCGGCCATGGTGAAGGTGTCGGCCCCGCCGCCGGTCACCGCGCCGACCCTCTCTGGCTTGCTCTACGAGTTGCGTCACCAGGATTCGAAGCGGCGGGTGAATTACTTTGATCCGCCATTGCAGAAGCCCGACGAGGAACACCACTGGCTGAGTTTGGATGAAATCCCCCAAGGCCATGTCGTGCGGCGCGGGGTTTCCCGTGGATTCGATCTGGGTGTGCGGGAGAACCGGGATCGCGGCTACTCATTGACGTTCCGTGGTTTGCTGCGGGTGCCTAAGGCGGGAGTTCACATTTTCCGGGCTCAAATCGACGGTGCCTACCGCTTTCAACTCGATGGCGGCGATGTGCTGACATGGGACGGTCAACACGGCACGACGGAGCGGGCGGCGGTGATGGTTTTGGCGGCTGGCGACCATGCGTTGTCCGTGGAGCATGTCTACGATGCGTTGCCGGCGCGGAATTTCAGCATCGAGTGGGAGGGGCCTGGCTTTTCGCGGCAGCCCATTGCGTTGGATTCCCTCCGGGTGCTGGATACGGGTGATTTTCCCAATATTACCGTTCAGGCCGAAGCGCCGGGTGATGGCACGGGACAGGTGACGGTGAGGTCGGACGCCCGGGGCCACGCATTGAACCGGACCGCGCTGTTCCTGGGGTCCTTGCAGTTGGCGGAGACCAACGGCCCGTCGCTCAGCTACCAAGGCCCACTGCCTTCGGGGACCAATACGCTGTGGGCGCGATTGCTTTTTGATGGTGATCACACCGTCGATTCCGCTCCTGAGCGTCTCGTCGTCACCGGTAAGCCTGTGTCCCACGAGTGGGCTGTGCGCAATGTGGGGGACGCCAAGGCGACGGCCGGCTTGTGGCAAACCGGCTCGAACCGCTTTCAGTTCTTCGGGAACGGGATGCACACTGTCAGCCAACGCCGGGTGGGCGATTTCACGGCCACGGGCCGAATCGATGATTACAACGGCTCCCGCGGAGAACCTGTTAACCGGCGAGCTTGGGTGGGATTGGCGGCCTTCGAACACGGTGAGCGTTTGAATTGGGAATGGGGTCAGCAGTTCTATGTGGTGCAGACTGCGGCCGACGGGTTGCGTTCCTCGGCGGATTTCTCCGACTTGGGCGGGGGGCGGATTAGTTCCTATGAACTGCCCCAAGGCCGCTCGTGGGTGCGCATCGTGCGGCAAGGCAATGTGTGGACAGCCTGGTCTTCGAAGGACGGGCGGCAGTGGGAATGCGGTGCCTATCAGTACCGGAAGACTCCGCCAGAAATGGATGTAGGGCTGTTCTTCAGTGCCTTGCCTCAGGAGGCGCGGGCCCACTATCACGCGCGGGTTTCGAACTTCTCCATCGATGCGGGTGTGGTTCCCGAATCCACCGCGCCGCTTCCCATCGTGGCCCAGCACACGCAGGGCGATCGGTTGACCGGAGTGGTGCTGGCTCGATCCGATACCAACGTGGTTGTGGTGCGGTCTTCAGGATTCGGCCTGCTTCGCTCGACCGATGGGGGTCAGTCTTGGGTGTCTGCCAATGGTGATTTGGGTGGAGACGACCTCCGGGTCCGCAGTGTGGCCATTCATCCGGAGAATCCCCAAATCCTGTTTCGGGCCAACGGGATCGGTCCGACGAGTGGGCTTTGGAAGTCCAACGACGGTGGTCAGAGTTGGGTTCGGTTGGGGTTGGAGGGCGATTTTGATGGAGCCGGGCCCTCGGCGCTTTGCGGTGAAATCATCGCGTTTGATTTGCGGGCCCCTCAGATCGTGTATGTGGGCTGCGAATCCCGTGGTCTGTTCAAGAGCACCGACGGCGGTGCCACGTGGGTTCACTTGGGGCTGAAAGGTGAACGTATCACAGCGGTGGTGGTGTGGCCGTGGGAGCGCTATTACCCAGCCGTTGCTCGTGGAAAGACGGAGTTGTGCGTGACGACGTGTGCGGATCGTTGGATGTCTTTTCTCGGGCGGGGCGAGCCCGTGGTCGCCACTCCAGCGACGATGACCCGGAGCTACGTGTTGTCTGACCGGGGACGATCCCTTTCTGTCCTCGACGAGCGGGAGGACACGGGGTTCTTCAATGTGGCTTTTGACAAGGCCACCCAAACCACGCGGGTCATGAGTTTTGCGACGGCCCACGGATTTCAGCACAACTCCGGCGGGCACATGTCTCTGTTTCCCGAGCAAAAGCAGTTCGAGTCGTTCAAGCCCTTCACGGGACTGGGTGCCACGGCGATGGGGGATCGCAAGTTCGGCCGCTTCATCACCCAAGCGCTGAACCCGAGCGTTCCAGGACGCCTTTCGCGAAGTGAAATCTGGGCCGAAGAATGGGCGTGGCTGCCGTCCCAGGGCCGGGTTCCGAAAGGGGGGCTGATTGCAGCTTGTGGAGATCTTCACCACGGAGACCAGTGGTGGTTCGTGCACACCGATGGGCTTTATGCGTCACCGGATGGCGGCCGGAGCCTGATTCAGGTCTTGGACGCCTCGGGGCGTCCGATTCTCGCCGAACAGAAGCCTCGTTGATGGTTCGGAATGGATTGAAACCCTTCCAGCAATGCCATTTCAGGTCGGGAAGGGGAATAGATTGACGGTCCCGGAGCAGATTGCGCTTGAAGCCCCTTCGGAGGACCCGCAGAAACGTCGTGCCGGCGGCGGCCGAAACGGTTCGACGCCCGGTGCACCCGATCATGTTGAATGCCTTTGTCCGTGGACTGTTGATGAGCCTTCTGCCGTTGGCCGGCTCTGTTGCTTTGTTGGCCGGCTCTCCGGAAGAAGCCACATCGCCAACGGACAGCGTTTGGTTTCGTTCCGTGCTCGCTGGCGTCGATCTGCTGACTGTTGCGGCGCCGAATACCTCGGCTCGCCTGCCGGTGATTCGCCGACAGCCGATCAGTCAAGGGGCCTATGCTGGCGATACAGTGACTCTTTCGGTGGAGGCTATTCCGTCTGCTTTGGATGGGGCTGCTGTCCTGACCTACCAGTGGTTGGCCGGCACCAATCTGACGCCCATCGTGAACGGGGCCTACAATTCAACGAATGCGACCTTGCCGCAGTTGGTGTTGACCAATGTGGCCACCGGTTACAGCGGTCCTTTCAGGGTTGCCGTGTCGTCCGGAACCAACACGGTAGTGAGCGAACCGGCCACTCTTTCGGTGGTCCTCGGGGTGGCCTCACGGCTTCGGTTGGGCACGGTTTCCGTGACCACCAACGCCGGTCCCGAAGCACGACTTCAGTTTTCTTTCCCGGTGGTTTTCTCGGTGTTTGGTTCGGACCGGGGCGTCGGAGTGACTTGGACCTATGACCCAACGGTGGTTCGGGATTTGGCCTTCGTCGCCAGCACCGATGCGCCGACCAATACCCTCGTCCGGACAGCCTCGGCCGCAGGGCGTTTCTCCTTTGCGTATACCCTCACCAACTCCTCCTCCGTGCGGTTCACAACGGATCAGCAAATTGGTCGATTGGTGCTAACCACATCCAACGATCTTGACCCTGCACAAGCGTTGGCGGCTGCCCGTCTGGTGCCGGTGCAGGACGATCCTTCGACGAATATCGCTCGGCCGTTTCTGCCGTTGCCCAGTGGTAGCGATCGGGTTCTGGGAACCAATTTGGCCGATCTGGTGACCTTTCCGCTGAACATCCTGATGACCCCGCAGGTGATTCCCGGCGGGCCAGTCACTCTCAATCGCCAAACGGGTTATTTCGAGCAGCGGGCGCAGGTGGTCAACTTGCGCTCGGAATCCTTGGCGGATGTCCTCCTGATCGTCACGGGGTTGACCAATGACACCCGCGGCGTCTTGGTCTCACTCGCTAGCTCGCTGGGCCCGGTGGGAACTCCGCCCAATCCTTCGGTGTTCGTCGGTCCCATGAGCGCGTTTGCCATCCGGCCGATCACCTTCGAGTACTACGTTTCGGACGGCCAGGCCGCCAGCATCGGAACGCCGGGATACGTGACCGAATTCGCCTTGGACAGCACCATACAGACTCCAGTGGGACGTCGCAGTTTGGTGCCGGTGACTTACAAGCCGGTGCTGACAGGCGGGGTGCTGCTGGAGTTCCCAACCCTCACCAACTTCAGCTACTACATCCGGTACTCGGATTCGCTGAATGATTTCAGCGCGCAGGACAATACCAACTCGGTCATCCGCACCGCGCGTCCGGCGATCCTGGGCAACGGCCGGAAGGTTCA
>Ga0255138_1000266_pt1 | contig 13962 bp, 15 predicted proteins | sample Law_Colum_RepA_8_FD_188545 | JGI IMG/M metagenome (GOLD analysis project Ga0255138, IMG submission 188545) | Freshwater microbial communities from St. Lawrence River, New York, United States - Law_Colum_RepA_8d | ecosystem: Environmental > Aquatic > Freshwater > River | place: USA: New York... | reverse complement strand
TTATTTAATATGATAAGTTATACAAATAGTTCAAATGTAGTATTACCAAATGGTAATTATAATACAAGTGTTGATGTGATTATTCCTGATGGAAATTATACTTCTAGCACAATAACAACTGTTTTAAATAATTTATTTACATCATTAAAGAATGGTCTTGAATATTTATACGCATATATAAGTAATGAAACATCTCATTTAATTATTAGAGCCAAAGATGTAAATGATGCTGTTGATTTGTCCGTTTTTCCGTTTAATAATTCTAATCCATATTATTCTCCTAATTTTTATTATACACTTAATTTTAATTTAAGTGGGAATCTATTATATAACATAGATAACAAACTAAATCTTGGATTTTTATTAGGATTTTCAAAACCAACATACACTATGAATAGTACAAACCAATATATATATAATTCAGGAGAACCAGATTCAATAACTTTATCTGTAATTATATATTATGCTTATTGTGAAGGAGAAATGACATATGGTTCAATTATAGCTGATTATTTATATTTATATGTAGATGACTATAATAATAATTATTATAATACTATTACAGCATTAACACCTAATAATTCATATTTTGAAAATAATATTTTAGCTAAAATAAATATTAATGTAAATTTTAATCAAACCCTTTTTGGAAATGGAAGTGATTTAATTTTAAAGAATCGTGAATATTTTGGACCAGTTAATATAGAAAAATTACATATTATGTTATTAGATATGTATGGAAAACCATATAATTTGATAAATAATAATTATTCATTTGCTTTAGAATTTACCATGTTATATACGAATTAATATAAATAAAATTAATGTAAATTTTATTTATAATAATTTTATACTTTAAAAAAATATAATTGTTTAAAGTTGTTCAAAATAGAACACAGGAATTTTAGAAGAACCATTATCATAATAACTCAAAGTATTTAAAATAAATTCACAATCGCCTGAGTTTGTTGCGGCACTATTTGTACCAATAGAGTAAGCTAAAATTTCTTCATTAGGATTAAAAGGTCCTACTTGATTACCACTAGAAAGTGGTAACATAATTTGTGAATATCCATTAATAATAGGATAAGATACGCTACTATCTATTCTAGCAACTAACTGATGAGCTACTGTACCTGGAATAACTACTGAAGAACCAGAACCACAAGCAAATGTTCGGCTTGAAAGACGCCAATCCGCAGGACTAGTAGGATTTGGATGCTTAGTGTAAACATTTATAAAAGGTAAAGATTTATTACTTATGATTTGTCCTGTTATGTATATATATTTTAAATCAGAAACCTTTGCTCCAGTGGAAGGAGGCAAATACCAATTTATCTTTCTTAGATCGAAAGAAGGACTTGCGCCAGGAGCACTTTTTAAAGCGGTTGTATCATTTTTGTAGTACCATCCATTATTAAAATATCCCATATTAGAAGGGATTTTAGTAGCTTGGGCACCATCAGCCCAAATATTTAAATTATTATATGTATCAGTATGCTTAATCGCATTAGGATAATACACAGAATATGGTAAATCTCCAATAAAAGCACTATCAGCAACTTGCAAGTTTTTAGAAGCAGCATCACCATTAGTAAGAATCAATGAAATCAAATAAGTGCGGTCAGGAATTGTTGCTACTTTTGTTAAATCATTTTGATTGGGAGCGGCCTTAATTTTAAGTGTAAAATGCAACTGATCATCAACAATAAAAGGAACAGGACGAATAAGATTATTATTTGGGCTATCAACCAAATTGTTAAAGCGTTTTGGGTCACCAGCACTGATTTGTTCAATAATTGAACGAACAATATTTTTTGGTATCAATGTAGTATTTGTCAAGTACTTTTTACCATTACTATCTGTGCCATCAAGAGAAGTTGGCGCATTTGTAGAAATGCTGTTTAATGTATCTAAAATTTTACGAGCATTCATTCCTGTAAACAAAGAACCATTTCCGGCTAAATTTTCAATTATTTCAAATTCATTTGACATTAAATCAACACCGCGAGTAGTGTTAAACAATTTTTGTGCTAAATATCTAATATAATCATGCTTAACTAATTTTTTACTATTAGAAATTGATGTGTCGCTAATATCAAATCCTCCTGTGGATAAAGGATTAAACATCATAGCATGAGAGGGGTTTAACGTAAGATTAGCAGGCCATTTTTCCATATCAACATAGTACTTAGTATTTTCCTCAGCAAGATTATTAATATTAATACCATCTACTTGATATCCAAACACATTCTTCATATCATCAATATTTACATAAAATATAGCCTTAGCATCGAAAGTTAAAGTATCAGCGAATTTTGACAAAGTTACACCATCAATACATTGAGTTGTTTGATTCAATGAACTAAGGACAAAACTAAGAGGTGTAGGTTCAGCCATTATAATATTACTGAATATTTTTTTTAAATATTATTGAATATTTTTTAAATATTACTAAATATAATAATTTAAAAATATTATATTACATATTATAACAATGGAAACTTCTTTTGATATGAGAGTAACTAAACGCAACGGTCAATTAGAAGATATAGCATTTGATAAAATTTTAAACCGCATTAAAAAACTAGGCCAAGAAGCAAATATTCATATAAATTATTCTTCTCTCGCTATGAAGGTTATTGACCAATTATTTGACAAGATTGAAACTACTAAAATTGATGAATTAGCAGCAGAACAATGTGCTTCTCTATCAACTCAACATCCTGATTATGGCACGCTCGCTTCAAGAATTGTTGTTTCAAATCATCAAAAGAATACCGACCCATTATTTTCAAATGTAATGATGTCACTATATAATTTTGAAAATATTCAAAAGAAAAATATACCCTTAGTATCTCAAAAATTATGGAATTTTGTTGATTATAATTCTGATAAGTTAAATGAAATGATAGACCATAATAGAGATTACTTAATTGATTATTTTGGTTTTAAAACACTTGAAAGAGCTTATCTTTTTAGGATTGATAATATAGTTATAGAGAGAATACAACATATGTGGATGAGAGTTGCGATTGGAATTCATGGAGATTTAGAAAATCCTAATAGCTTAGAATTAGTAAAAGAAACATATGATTTAATGTCTCTAAAATATTTTACACATGCTACACCAACACTTTTTAATGCTGGAACACCTAGACCTCAATTGAGTTCTTGTTATTTAATTGCTATGGAAGATGATAGTTTAGATGGAATTTATAATACATTACATGATTGTGCTAGAATTTCTAAATATGCTGGAGGTATTGGTCTTCATATTCATAATATTAGAGCAAAAGGCACACATATTCAAGGCACAAATGGAACATCTAATGGTTTAGTTCCTATGTTACGTGTTTTTAATAATACTGCTCGCTACATTGACCAAGGAGGTGGTAAAAGAAATGGTTCTTTTGCGATTTATTTAGAGCCTTGGCACGCAGATATTGAAGATTTTCTTGAATTAAAAAAGAATCACGGAGATGAAGAACTAAAGGCTCGCGACCTTTTTTATGCTCTTTGGGTATCTGATTTATTTATGGAAAGAGTTAAAAATAACTCTAAATGGAATCTTTTTTGTCCTCATGAATGTCCTGGTCTTTCAGATGTTTATGGTGAAAAATTTAAAAATTTATATGAAAAATATGAAAGTTACGGAAAATCTAGAAAAACAGTAAACGCTCGCGATTTATGGTTCAAAATTTTAGATGCGCAGATGGAAACAGGAACACCATATATATTATATAAAGACGCAGCAAATATAAAATCAAATCAACAAAATATTGGCACTATTAAGAGTTCAAATTTATGTTGTGAAATAATGGAATATTCTGATGATAAAGAAACCGCAGTGTGTAATTTGGCAAGTATCGCATTGCCAACATTTGTCAATGAAACAACAAAGGTATTCGATTATGATAAGTTACATGAAGTAACTAAAGTAGTAACAAATAATTTAAATAAAGTGATTGATGTTAATTTTTATCCAACTGAAAAAACTAAAATTAGTAATATGAAACATAGACCAATTGGTATTGGAGTTCAAGGTTTAGCAGATACATTTGTTTTAATGGATATTCCTTTTCATAGTGATGAAGCAAAAAAAATAAATAAATTAATTTTTGAAACTATATATCATGCTTCTTTAGAAAAAAGTAATGAAATTTCAATAGAAAGATACAATACAATTACATCAACATCATTTAACAAAATTAAAATATATAAACACTCTAATTTAAATGAATATGAGATTGCGGTATTTAAGCCTGATTGTCATAAAACACAAGAAGAATTAATAAGTAATTATCATGTAGGTTCATATTCTTCTTTTGTTGGTTCACCAGCTTCCAAAGGTATTCTTCAATTTGATATGTGGTCGAAAGAACCAACCGAAAGATATGACTGGGTTTCACTCAAAGAGTCTATTAAAAAGTACGGATTAAGAAATTCTTTATTAGTAGCTCCTATGCCAACTGCTTCAACATCACAAATTTTGGGTTTTAATGAATGTTTTGAGCCATTTACTAGTAATTTATATAGTAGACGCACACTAGCAGGAGAATTTGTGGTGGTTAATAAATATTTGATGAAAGAACTTATTAACCTTGGTTTATGGAATGAAAAAATTAAAAACAATATTATTGCGAATAAGGGTTCAATTCAACAATTAGATATGTTATCAGAACATATTAAAAATAAATACAAAATTGTATGGGAAATTCCTATGAAACATATTATTGATATGGCTGCTGACAGAGGCGCATTTATTTGTCAAAGTCAAAGCTTAAATTTATGGATTGAAGACCCTACATATAATACTTTAACATCAATGCATTTTTATTCATGGAAACAAGGATTAAAAACTGGAATTTATTATTTAAGAAGAAAAGCAAAACATCAAGCTCAACAATTTACAATTGAACCAGAATCAAAAAAAAATGAAGAAAAAGATGAAATTTGTGAAATGTGTTCTGCTTAGAAAATATAATTAAATTAATTCAATCAATAAATTTTTAATTTCATTATTTATTTCAATAATATCAACTTTGTATTCTAACATATAATAACATCTTAAACAAATTAGGACATCATTCAAAGAATTATGTAAATTTTTTGGTGAAGAATTAAATAATTTAATGTGTAATTCATTAAGTTTTGGAAATTTTAAATATTCTTTTCCATATTTATTTTTTGTTTTTAAATTACATAATTCTATTGATTTTTGCATTGTACAATATAGTTCATTTGAATCAATTTTTTTATCATTTAAAATATCTAATAATTGCGAAAAATGTCTTTTATCTGAAATATTATTTTGATTATTTATTTCTCTTATTAATTCAATCTTTAACATATTTATATCAAAGCTTAAGTTGTGACCTACTATTAAATCTATATTATAATTTAAATAATCCGAACAAAATTCAATGAGAGCATCATTTATTGTGTATTGACTTGTTTGTGAAATAAAATTTGTAATCCCGTGTATATCACTAACTTCGTCACTAATATTTATATTTTCCGGAATTCTAATAACTAAATCAACAGTTTTAATTATTTTATTTATTTCTGTATCATATATTACATAGCTAAACTGAACTATATAAGGCCATAAATTTAATGTAGATTCATTAATTATTTTGGTTTTAGCTAGCCCAGTTGTTTCCGTATCAAATACAGCAATTTTCATTATATTAATTACACTTTTGAGTTTAAATTGTTTACTTATTTAAGTATTTTATAAAGTTTAATAAACAATTCAATTTTATTTTATTCATTTAATGTATACTAAATGAGTAAAACACGTAATAATAAATTAAAAAAAAATAGAACAATTAAATCTAGTGGTGGTTCAGATTTAAATCAAAAATACAGTTTGGCATCAATAGATGAGGGAACAGAAATAGGAGGTTTTAAACATAGTAATACTATATTCAGTATTTTAGGACTAGGAACATTATATTATATTTATTATAAGCGAAATATTTATACATAATTTTTACGGTGGTTAAATTATTTATACATAATTTTTACAAATTCCAAAACTTCTTCTATGCCAAATTGTTATACCATGTTCTTTTATTCCATCCATATGTTTTTTTGAACCATATCCTTTGTTACTATCAAGTCCATATTTTGTAATTAAATCTGGATTTTCAACGCATAAATCATCAATATATTTATCTCTATAAACTTTCGCTAATATTGATGCGGCTGCTATTGCTGAATATTTATTATCTCCCCCCTCAATTGTATCATAAGGCAAAACTTCAAGTTTATTATTTTTTTTATTCATTATTGTAATTGGTTTAAAATAATTACCATCAATTAATAAATGAAAATTATAATTACTATTACCTTCCTGTTTCATTTTTTGAATATATTGTTTTCTAACTTCTAATATCGAAGAATGCATAGATTGTTGTGTAGCTTGTAATATATTAATTTCATCTATTGTTTTTTCATCTTCATAACTTACATACCATCCCAACGCATTAGCTTTAATATATTCCGCAATCTCTTCAATTTTCTTTTTTGAATGAAATTTTTTACTATCTTTCATTTTTGAATGGTCGAAGCTGTCATCTTTAGGTAAAATGACAGCAGCTGTATAAACTCTTCCAAACATTGGTCCTCTTCCGGCTTCATCTACACCTATTTCAAAAATATCTTTATCATCTATATGAAATTTTTTTAATGGCTCTTGTTTTTTAATTATTCTTTTTGCTTTTGTAGGAGCAACAATTACTTGTTCTTCATCAGAATCATCAATTATAACAGCGCTTATAGAATCGTTTTTCATTATATTATATTATTGTTAATTACATTTATATTATAATATTCAATTCAATTATTTTTTAAACTTTTTTCACTATATAAATTATACAATGAATGTTGAAGCATTATTTCTTTTCTTAATTTTATTATTAGGGCTTATTTTATGTTCTTTTTTAGGAGGTAATTGTAACACTTATGAAGGTTTTACTCAAGACAGCAAAGATACTAAAAAAATGCCTAATACATTATCTAGCAATAATAATTCAAATACTAATTCAAAACCTAATAATAATTCTAATAATAATTTTGGAATGAACACTAATTCTAGTAGTAATGTTGATAATTATAATCATTATAGTGGTTCTTCGTCTCAATTGACAAATGGTTCAACATTTACAGAACCAAATGGTGGAACTGTTGTTGTTAATACATCAAGTGATGGAACACAATCTTTACAAGTTACACCAGCAGGTGGAGGAACACCTATGACATTTACATTAAAAGAAAGTATGACAACTTATTCTGGTAATAATGGCTCAGCTGCTAAATTTTATGGTCCAAACGGTCAAACCGCAGTGGTTATAAAAACAGATGACGGGCAACAAGCTATTAAAATTACTGATTCTAATAATAATTCTGTAACATATACTTCATCTGGTTCAACCGCAGTTCATTCTAGTGAAACAAATACAACCTATTTTGGAAGCACAGGCTCAAATTTACCATCATCTAGTTATAACACAGCCTATACTGGAAATGCAAGCGCCGGAGCAGTAACTGGACCTCAAGGAAATACTGCTGGATATGTAACTGGACCTCAAGGAAATACAGTTTATGGAACAAATGCTAACAATAATAATTCTTATTATGGTGGAAGTGCTGGTGCCGTGACAGGACCACAAGGCAATACAGCAGCATATGCTACTGGCCCTCAAGGCAATACTGTTTATGGAACTAATACTAATGCTGATAATTCTTCATATGGAACAGATTATTACAGCACATTGCCACAAGGAATACCAAAAAGTCAAATAATTCCAGGTCAAGAAGATTTATATATTTTAAAATCTCAGGTTGTCCCTCCCGTCTGTCCAGTTTGCCCTGTATTAGCTGCGAATGCAGACAAAGATGAATCAAAATGTCCCGCATGTCCCGCGTGCGAACGTTGTCCTGAGCCAGCATTTGATTGCAAAAAAGTGCCAAATTATAGTGCTGTTAATAGCAGTTATTTACCAGTTCCTGTTTTAAATGATTTTTCAACTTTTGGAATGTAAATAATTAATAACAAAATTTAATTATTAAATATAATTAATAATTAGATGAACCAAAAACTTATTTTAGGTGGGATGGACCAAAGACTTATTGATGCAGGAAAAGATAATATTTTTTATTGTAATAATTGTAATAATGAGTTCGACCATGTTATAAGTTTTTTTCCAGTTCCTGGATTAAAAGAATATTATACTTGTAAATTTTGTAATAGTGTAATGCCTGTAAAAGATTTAAAAATTAAAAAACAAAAATGCGATAATTTTTTTAGATTCTTTTGTGTTTGCTGTTAATTTATTCTCTCGTTTTAATACACTTTTTGTCAATTTGAAGTGAAGCTCCTTTCTCTTCTTGAGGAACAATATTAATAATACATTTAGATTTTTTGCCATATAATGGTTCAGTACATCCTTTTTCTTTTTTCTTTCTTGTTTTAAGTTTTTGAAATTTAAATAATTTAGGTTTTTCTTCAGTACATCTAGACCTAAAATGTTCATATCTTTCTCTCACATCACAATAACTAAGATTAGATTTCTTATGAAGCATTTTGTTTACTAACTCGTGTAATTCATAAACATACCTAGAGAATGATTCTCGATTTTTCATGTCACTCATTTTAAGAGGTAATTGTTTGAAATTAGTTTTCAAATTCATTCTACAATGCTTACATGGTAATACATACTGGAGATTTATAACAAAATCTCTGTAATGTTTTTTGTCTTCAGGTGTTGGATTTACTGGGTAATTAAAACTCATAGTGTGTAAATAATGCCACATTGGGGGGCCCCAAAGCGATACCATCATACCATCACCTGATAAAAAATCTTTTTTTGTAAATATTCTTTTTTTTGTTTTATTATGTATATTTCTATTTTTACGTGTTTGTGTCATTATATATATTAATTGAATAAAATAATACATTAAGTATTTTAAAAATAATATACAATTAAAATATGGATATCAATTCTTCTACAGATGTGACTAAAAAGGTTTGTTTGTGTTCTTTTGTATCAATATTTCTTATTATTCTTTTTATTATAAGCCCACTAAGTTCTTTTTTGATGACATCTTTATTTGTAAAAATACTTATTTTAATTATTTTAGGATATACAATTTACTTAAATAATCATCAAACAAATATATTAAATTTATCAAAAAACGCATCTCAATCATTTGAAATACAATCGCAACTAGGAACAAATATTATTTGTAGTTATATATTTACATTATTTTTAGGAATATTACTTATTTTTGTAATCAGAAGTTTTTTTTAATCTACTTTTTTAAAAAGTAGAGCAAAATAATATATTTATTTTTCCTCAACTTTTGTTAAAAGTTGAATAACATAATTAGAATAACAATTTTTATTTGATTTAGTAAATACTTTTTTAATTTCCATAATTTTTTGATAATAAGCTTTATCATTTTTAAAATCATATTTATTTAATTCAACTAAATTACCATTAATATCGCGAAATAACATTCTCTTAAGGGATATTATATAATAATCTTTATATAATATTCGTTTAAACATTATCATAATTTCTTCTTATTTATATATAAATGTCTTATAAAATGAATTTATCAGCAGGCGATGACTCTTCTGGTTTTATGTCAAAAATTAAGAGTGCTGGAAGCGCCTTTAGTATGACAACTATTATGTACATTGCGGCTGCTATTTTATTTATAGTTATTGCTGTTTTTGTTTATTACCAATATGTTAAGCCTGCTTTAAATCCTACATATACTACAAATAGTGAGAAAAAACATGGTGAATCTGGTAATACAAATGAAGCAGAATTGATGTTTTTTTATACTGACTGGTGTCCTCATTGTAAAACTGCTAAACCAGATTGGGCTGAAGTAAAAGCAGAATATGAAAATAAAACAATAAATGGTTATCACATTATATTTACTGAAATTAACTGTACTAATGAATCAGCTGAAGTAGAACAATTAATGAATAAATATAATATTGAAGGTTATCCAACAATTAAACTTCTAAAAGACGGACAAATAATAGAATATGACGCAAAACCATCAAAGGACACTATAATACAATTTTTAAACACTGTTCTCTAAATTAACAAAGAATTTTTTAGCATCTTCAATACCATTTAAATATAATTTTTCTCTTACTTCAACTGAAGATAAAGCTGATTTTAGAATATTAATACTAAGTAAACTAGTATTACAAATTACTTCAAATGGTATTTGTGTTTGAATATTATTACTTGTTCCAACACTATGAATTAATTTAAATAAAAATCCCATTATAAAATCTAATAAAGTTGATGTTGAATCAATCTGATTTTTATTATAATCATCATATTGATTTCTGAAACCAACAATTTCTTCAATATTTTTATTAGATTCAACACAATATTTTAAAGGATAATTACATGTTACACCTCCATCTATATAACATTTTTCATTATCGCAAATTGGACTCATCAAAACAGGTAAAGCACAAGACATCTGTATTGCGGTAATAAGACTTAGTTCGGGATGTGTCAAATAAGAAATATCTTCAGCTTTAAAAGAATTAACTTCAAATGAAAACATATGTAATTCGATTTTAGAATATTCATAAAAATCTTTTAAAGTTATATTCAAAGATATATCTTTTGCATCAAACAGTGGTTTAAAACATTTAATAACAGTTTTATCATCAAATATACCTTTTTTTGTGTATGCGTCAAGAATATTTTGAACGTTTATTGGAAAAACTTCTTTCCAAGGTCTTTTAATAATATAATCATGTAAAGTAACCCAATCATATTTTAAACAAAGTAATACTCCTATAATAGCACCAGCAGATGTCCCATAAATAGTTTCAATATTATTAATATCAATAAATTTATTTTCTTCAAGATGTTGTATTGAGCCTAGCGTTTGAATCATTGTATGACCTCCTCCAGATATAACTAAATGCTTAATTAATGGCATAATTATTATTATGTAAATTGTATTTAAATATTACATATTTGAATATGTATTTTTATAATCTTCATAACCATTTTTAGAAATATATTCCATTTCTCTCATTATAAAACTATACGAGCTTCCAGAATGTTGTGTATTAACAGGGTCTTCTAACATTTTTTCTTGTAGTTTATTTAATTCTGGAGTGTTGCTAAACATAAATCCTCTATCTTTAGATGGCTGATAAATCCTTAACCAATTCCATAATTTGCATAAACTAATTGCTTTGTGAGCGCTTTTTAAAAATGCTTTTGTAGACTCATCTTCTACAAATTCAAAATTTCCATTACCATAATACATTTCATCAACTACTTCAAAATTATTTTCCATTACGTTAATTATTATATAATATGTATATTTATATTATTTTAATATATTTTATAAAAATACATTAAGATATTTATATTTTTTTCTAACTTATTTCCAAATGGCAAATATATTCACGCTAGAAAATATTAGTAATTTTTCAGAAAAATTAAATATTGATGAATTATACGAAAAAAAACGTCAATATGATTTAAGTAAATTAAATCTTTTTAATAAAATATTAAATAGAATACATGTTAGAATAAAAACAACATCTAAACAAAAGAAAGATGAATATTATTGTTGGTTTTTAGTTCCTGAAGTTATTATTGGTGTGCCAAAATACGACCAAGCTGCTTGTATTGCTTATTTAATGGATAAATTACAAGAAAATAAATTTAATGTTAGATATATTCATCCAAATACATTATTTATTTCATGGATGCATTGGGTTCCTTCGTATGTTAGAACAGAACTAAAGAAAAAAACAGGTATTATAATAAATGAATTTGGGGAGAAGATTGATGAAACAGATAATCAAGATAATAAGTCTAATTATGAACCAACAAATCCAAATGATTATATGTTTAATAACAAAGAACAAAATAATCAAGGAAAACAACAAAAGAAAAATTATACACCAATTAATAGTTATAAGCCATCAGGAAATTTAGTTTATGGTGAAGAACTATTAAATAAAATTGAAGATAAAATTCTTTAAGTTACTTTTCTAATATATTATTTAACAATTGCGAATTTATGTCTCAGAAAGTGAATCGAAAAACAAAAAATGGACAAAAAAAATGTCCATTTTTGAAAAGTGGACAAAGACTTTTGTAAAAAACGTGTTTTTGCTGCATAATGAAAAATTAGCGTCTCGCGACTTTTTATAATTTTTTTATTTTGTTACGATAATTTTTTATTATTTATTTTAAAAAGTATTTAGGCAGATTTTTTATTGCTAATATATAGCAATGATTAGCAACCAAAAACTGCGAAAAAACTGCCTTAAATTTTATTGTGAAAAATGTGACTATGGAACAAGCAAAAAAAGTAGTTATGACGACCATATTTTAACACTTAAACACAAAAAATCAACTATTTTCAATGAAAACCTGCCAAAAACCTGCTCTGACCTTATTTGCGAAATTTGTGGAAAAAAATATAAAGATAAATCTGGTTTATGGAGACATAATAAAAAATGTTTTAAAAAAGTTGTTAATGAAGAAAAAGAAAAAAACGAAGAGCCTACTGATAAAGAACTGATTATGATTTTAATTAAAGAAAATGTTGATTTGAAAAATATGATGATGGAAGTAATAAAAAATGGAACAAATAATACAAATAATACAAATAATATTAATTCAAACATAAATAGTAATAATAAAACATTTAATCTTCAGGTTTTTTTAAATGAAACATGTAAAGATGCAATGAATATTATGGATTTTGTAGACTCTATTAAAATTCAGTTATCCGATGTTGAAAGCATAGGTGAATTGGGTTATGTGAATGGGATGTCTAAACTTATAATTAAACATTTGAACGCTCTGGAAGAAAATATGAGACCCGTTCATTGTAGTGACCCAAAGAGGGAATCCTTATATGTAAAAGACGCAAACGTATGGGAAAAAGAAGACTCAGAAAATAAGAAAATTAAAAAGGCAATCAAATATATATCCCATAAGAATATTTGTGCCCTACCTCAATGGAGAGCAAAATATCCAGATTGTATTTATAGTGATTCCAAAAAGAGCGATCAGTATAATCATATTGTTGTTGAGGCAATGGGAGGTTCAGGCGATAATGACGCAGAAAAGGCGGACAAAATAGTGAAAAAAATAGCAAAGGTTGTTACAATTGATAAGAATAGTTGATTTAATAATTATTGTAATACTTTGTTATTATATTAAATATTAAATATATTATATATATATTATATATATTTAATATATATATAATATGAGTTCTACAAAAAAAAATAAATTAACCAAAAGAGAAAAGAAAAATAAAACAAAGAAAAATATAGAAAATAAATGTATAAATTTTTTTAACTCATATGATACATTTGAAGATAAGTTTGAAAAAATATATGGCGATATTTATTCTTCAAAAGATTTTAATTTAGAAAAAACTACAATTAAAGAATTAAAACAAGCAGTTAGTCCATCAAATATTAATCCACAAAATGATTTTTATTCATATATTAATGAAAGATGGATAAACCAAAAACAATTGGAGGAAGAACAAAAATATATAGTACAAATTGACGATTTTAGATTAGTTCAAGATAAAGTTTATAAAGAGTTACTTGAAATTGTTAATGATTATATTAAAAACAATCATTCTAAATTATCGCAAACAATAGAAAAATTTTATAAATCTCAAATTAAACTTAATACAGATGAACAAAATAAATTTAGCGCAAATGAAAGATTACAAAAAATTGATGAAATAAGGAAAAATGGTACTGTGTGGGATTTATTAGGTTTAGCAAACGATAATGAAATCGTATCATGGGGATCTCCATTTACTTGGTCATTAAATCCAGATGATAAAGAACCAACAATTTTTAGATGTTATATAGATCAACCTCAATTATCATTAATTGATATAAATATATAT
>Ga0255138_1000265_pt1 | contig 13988 bp, 9 predicted proteins | sample Law_Colum_RepA_8_FD_188545 | JGI IMG/M metagenome (GOLD analysis project Ga0255138, IMG submission 188545) | Freshwater microbial communities from St. Lawrence River, New York, United States - Law_Colum_RepA_8d | ecosystem: Environmental > Aquatic > Freshwater > River | place: USA: New York... | reverse complement strand
CCCCCGACCCACCCACGAGTCCAGACAAGGAAAACTCAAGACTTGCCCCATCGCCCACCAATCCCTAACTTGGTGTTTCAAGATAAACGGAAACGCTTACAGGGAGGTATTAGGCTTCCCGACACCGAATCATGTCTGAGAAAAACAAAACCATCGCCGAACACCGCATCCACGCAAAAGACACCGGCTCTGCCGATGTCCAGATTGCCCTTCTCACCGAGAAGATCAACTCCCTGACGGAGCATCTTCAGAAGAACAAGAAGGATCACAGCAGCCGTCGCGGCATGTTGCTCATGGTGGGCAAGCGCCGCAGCCTGTTGGATTATCTGAACCGCACGGATTCGGTCCGCTACCAGGCGCTGACCAAGAAGCTCAAGCTCCGGAAGTAATTTTTCGCGAAACCGGGCCTCCAGCCCGGTTTTCGCTTTAGGACACCCTGCAGGCCACGATTGCCGCGACCACAGGATTGTCCCTATTGTCCAAAGCGGACAATTGCGGGTGCCGCGCACATTCGACGCGCGCGCGACGTCACCCGCACAAAAACCCAAAAGACGCGTCAAAGAAGTTAAAAAGAAACGCCCGGTCCGCCCGGGAAATTTCACTCGGTCTCCAAACACGACCCTTCGATCTCAACAAGGAATCGGCGGAGATCGAGTGAAGTTCCTCAGGGCGGTCGGGCAACTGCTAGTATGTCCCATACCGTTCAAATCCCCGTTGGTGGCCAGCACATCACCATCGAAACCGGCCGCTTTGCAAAGCAGGCCGACGGCGCCGTCACCGTTCAACTCGGCGAAACCATCATCCTCACCGCAGCCGTTGCGGCCTCCAAGGCCAAGCCCGGTCAGGATTTCTTCCCCCTCACCGTGGATTACCGCGAGAAGGCAGCGGCCGCTGGCCGTTACCCCGGCGGTTACTTCAAGCGTGAAGGTCGTCCCTCCGAAAAGGAGATCCTCACCTGCCGCCTGACCGATCGCCCCATCCGCCCGCTCTTCCCCAAGGGCTGGTACAATGAGGTCCAGGTCCAATCGCTGTTGCTCTCGGCCGACGGCCAGAACGATGCCGACATCCTCTCCATCCTCGGAGCCTCGGCTGCGTTGACCGTTTCCGACATTCCTTGGGACGGCCCGCTCGGCGCTGTCCGTATCGCCCGCGTCGCCGGTGAGTTCGTGGTGAACCCCACGCATGAGCAGCAGGCCCAGTCCGACCTCGACCTGATTTACGTCGGCAACAAGACCGACGTCGTCATGTACGAGGGCGCCGCCAACGAAATCTCCGAGGCCGATTTCATCGCCGCCCTGAAGTTCGCCCAGGCCGCCTGCCAACCCTTGATCGCCGCCCAGGAAGAACTGGCCGCCAAGGCCGGCAAGACCAAGCGCGCCATCACGGTGACCATCGTGCCGGAAGAAATCCTCACCGCCGCCAAGACCCTGGCCGGTGACCGCATCATCCCGGCCCTCCTCACCCCGCAGAAGCTGGCCCGCGAAGCCGCCGTCAACGCCATCTTCGCCGAAGTCGGCCAGAAGCTCGTCGCCCAATTCGGCGCCGACAAGGTGACCGAATTCGTCATCAAGGACGCCCAGTACTACATCCAGAAGGAAGCGGTCCGCAGCCTCGTGCTCGACCACTCCAAGCGTTTGGATGGCCGTGACTTCGACGCCATCCGCGCCCTGTCCAGCGAAGTGGGCTTCCTGCCCCGCGCCCACGGTTCGGCCGTGTTCGCCCGCGGCGAGACCCAAGCCGTCTGCTTGGCCACCTTGGGCACCAGCGACGACATCCAGCAGTTCGACTCCTACACCGGAGGCGAGACCAAGAAGCAGTTCCTGCTGCACTACAACTTCCCGAACTTCTCCGTCGGTGAGACGGGCCGCATCACCGGCCCCGGCCGTCGCGAAATCGGCCACGGAGCCCTCGCCGAGCGCAGTGTGCGCCCGGTGATCCCCCTCAGCGAGTACCCCTACGCCGTCCGCATCACGGCGGAGATCATGGAATCCAACGGTTCCACCTCCATGGCGTCGGTCTGCGGTGCGACCCTGGCCCTCATGGATGCCGGCGTGCCCATCACCCGCCCGGTGGCTGGTATTTCCATCGGTATTTGCACCGAATACGGCGCTGATCATCAGATCTCCCGCTACAAGCTCCTCACCGACATCATCGGCTGGGAAGACGCGTTCTGCGACATGGACTGCAAGATCGCGGGCACCGACAAGGGCATCACCGGCTTCCAGCTGGATTTGAAGCTCAAGGGTATCCCGCTGCCGATCATGGAGCAGACCATCGAGAAGGCCCGCGTGGCCCGTGGCCAGATCCTGGCCCACATGCTCACCACGCTGCCGGCCCCGCGCTCCGACATCTCCAAGTACGCCCCGCGCATCGTCACCCTGAAGATCAACCCCGAGAAGATCGGCGCGCTGATCGGGCCTGGCGGCAAGAACATCAAGCGCCTGGTCGAAGAGTCCGGTTGCGAAATCAACATCGAGGACGACGGAACCGTGAAGGTGTTCTCCGTGTCCCCGGAAGGCATGGAAATCGCCCGCCGCGAAATCGAAGCTCTGAGCGCCGAGATCGAAATCGGCAAGGTCTACAAGGGCCGCGTCGTGACCATCAAGGAATTCGGAGCCTTCATCGAAGTGTTCCCGGGTCAAGACGGCCTGGTCCATGTCAGCGAGCTGTCCAACAAGCGCGTCGCCCGCGTTGAAGACGTCATCAAGATGGGTGACGACATCTGGGTGAAGTGCATCGGCGTCGACGAAAAGGGCCGCGTGAAGCTCAGCCGCAAGGCCGCCATGGAAGAGCGTGGAGAAATCCCGCCCTCCACCGGTGCCCCCGAAGAGGGAGCCCCTGCAGCCACCGAAGGCGAGGCCCGTCCGGAGCGCGCTGAGCGCCCCGAGCGTGGCGGTGATCGCGGTGGAGACCGTGGTCCTCGCGGCGGTGATCGCGGCGGCCGTGGTGAGCGCGGTGGAGATCGCGGCGCTCGGTCAGATCGCGGTGAGCGCGGTGGTCGTCGTAGCGACGCCCCGGCTGGCGGCGAAGGCGAAACCTCAGGCGAGCCTTTGGAAGTCGGCAAGGTCTATCGGGCCAAGGTCGTGACCATCAAAGACTTCGGTGCCTTCGTGGAGTTCCTCCCGGGCCGCGAAGGTCTGGTGCACGTCAGCGAGCTGGCCAACTTCCGCGTCAAGCAGGTCGAAGACATCGTCCAACTCGGTGACGAGATCTGGGTGAAGCTCCTCGGCCAAGACGAGAAGGGCCGCGTCCGTCTCAGCCGCAAGGCTGCCATGGAAGAGCGGGAAAAGGCCTCCTCGGGCGACGCGCCTGCAGCCGAGTCCACCGATGGTGGCAGTGCTCCGGCTCAGGAGTAATCCTTCCCAATGTATTTCAAAGGCGCCTGCGGCAACGCAGGCGCCTTTTTCTTTGAAACAACCCGAGGCAAGCGGAACCGTCCTCAAACCCCATCACACCTTGATAAAACAGCCAAAACAACGGTCGCACGCCAAGAATCCGCCTCACTTCGACGAGACACCCTGGAAACCCATCTGCGCCACGGCCAGCAACCGACGGCCAGAAACCCGCAACCCCAACGAATCCCGCCAGAACACACGGCGGCGGCGGGCCGGATCATGCAAGTCGGCGATGGCCAGCTTCACTTGTTCCGGGCGCGTGGCATTGAGGGCGTCCTCCACCACACTCACATCCTGGGCAAAGGCCTTGGGATGGACAGCACACGCGAAGCGGTACAACGGTCGTTTCCATGGATAAACACACTCCAGCAGTGCCCAAGCCCCCACCTCGGCGGGCTCACAAGCACGCAAGACGGCCAGTCGGTGGCGCAAGGTCATGGATACAGCCGGACTCACGGTGTAACAGGCGGATGCCTGAGAAGGCCTTGAAGGCCATGGTCTGGTCAACCTGTTTCTGAGCAGATGTCGGAGCAGACTGTCTGACTCGAAGTCAGATCGAACCGCCACCCCATTTTCAGGAAGATGGGGATATGCCGGCGGTAAGGGAAACCCGCCAGCAATGGATCCCGAACGCCGTCCCGGCTTATTGCTGGTACGGTGCGGCCGATTCCGGGCCCGACAACTTCAGCGGAGCGCCTGGGAAAATCTTCTTCACCCCCTCGACCACCACTTTCTCGCCCGGCTCGACACCACTCAGCACCTCCGCCTTGCCGGCCAGGCGCAACCCCAAGCGCACCGGCCGCAACACGGCCTGGTTTTGCGGGCTGACCACAAAGACCGTGTTGGTATCACCGTTGGCGATCACCGCCGGCTCTGGGATGACCAGTGCGGATTCCCGAAGTCGCACCGAAAGATCCAACTGGGCCAGCATGCCGCCCCGAAGGCGTGTTTCCGGATTGGCCACCCGAGCCTTGACCAAGGCGGTGCGTGTACCCGGGTCCAATTGCGGTGAAATGAAGTAGACCTCCCCGGTGAAGCGCTCCTGCGGGTAGGCATCCACCCGGAAGTCCACCTTCTGACCATTGCGAACCTGACCCAGAAACCGCTCCGGCAGGCTCAACTCCACCTTCATCACCGACAAATCCACGAGCGTGGTCAGCGGGGTATTCCGCGAAATCACTTGTCCCGGACTGACCTGGCGCGATCCGGTGGTACCGGCAAAGGGAGCCACGATACGCGCGTCTTTGAGCAACCGGCGGCGCAGCTCAACGGCGCTCTGGTTCACCCGGAACGTCGCGGCCGCCTGATCGAACTCCTGCTGGGCGATGAGTTTATCGCGGAACATCTGCTGGGCGCGGTCGAAATTGGCCCGGCTCAATTCCAGTGATGCCTCGGATTCTTGAAGCGACGTCTGGAACTTCGACTGATCCAAAGCCACGAGCAACGCACCCGCCTCGACCGACTGGCCCTCGGAGAACCCAATCGTTTGCACCACGCCATCGGTCTCGGACTTGATTTCCACCGACTCGTTGGCGGTGACGGTTCCCACGAGTGAGACCACTTCGGCCACAGCCTGACGGCGCGCCTCAATCGCCACCACTTGGAAAGCCATACCTCCGCCCCCGCCCTTACCCGCAACCGCGCCGGGCGCTTCAGCCGGCTTGCAACCCATCGCCATCCAACCAGTCGCCAAGGCCAGAGCAGTGCCGGAGATCAGGGGTTGAACAAATCGCTTCATGCAGGTTTGGGTAAGCTGCCCGGGCTGGGGAATTCCGCGCCAGAGCAAAGTCAGGGCGTGCTCTCAGAACAGTCCTTCCAACTCAAACCGAACCGAGCCAGATACTTGCTCAGACGGTCGGCGTCATTCGCATGCTTCCGGGCCAGTCGGGAGACGCTGAAGAGCCGACGCCCCGCCTCCGACTGACTCTTCGATTCGCGGCAGACCCGGATCACCTCAGCGAGTTGCACCCGGTCGAAGGGATCGATCGCCGCCCATCGCTCGGGCCCCAGCAGCGGATCGGACGCACTGCCGCCGTCCAACTCCGTCCCAAGGCCGGCCCAAGCGGCATGGAGGCGGGCCGACTCCTCGTCCACAACCTTCCCGGTGATGCGACCGCCCTCGGCCAAGGTGGCCATGCGGGTGACCGCCGCGTTGAGATCGCGGAAATTGGCGCTCCACCGCGCCTCGGACGACTGGGCGAAGGCGAGGAATCGGTCACGGGCCTCCGTGCTCAGGGTCACTCGGGTACCGTGTCGACGCACATACTGCTCGAGTTCATAGTCGAGGTTGGGCTCCAGATCCTCGGGGCGATCCCGCAAGCCGGGCAGGCGGAAGGTCCACAAATTCAGGCGGGCGAGAAGGTCCTCGCGGAAAAGCCCTTCACGCACCCGCGAGTGCAAGTCGCGGTTGGTTCCCGCGATCAACTGGAAGTCGCTGGAGACATCCTGATCGCCTCCGAAGGGCGGGAACCGTTTGCTCTCGAGGGCGCGCAAGAGCAGGGCCTGCTCGTCGAGACCGAGTTCTCCCACTTCGTCGAGGAAGAGCAAACCGCCATCGGCCGAACGCAACAGCCCGAGACGATCCTTCAGGGCTCCGGTGAAGGCACCTTTCACGTGGCCGAACAGCGCGCTCATCGCCGCGTCACCCCGCAAGGTGGCGCAATTCACCTCCACGAACGTCCCGGTCAACCGGTGTCGTGACCGCTTGAGCTCATAGATGCGCCGAGCCAACTGGGACTTGCCGGCACCGGTGGGCCCCATGAGGAGCACCGGATCGCGCGACTGCACGGCGACTTGTTCGATCTGCTCGATCAAGCGGTTGAACCCCCCATTTCGAGTCTCGATGCCCGACTTGAGGAAGCTCCGGGCCTCGCTGGCCTCCTTGCGGAACCGGGCCGCGATCCGGTCGTAGCGCGACAGGTCGAGGTCGATGACATGGGCAACCCCCAGCGGTGACTTCGATTTCGACTGCCGTTCCTTCGGCGAGGTCTGGATCAATCGACCCGGGAAGTGACGGCTTTCTGTGAGCAGAAAGAGGCAAATTTGCTGCACATGGGTCCCGGTGGTGATGTGGACGAGGTAGTCTTCTTGGTCCGGGTCGAACCGGTAACCGCGGGCGAACTCGTGCAAGGCACCGAACACCTCCTCGAAATCCCAAGGATCGCGGAGGGCCTGACGGTGCAGACGGACCTCAGTGCCCGGGGAGACCCGGGCGATATCGGCAGCCACGCAGCGGGCAACGTCTTCATGGGGAGCCTGATGCAGCAACTCGAAGCGGCTCACCGCCAGGTCATCCTGCTGGCAGAGCGAGACACTCGGACGCCACTTGCGCCAACGCTCGGTGTGGAACCCCGAATCGAGCACGCTGCCCAGAATGCCGAGAACGACCGTCTTTTTCATGGGAGGATGGATGGGATGGCGCGATCGCCCACGAAGACGCCGGACCACCGCCGATCACCTCGGAGTCTGAGGATGTGGTTCTCTTTTTGGCAAATGTGTTCGCTTTACCGCGAGTCATTGAAATCCACGGAAATCGAAATTCTTTGAAAAACCGCGGATTTCACACCTTTTTGACCTTTGGCACGCCCCCTGCATTACGGTTCCCAGAAAGGACAAGTCACGGACATGACGCTCACCTCACACACGACCAACACCCCGGAAATGGCACCCGCCTGCATCACACTCGACGGTTCCCAAGGTGAAGGCGGCGGACAGATCCTGCGATCAGCCTTGGCGCTGAGCCTCATCACCGGCCGGGCATTCCGCATCCACCGAATTCGGGCCAGACGTTCCAAACCGGGACTCATGCGCCAGCACCTGGCCTGCGTCGAGGCCGCGGTCCGCATCGGATCGGCCACCGCGGAAGGGGCGGCCTTGGGTTCCCAGGAATTGACGTTCACTCCGGGCCCCCTCGTGACCGGCACCCATGAATTTCGGATCGCCAGCTCGGGCAGCACGATGTTGCTCCTGCAATCGATCCTGCCGGCGCTGCTGCTGGCGCGGCAACCGAGCGACCTGGTGCTGGAGGGCGGGACGCACAACCCTTTCGCGCCGCCATTCCCCTTCATCGAACAGGCGTTCCTGCCGCTCCTGCGAAGGATCGGCTTCGACGTAACCGCCACGCTCGATCGTCCCGGCTTCCACCCCAACGGCGGCGGCCGATGCCGCGTCTCCATCCGGCCTGCCGGCGACCTCAAGCCACTCCGATTGGGAGACGTGCGCACCCCGGGTGCCCCGCCCGCGGCCTGGGCCCGCATCTGCCTGGCCGGCCTACCCCGCCAGGTCGCACAACGGGAGGCCGAGACCCTGCGGCGGCGGCTCGCCCTGGACCCCGAACAGTGCATGGTCCACGAACATGCCGAGGCCCTCGGCCCCGGAAACACCGTGCACGTTTTCACGGCTGGCGACGGTTTCGCCAACGTGTTCACCGGCTTCGGATCCCCGCGGGTCCGTGCCGAGCAAGTCGCTGGCGACGCCCTCGCGTCCGCCGAAGCCTTCATCGCCAGCGGGGCCTCGATCAACGAGCACCTCGCCGACCAACTGCTGCTACCGCTGGCCATCGCCCGCGGATGCAGCTTCACCACCACCGCACCCAGCAACCACACCCGCACTCAATCCCTCATCCTCCAAGAGTTCCTCCCGATCACCGTGACCACCGAACCGATCGCTCCCACCGTCTGGCGGGTGCAGGTCGGAACCTGATCCAATTCCGATTCCATGAACGAAAAACACCTCATCAAGATGGGCGTGCCGCCGGGCGAGCCGGTCCGCGCGGCGCTGACCTTCATTTCCCGATACTGCCTCGCCGGCCACGACAAGCAGCGGATCCCCGAAGCCGTCGAGACGGTGCTGAGGGATCCTGCGGCACACGCCGACGACGACCTCCGGGGCGGGTTCGCACGAGCCCTCCTGGCTGTGCCCACGACCTTCGTCCCCGGCCAAGCGCCTTGGCGTCAATGGGGCCAAGACCTCGAGGCACAGGCCCTGGCCCAAATGGCCCGAGCCTGTGAGCTGCCCATCTCAGTGGCCGGTGCCCTGATGCCCGACGCCCATGTCGGCTACGGCCTGCCCATCGGTGGCGTCCTGGCGACCCGAGGTGCCGTCATCCCCTACGCCGTCGGCGTGGACATCGCCTGCCGCATGAAGCTCACGGTCCTCGATTGGCCCGCATCGGCGCTGACCGAGCGGCACGAAGAAGCCGAGACCCGATTCGGTGTCGGGGCAACCTTCAAGAACCGCCGCGAACACGGGGTCTTGGACGCCGATTGGACCGTCAGTCCGACAACACGCAAGAACCGCGACCGTGCCTGGGCCCAACTCGGAACCAGCGGCAGCGGGAACCACTTCGTTGAGTTTGGAACGCTCCAGGTCTTGCCGCAGTCCCATCACAACTCCCCGAACCCCGCTGATCCGGCACCCCTGGCCCTGCCCCCGGGCGAATACCTGGCCCTGCTGTCCCACAGCGGAAGCCGAGGCACCGGCGCGGCCGTCTGCGATCACTACAGCAAGCTCGCCATGGCCATGCACCCGGAGTTGCCCAAGGACTACCAACGGCTCGCCTGGCTCGACCTCGATTCCGTTGAAGGCCAGGAATACTGGTCGGCCATGGAGCTCATGGGCCGTTACGCCGCGGCCAACCACGAACTCATCCACCGCCACATCGCCCGTCACCTCGGTGCCGAGGTGCTCCTGGACATCGAAAACCACCACAACTTCGCCTGGAAGGAACGGCACGTTATCGACGGCGTCCCCCACGACGTGGTGGTCCACCGCAAAGGCGCCACGCCCGCGCATGCCGGCGTCTTGGGAATCATCCCCGGCTCCATGGCCACCCCCGGATTCATCGTCCGCGGCAAGGGCGGCGACGGGTCGCTCGGGTCGGCCTCCCACGGCGCGGGGCGGGTCATGAGCCGCACCAAGGCCGAAGCCACCTTCGACTGGAGCACCGTCAACCCCATCCTGCGCGAGCGGAACGTCCGACTCCTGTCTGCGGGTATCGATGAAGTGCCCATGGTCTACAAAGACATCCACCAAGTCATGGCCGCGCAAACCGATCTCGTCGAAGTCTTGGCCGAATTCATGCCCCGCCTCGTGAAAATGGCCCCGAGCGGAGAACGCCCGGAGGATTGAGCCCAACGGTTGATCCCGCTGCCCAAACACCCAACCCCAGGCGTAGCGGGATCGGTCCGAAGCGAGCATAGGAACGTCCTCACCCTATTCCCCCTCGCGCGCCAGCGCGAAAGCCCAGCCTTTCCCCACGTTCCCTGCGAGCACAGGACCGGTCCCGCGGAGCTCACAAATACGCCAGGCGTAGCGGGATCGGTCCGAAGCGAGCATAGGAACGTCCTCACCCTATTCCCCCTTGCGCGCCAGCGCGAAAGCCCAGCCTGTCCCCACGTTCCCTGCGAGCGCAGGACCGGTCCCGCGGAGCCCCTACAAAAGCCGCCAAATAGTAAAGAGTGACCCTTTTTGTGTAAATAGGAGGGACCGACCCCTTGCGAAGATCGCCCCGGTCAAAGCCTTTGACGCTGGGGGTGGGGTTACTTAGCTTGCACGTTCTTTAACTTGAGACACCCATGATCGGTCTGATTTTCCGTAAGATATTCGGGTCCCGCAATGACCGTGAGGTCAAGCGCCTCCGTCCGCTCGTTGCCCGGATCAACCAGATCGAGCAGGAACTCCAGTCCCAACCGGAGTCGGTGCTCCGCGAAAAGACCGCCGCCTGGAAAGCCCGCCTGTCGACCATCCAGGACAACGACGAACTCAAGCGCGAGCTCGAAGCCCTGATCCCCGAAGCCTTCGCCGTCGTCAAAAACGCCTGCCGCCGCCTCTGCGGCACCGACGTCGAAGTGCGCGGACATCCCATCCGCTGGGAAATGGTCCCCTTCGACGTCCAGCTCATCGGCGGCATGGGCCTCCACCTGGGCCGCATCGCTGAAATGGCCACCGGCGAAGGCAAGACTCTGGTGGGCACCCTGCCCGTGTACCTCAACGCCTTGTCCGGACGCGGCGTGCACGTGGTCACCGTCAACGACTACCTCGCCGCGCGCGACTCCGACTGGATGGGCCATGTGTACAAGTTCTTGGGCCTCACCGTCGGCTGCATCTTGCATGACCAACCGCCGTCGGTGCGCCGAGAGATGTATCAGTGCGACATCACCTATGGCACCAACGCCGAATTCGGCTTCGACTACTTGCGCGACAACGGCATGGCCACTCGCAAGGAAGAGCAGGTCCAGCGCGGCCATTACTTCGCCATCGTCGACGAGGTGGACTCCATCCTCATCGACGAGGCGCGCACCCCGCTCATCATCTCGGGCCCCGCGGTCGTGTCGATGGACCAGAAGTTCGTGGAGTTCAAGCCGGCGGTCCAACGCCTGGTCCAGGCCCAGCAAGAACTCTGCAACCGCTTCCTGCGCGAAGCCGAGGCCCTCATTCCCAAGCTGCGCCCGGAAAACGGCGTCCCTCCCAAGAACGCCGCCGATCTGGAACAGGAGATCGGTATGCTGCTGTACCGATCCAAACTCGGCCAACCGCGCTCCGAAGGACTCATGCGCGTCTTCGAAGAGCCGCGCAACCAGCAGTTGGTACAGCGCTACGAGGCCCTCCTGCTGACCGACCAATCCAAGAAAGAACTGTACACCCAGAAAGAGGAACTCTTCTTCGCCATCGAAGAGAAGTCCCACGAGGCCGACCTCACCGAGAAAGGCCGCGCCCACCTCAGCCCGAACGATCCCGACGCCTTCGTGCTGCCCGACCTGCCCACGCTCTACCACCAGATCGACACCTCTCCGGAGCTCGATGCCAAGGGGCGCATGGAAGCCAAGGGCGGTATTCAGGCCCAATTCGAAGAAAAAGCCGGAGTCATCCACGCCCTGAGTCAGCTGCTCAAGGCCTACTGCCTCTACGAACGCGACGTGCAGTACGTGGTGCAAGACAACAAGGTCATCATCGTCGACGAGCACACCGGCCGCCTCATGACCGGTCGTCGCTGGAGCGAAGGCCTGCACCAGGCGGTCGAGGCCAAGGAGAACGTCCAGATCGAGCGCGAGACCCAGACACTCGCCACGATCACCATCCAGAACTACTTCCGCCTCTACACCAAGCTGGCGGGCATGACCGGCACCGCCGAGACCGAGGCCCAGGAGTTCTTCGATATCTACAAGCTGGGCGTGCTCACCATTCCCACCAACCGGCCCAACATCCGGAAGGATTCCAACGACACGGTCTACAAGACCCGCCGCGAGAAGTTCAACGCCGTGCTCAAAGAGCTCAAGGAACTCCACGCGCAAGGCCGCCCCATCTTGGTGGGAACCATTTCCGTGGAGTCGAGCGAGATGCTCAGCCGCATGCTCAAGAAGGAGGGCATCGTCCACTCGGTGCTCAACGCCAAGTACCACGAACAGGAGGCCGAGATCGTCGCCCGTGCCGGGCAGAAGGGTGCGGTGACCATCGCCACCAACATGGCCGGACGCGGCACCGACATCAAACTGGGGGCCGGAGTCGGCGAACTAGGCGGCCTGCATGTGCTCTGCACCGAGCGCCATGAATCTCGCCGCATCGACCGCCAGTTGCGTGGCCGCTGCTCGCGTCAAGGCGACCCGGGCTCGTCGCACTTCTTCATCTCGCTGGAAGACGACCTCATGCGCCTCTTCGGTTCCGAGCGCATCACCAAGGTCATGGAGCGCATGGGCCTCGAAGAAGGCCAAGAACTCGAGCACCCGCTGCTCAACCGCTCCATCCAGACCGCCCAGAAACGCGTCGAAGGCCACTACTTCCAGCAGCGCAAGCGCACGCTCGAGTATGACGACGTGATGAACAAGCAGCGCGAAGTCGTGTACGGCTTCCGCAACGACATCATCCATGCCGACGATGTGCGCGACCGCCTCATGGACATCATGGAAGAGGTGGTCCTGCAAAAGGTGGAACAGTTCACGCACCGCGATTCGGATCCCGGCGATTGGGACATCCGGGGCATGGCCGACTGGGTGAATATGAACTTCCCCTTGGGCATGCCCGAGGAGGAGATCCTCAAGGCCGCTAGGGCGGGCAAGGTGGCTCCGGTGGAAGGGTCGATGTTCGATGGCCTGAACGAGGCGCAGTTCTCGGCGCTGAACTTCCTGTCGAAGTCCATCCGTGAGGCCTACGAGCTGAAGGTGAGCTTCGAGCGCGCCGACGCGTTGGCCAACATCGAGCGCTACACCATCCTCGATGCCATCGACCGCCTGTGGCAGGAGCACCTCTACGGGATGGATTCATTGCGCAACTCCATCGGTTTGCGCGCCTACGGCCAGCGCGATCCGCTCATCGAGTACAAGGCCGAAGCCTTCAAGCTCTTCGACGCCCTGATGGTCAACATCAAGTCGGAGATCTGCCACAACATCTTCCGCAGCGCCTCGAGCCTCATGGCCTTCGAGCAGTTCCTGCACAACCTGCCGCAGACGACCGTCCACGAAACGGCCGCCCCGTTCCAGGATCCGGCCTCATTGGCTGAATCCAGCAACGTGGTCACCGAAGCCAACGAAGTGTTGGCCAAGGCCCAACCCGTGCGCGCCGTCCCCCGCGTCGGCCGCAACGACGTCTGCCCCTGCGGCAGCGGCAAGAAGTACAAGAAGTGCTGCGGCCAGTGAGGTGAGGAGGAGCGGGGCGTGGGGCGAACCTGAACCCCCAATCCCGATCAAACTACCGCGCACTTCGAAAGGGGCTCCAAATCGGTCTGTGAAGCCATCCAAGAAACGGCGTCCGATCGCGATCTCGGTTCACTGACCCCGTTTTTCGCATGTCCTCAGTTGAGCAGCACTACGATGGCCTCCTCGCGCCGGTCTACGCGTGGATGGTGGGAGGCGCCGAGGTCGCGTTCGACACAGGCCAAGCCGATTTGGCCGCCTTCGTGCCTGAGGGCTCCCTTGCGGTGGATCTTGGCGCCGGCTTTGGAATGCATACGATCCCTCTGGCCCGCTTGGGGTGGCGGGTCATCGCTTTTGATTCTTCTCCGTTGCTGATCAAACAACTTTCGGAATCTGCGCAAGGGCTGCCTGTCGAAACCCACTGTGCTGATCTCCTCGATTTTGAGGTGGGTTTGGGGCATCCGGAGACCCCAAACCTGATCGTCTGTATGGGTGACACACTCACCCATCTGCACAGCATGGAGTTGGTGGTGCAACTGGTGGGACGAATAGGCAGTCGTCTTTGCCGAGGGGGGCGGTTCATCGCGACTTTCCGCGACTACTCGGAACTGCCGGTCGGCGATAGGCGCTTCATTCCTGTTCGATCCGATGAGCACCGCATCCTGACCTGCTTCTTGGAAGATGAAGGACAGCACGTGCGCGTCCACGACCTCCTGCACGAGGAGGTCAACGGGAAGTGGCAAACAAAAATCAGCAGCTACCGCAAGCTGAGGCTGCAGCCCGGGGCTCTCCTGGCGGCCTGCAGGGCCGCAGGACTGCGAGCAACGATTGAGCAGGGTCCTCGGGGCATGCTGCGACTGCTCGCTGATGCCTGACCCCTGGTTCATCCGCTGCGGTAACGTGGTAAGGAAACCGTCTCTAACTTTGAATCGGGCGGGTTTCATCCATATGCGACCCATGGCTCGCC
>Ga0255138_1000259_pt1 | contig 14180 bp, 10 predicted proteins | sample Law_Colum_RepA_8_FD_188545 | JGI IMG/M metagenome (GOLD analysis project Ga0255138, IMG submission 188545) | Freshwater microbial communities from St. Lawrence River, New York, United States - Law_Colum_RepA_8d | ecosystem: Environmental > Aquatic > Freshwater > River | place: USA: New York... | reverse complement strand
TAATCAATTTATGGACCAAATTAATGTTCATGTTTTCAATAAATTTGATGAAATTATTGAAAATATGTCACTTGATAAATATAATGTAGTTTATGATTATATTGAAAATAATGATTATGAGTCAAAAATAATTGATGTCATAAATAAATCATCAAATTATAAATACGAATGTCAATCATTCATAAGTTTTTGTAAGATATATTACTCCCCAAAATTTACTAAACATCAAACATGATCTGAAATATATTTTTCCTTTCCAAATATTTACATATTTTTTGTCTCCTTGATAAATACTTAATTGTATATTTGTTATTAAAATGGTATTTATTGATATGATATTTTTTATGTAAATATTTAATAATTCTAAAATAATTATATTCACATGAATATCTACACATATCAACCAATGGCATTTCATTTTTATTCATCAGTTTAATAATATCTAGTCGATTATTAATGCACAAATTAAATAAGTAAATATTCTTAATATAATTTTCAATATGAATGCATTTTGAAAAATATTTAATGTAAAATATATTGTAATATTCAAAAGCATGCGATACAAGTAACGTAATTATTTTTTCTTTCATCCAGTAAATAATAGGACAAATATTTATGTTGTGTTCAATACATTTTTTAATTGTTTTGTATTTTTTTTGATTTAAAAATTGTTTGTGTATATTAACAATTAATTTTGTTTTTTTATTAATATATTTTGCGTTGATATTGATCCAAAATCCAACATCGTTGACATTACACACATGTCTCTTTTTAGTTTTGTTAATGTATTTGTTAGCACAACAATTATTATCGACAATATCCATTGTTGTTTGTTATTTGTTACGCAGTAAAACTATCAATTAATATTTTCAATTTTTTTTATATGGACAATAATCCAAAGGCTTCCTGTGCGGCAAATATCATTCCAGCAAAGAATACAATTTTTTGTATTATGACAGAATCAGAAATATCAATACCTAAAACCTTAAATAATTCCCATTGTTTTGATGTTAAATCATACAATATATTCCATTTGATCATTTCATTTAAGTTAATTAGATTGTTATACATTGTTTTATTATAATCCATGTTAGCATTAAAACTAGACGATATACTCATTGGTTCTATATTATCAGTATATTGCATACCAATATAATCATTGTGACTGCGATAATATAATCTAATAAATGCAGGTGAATGTATTATTGCAGATATTTCTTCAACACAATCTTTGACTTTATTGACTGACAATATATAAATTAACGATGATAATAAAAATACTCCAATATGAATATATTCAAACACATCTAATGATATATTATTTTGATATGTTTTTAAATAAGAATATACTCCAATAAATCCAAATATATGTAGACTACCAAACAATGCTTCTAATTTTTTAACTGTTTTCATGTAATTATATTTCATATGACCATATTCATTGGCAATATTGTCAGTAAAATTTAATATATCTAAACAATTATTAACAGCTTCTTCTATTTTCTTTGAATATTCACTTATTTCATGACGATGATATAACATTATCGATATGAATATGTTAATATTAGTCAAAAATGTCATATATGAATAGAATTTACACGTTACAAGTAACAATATTACAAATATAGACTTACAATCATTGTATATCTCAGTATATATAAATATGTATTTTGATTCAATAAAATATATGGATGACAATGCCATTGATAACGAAACAAATATTATTAATATTGATATATAATTGAATCGTTTATACAATGATTGGTTATTACTTAATTTATGGTGAAAATGATCGTATGAATAATATCGTTTAACAAGAATATATTGGATACTAAATAACACTTGAAATATATTCCTAAAAAAATACAATGGATCATTATTCTTAATAGCACGATATAAGGAATATACTATTGACCAAGACATAATTGTAAATATTAAAAAACTATATGTATGTAACAGTATTTGCTTCAATTTAAATTTAGTTTTGGTGGATTTCCTTGGCATGAAGATGGTATTTTCATAATGAACCGTCAAAAGCAAATTATCCTTATTTTTGTCATAATATAAATATCCAATGATATATAATAATTCTAAATACATTACATTGATGACACAAAAAAAATTGAAATAAAATTACTAAATGATTATAGGTCTATATATGCAAACATCAATATGAACAAATACAAGATTTTTGTTAACAAGGAAAATATTAGACAAGAAAGCCCATATGTATATATTAAAGCAACAGATGAATTGAATAAATTATTAGGTAAAATAGATGAAATGCGATTTACTTATGACAAGGAAATAAACCAAAATGAGGATGCGTTAATAACGTTTGAAGAAGATACAAGCAATGTAAAGAAAATCAACAAAACTGAGGATGCGTTAATAACGTTTGAAAAAGATATTGGTAATATCAAAATAATTGACATTGATTATGTAAAAGATTTTGAAATAGTTCAAACAGCATTGGAAAAATTACAAATATCAATATCATCTGATGATTTAATTGAAAAATATCCTGAAATATCCAAATTATATTCAGAAAATACAATTCTCCACACAGAAAATATAATCACAAAAACAGTTCACATAGTCAATGTCAAAGTTGATCCAGACAATATTTATATTGCAAGATCAAAAGAAATTGGACAATATATGATATTATCATTTGATAAGAAACATATAATTGATGGCAAACCATTTCAAGACAATTACGTGGAAATAAGAAATATGAGTGATAAAGATTTTGATTTTGTTATAAAAAAATTAAGATCAAAACAAAAATTACTGTTTCAGTTATGCAGTTCATCATCACAAACATTGGTATCGATTGTTAATATTCAATAAGTTTAAATTATTTTTTTAAAAGTATAACAATAATTATAAGATAATATGCAAGAATCTCAAAACAACAATGTGTTATTAACATTATCATATGTGACATGTATATCAAAATTAGTTGAATTGTGTGAATTTGTTAAGAAAAGTTATAAGGGATCATTAAAAAGTGTTAATGAAAGATGTGATTTATTAATAAATGAATATAAGAATTGGAACAACAAACAAATAACAAATGAAGATGTTGTTTTAGTTAAGAAAATATTTAGTGTTATGAGAGATAATATTAAGGAATTGAAAACCAAAGATTCTGCTATTTTTTGGAAGAAAAATGATCAAAACCAAATTATTACTATAGTCCGTAAGCTTGATTTAGGTTCAGTTTATAATACTTTACATGAAGAAGAACAATTTATGTTATGGATGTATTTATATGCATTATTTGTAACAAGTGTTAGATTAATTAATGTTATATCACCAAATAAAATTGATAATGTATTAAATAAAGTTTGTAATCAGTTTGTTGAGGAACTAACAATTGCAGGTATGGATCATGGTGATGGTATTAATGCAGTATTAGGAGTTGGAGAAGATATTAATAATTGTAGTGTTGATGAATTAATAGAATCTTGTAAGAAAATGAGTGAAAATGATTCTAGTAGCTCTATTGGTTTCTCGTTACCAACGGATAGTATATCTGCGTTATTAAAGAACTTGAAGATCAGTGAGCATATTGATTTCAGTCACTTGACTAGAGAATTAGGAAATATTACTGATGAAAAGATTGAAGAGTCAGTGTTACATATTACTAGTATATTGGGAACCGACAATGTTGATGTGTCAAATACGTTGAGTTCAATTATGAAGTCAGTTATGACAAACTTAAAGACGTCTGATTTATCTGGTATGGATGGATCTAATGGATTTGAATCATTAATTGGCAGTTTGGGACCAATTATAAATGAATTGAAAGATAAAATTAGTTTAGAAGATGTGCAAAAGGTAGGATCGGCATTAGGAAATATGAATTTAGATAAAAATGAATTAATGAGTAAATTGGGTGAAATGAGAGATGCTAATGGTAACAAAATAGTTAATGATGCATTATCAAAACAATTGTTAGGATCGGTTGATATGTTAAGGAATGTATTGAATAATCCTGCATTTGCTAACATTGCTAATTTAATTAATCCTCAAGCAGCTCCATTGTTTGAAATACCAGAGTAATAAAAATTGATTGTATTTTATTTATATGTTTTATTTACATATCCATTTAATTAAATGGATAACAATATTTTTGATGTTAATGGATGTTCAGAATTAACAAAATTATTATCATCAATTAAAGATGATGTTATTCTTGATTACTACCAATTTAAATGTTTATCAAAACCACTCGATCAATTTAAAATTATCAAACATTTAATTAAGAATAAATGTCCAATATTTACTGATATTCAATTTGAAACAAATGTGTTTAATGTTTGTAATCGATTTATGATGATATATGGAAAATCCGAAATAAAAATAGTTAATTATATCATTGATGATATTGTTAATTGTATGATTAAATATAATTTAACAGACATTTCATTGATAAATAAAATTATGACATTAATAGTTAAATATTGTTTGATTAATCAAATTATATTTCTAAATAGTTTATTTGTGTTGAATTTTAATGTTATTAATTATGAATTATGTGTGTGCGACAATTTTTTCACATTTATTGATGATGAAACATTAATTAAAATAATGTCACTGAATAAAATATTTTATTTTGATTTGGAAGAAGATTGTGATTATATTAAAATAATTTGCTCAGTAAAATCAATGAAATGCATTAAAGCATTAAAAGAAGACATTAAAGAATACAAAAATATAATCATGACTCGATACAATAAAGTTGTTGAATTAATACATAATGATATATTTGATATTAATACATATGTTGCATATAAAAATTATGGATATGGATCGTTTATAAATTACCATGGTCAAGAAGATACAACTGATTATATTTTGCATAATGTTTATAAAACCAGTAAAATTAATATTGAATCATTTAACGATTTATTTGACATTGTTAAATGTTATGAAAATATTTATGATGACGATTTAGGAATATATATGAAAGACAATATATTTATTAACAATGAACAGTTTGAATCCTTGAAAATAAATAAAGATAAAATAATAAATGATTGTGATGAATTAATAGATAACTCATTAAATTTACTATTGAATAGAACCGTTTAATTGTAATTAAAAATTGAAAAATATATACCAGAATATATTATGTATTTGTTTATTAATAAATGTCTAAAATACTTGATTACGATCAATTTATTGAACACATTGGAAATGAAAAACTATATAAATTATTTCCAAAATTACTAAAATGCCATGATATACAATACAGAGAAAATGCTGAATTTAAAATTGATAATTTTGATCACAAAGAATGCACAAACGGCATACACTTTACAACACAAAGATTTTTATGTACTTGGATCTTGTCTCGTGATGATTATTATATTTGCGAAATTATACCTGACAAATCTTCTAAATATGTAATTTTAAACGACAAAATCAAAACCAATTTCATAAAAATATCGTCATTTGATATATTGTCTGAATTTATTATTAATCACATTGAATTATTTTCAAATGATATATTGTTATTATTTAAATGGTCATGTTCAAATGGTTGTCTTGATATTATCAAGTATTTATATGAAAATATCAAATCTTGTGAATTAATTGCAAATTTAAATAAAACAAATGATAATCTATTCGTAAGACAAGTATTTAGTAGTGTCATAATTTATAATCATATCGATATTCTCCAATATTTATGTGAAATAATAAAAATAGACAAAAATATATTCAAAATGGATTTCTGTCATTTGTGTAATAATGCTTGTAGATATGGATACATCAACATTGTTAAATATTTACACAAAAATCTCGAATTTACCAAAGAATATTTTCAATCAAACAACAACATGGCCTGTCAATTAGCTTGTATATACGGACATATAAATATTGTCAAATATTTTCATCAAGAAATTGGATTTACTGATAAAAATGATTTTCAATCAGATGACAAAACACCGTTATGGCAAATGACTCTTCATTATGGCCAGCTTGACATTGTTAAGTATTTACAAGAAGCTTTTCAATTAACTAAAATAGATTTTGAAACTGAAAATATACATGATTCATTGTGTATTCGTATTTGTGACAACAATCATTTAAACGCAATTAAATATTTACATCAGGATCTTGGATTTACAAAAGAAGATTTTCAAATTCTTAATAATAGACCATGCAAAATTGCTTGTGCTAATAATTATGTGAATATCGTTAAATATTTGTATGAAAATATTGGTTTAACCAAAGAAGATTTCGAGTCAGATAATAATTATGTATATCGCCAGGCAATGAGTAATAATTATATTGATATAGCCACATATTTAAGAGATGTTGTTGGTGTGGTTTATCATTAAATAATGTTGCGTCTCGAAACAATATTTCAAGCAAAAAAATGATAATTTAACTGCTGTATATTATAATTTTATACAATTAACTTAATTATAATGAACATAGTCGACACATGTTATATCACACATAAATATATTAACAAATATTATGTTAGACATGTATCTTTTACTAATAATATTTCATTTTGGCTAAAATTAAATAGTGCAATTGACATTACAAAAAACAGAAAAAATATATTAATTAAAAATAAACGTCATTTAAATCAATTAGACATAGAAACAATATCAATGTGCACTATACATCATATTAATATAATTCCAATACTGTACCGATTTCAAGATCATTGTATTAAATTTTTAATTATACAATCATTAAAATACAAAAATATTTTCATGCTAAAAATAATTAATAATTATGTATCATTTAATGTACGAAAATTTATAAACATAAATTATTTGGTGGATATATGTATGTATGGTAGAACAGATATTATTAAATTTTTACATAAAAATAATAGATTATCAAAAGAATGTTTTCTAATTAGACCAAGTTATTTTCTAGGAACAACTGAATATGATAAATTTATATTTATTTGTTGTAATTGTTATATAAATGTGATTAAATATTTACATAAAAACATTGGGTTTACTAAACAGGATTTTCAGTCAATAAATAACTTAATATGCTGTTGTGTATGTCAACATGGTCTTATTGATATTGTTGTATATTTACACAAACGTGTTGGATTGACAAAAAAAGATTTCCAATCTGAGAATAATTATGCATGTAGAAGATCTTTTGTAAACAATTACATTGACGTTGTAAAATATTTGCACAAAGAAGTTAAATTAAATGCAAGCGATTTTGAATTAAACAATAATTCAATAGATTTATCCAAACATAAATACGAAAAATTACGTCAATACTTTTTGAATGAAGTGAATTAAACACGTTATGTTTCTTTCGTTCACTAAAAGTAAACTGTTGAAGTTAATTTATCAAAATGATGCAAATATTTTTTAGGCAATAATATTGTCAAAATTTTAATTTATTTAAATACTTTCTTATCAAGATTATAGACAATCTATAATTATTAATATCATTCAAATTTACACTTGTTCAAATAATGCTTGCGAGCCGATAAGACGATAATTATTTGGTAAACATCAATATCATCCAAATCTCAATTTCATTAAATAATGCTTCGGCAAGCCAAAAAGATGATAATTATTAGTGATTATTAATATTGTTTAAAATTCATGTTCATTAATGACGTCTAATGACACTTCGGCGAGCTTGCGAGCCAAAAAGACGATAATTATTTGTTAATTATTAATGTCGTCCAAATCCAAGTTTCATTAAATGACGCTTCGGCGAGCCAAAAAGACGATAATTATTAGTAATCATTAATATCGTCTAAAATTCATGTTCACTTAATGACGTCTAATGATGCTTCGGCGAGCTTGCGAGCCGAAAAGACGATAAATATTTGTTAATTATTAATATCGTCCAAATCCAAGTTTTATTAAATAACGTCTAATGATGCTTTGACGAGCCAAAAAGACGATAATTATTAGTAATTATTAATATCGTTTAAAATTCATGTTCATTTAATGACGTTTAATGATGTTTCAGCGAGCTTGCGAACCGAAAAGACAATAATTATTTGTTAATTATTAATATCGTTCAAATCCAAGTTTCATTAAATAACGTTTAATTACACTCCGGCGAGCTTGCGAGCCGGAAAGACGATAATTATTTGTTAATTATTAATATTGTCCAAATCCAAGTTTCATTAAATAACGTCTAATAACGCTTCGGCGAGCTTGCGAGCCGGAAAGACGATAATTGTTGGTAATTATTAATATCGTCCAAATCCAAGTTTCATTAAATAACGTCTACTGACGCTTCGGCGAGCTTGCGAGCCGAAAAGACGATAATTGTTGGTAATTATTAATATCGTCCAAAATTTATGTTCATTAAATGTTGTCTAAATACGATAATTATTTGTTAATTATTAATATCGTCCAAATTCCAGTTTTATTGAATGACGTCTAATAACACTTCGGCGAGCTTGCGAGCCGGAAAGACGATAATTATTTGTTAATGTCGTTCAAATCCCAGTTTTATTAAATAACGTCTAATGACGCTTCGGCTCGCAAGCTCGCCGGAAAGATGATATTTATTTGGTAATTATTAATATTGTCCAAATTTTCATGTTCATTGAATAATGCTTCGGCGAGCTTGCGAGCCGGAAAGACGATATTTATCTGGTAATTATCAATATCGTCCAAATTTTATGTTCATTAAATGTTGTCTAAAGATGATAATTATTTGTTAATTATTAACATCGTCTAAATCCAAGTTTCATTAAATAACATCTAATGACGCTTCGGCGAGCTTGCGAGCCGAAAAGATGATATTTATTTTGTAATTATTAATATCGTCCAAATTTTCATGTTCATTGAATGACGCCTCGGCAAGCTTGTGAGCCGAAAGGACGATATTTATTTGGTAATTATTAATATCGTCCAGAATTCATGTTCATTGAATGACGTCTAATGACGCTTCGGCGAGCTTGCGAGCAGAAAAGACAATAATTATTCGGTAAATATTAATATCGTCCAAATCTTAATTTTCATTCAATGACGTCTAATGACGCTTCGGCGAGCTTGCGAGCCGAAAAGACAATAATTATTTGGTAATTATTAATATCGTCCAGATTTCATGTTCATTAAATGACGTCTAATGATGCTTCGGCGAGCTGAAAAGACAATAATTATTTGGTAATTATTAATATCGTCCAGAATTCATGTGCATTCAATGACGTCTAATGACGCTTCGGCGAGCTTGCGAGCCGAAAATACAATAATTATTCGGTAAATATTAATATCGTCCAGAATTCATGTTCATTAAATGACGTCTAATGACGCTTCGGCGAGCTTGCGAGCCGAAAAGACAATAATTATTCGGTAAATATTAATATCGTCCAAATTTCAATGTTATCAAATGACGCTTCGGCGAGCTTGCGAGCAGAAAAGACGATATTTATCTGGCAATTATTAATATCGTCCAAATTTCATGTTCATTGAATAACGTCAAATGACGCTTCGGCGAGCTTGCGAGCCGAAAAGACAATAATTATTTTTTAATTATTAACATCGTCCAAATCCAAGTTTCATTAAATAACATCAAATGACACTTCGGCGAGCTTGCAAGCCGAAAAGACAATAATTATTTTTTAATTATTAACATCGTCCAAATCCAAGTTTCATTAAATAACATCTAATGACGCTTCGGTGAGCTTGCGAGCCGAAAAGACGATAATTATTTGTTAATTATTAATATCGTCCAAATCTCAATATTATCAAATGACACTTCGGCGAGCTTGCGAGCCGGAAAGACAATAATTATTTGGTAATTATTAATATCGTCCAGAATTCATGTTCATTGAATAACGTCAAATGACGCTTCGGCGAGCTGAAAAGACGATAATTATTTGTTAATTATTAATATCGTCCAAATCCTAGTTTTATTAAATAACGTCTAGTAACGCTTCGGCAAGCTTGCGAGCCGAAAAGACAATAATTATTTGGTAATTATTAATATCATCCAAAATTCATGCTCATTAAATGACGCTTCGGTGAGCTTGCGAGCCGAAAAGACGATAATTGTTGGTAATTATTAATATCGTCCAAATCCCAGTTTTATTAAATGACGGCTAATGACGCCTTGGCAAGCCGAGAGACAATAATTATTAACATCATCTAATTTCCAACAAATAATAATTTAATTAACATAATCACCTAAAATTACACCTATTTAAATAACTTCTTTAATCAGTGCGTAAAAACAACATAAAACATATATTTGCATTTAAAAAAAAATGATTATTTTACATCATTGAAATAATTAATATATTTTACAATAATTATCATGGATATATTTGATAATGTTGTAATTGTTTACAAATATAAAAAAAGATATGTGTCACGACATATATCATTAACACATAATTTTTCATTTTTCAGTCATTTAAAGAAAGAATATGAAAATGATCCAAATATTAACATACCACGTGATATATTCAACAAATACAAACAATATATGAACAACAAAAATTATGAAACAATGAAATCATGCATAGAAATTAAAATAAATATTCAACTAATAATATATCACTTAACTAATAATCAAATTAATAGTCTTGTTGAATTAACAATTTTTAATGATAATTTATACCACATGAAACAATTAGAAAAGTATTTAAACTGTGAAATAATTAATAAAAACATTTCAATTATACACGGTGATAATCGCGTTAACATGATTAAATATTTATATTCATTAAATATTTGCAATACTTTTCCATACAATCATCCTTATTATTCACTGATTAACTACAGCAAAGTAGCATCATTAAAATATTTGCACAAAATATTTAAATTAAATCGAGAAAGTTTTGTTTCAAGTAGTGATTGTTTATACATAGGTCCTGTATTGCTGTTTGGACATATAAATTTTTTAAGATATTTTCACAAACATTTTAATCTGACAAAAAACGATCTTTTTGATCATATGAATATTACTTATTGTGTTGATTGTATTTGCAATGGAAGAATTGAATTCATTAGATTTATGCACTTAATATTACATTTTACAAGAAACGATTTTATGAATATATATTCCAAAGCACAAAATAAAGATAAATGGTTTTACAATTGTTTAACTGATGGCAAACATAAAGTCATAGAATATTTATCACTAAATAAATTAATATAGTAAATCAATTGTTTGTAAAAAAAATGATTTATTTTTTATCACAAAATACTCAAATTAATTACAATTAAATGGATAAGAAACATTTGCTGAACATTATATCAGATGTCAATAACAATATATGGCAATTAGAACAAATGAAAATACCACAAATACCTGATCTTGGTTTTGATAATCTTAATGAATTAGAACAAGAAATGAAAATGAATGAAAAGTATTTGCTCAATAATCAATCATTATTATCCATTTATAATGACGATATGGAATATGCTGAACATTTTGATAAAATAGTTAATAAATTGTGTTATTTGTGTGAGAATGATACAGATGAAGAAATAGAAATTACAGATGAAGAACAATTAATTATTGATACCTTGTCAGAAAATATAAATATGGACCCTGAATGGTGTTTAGGTTATACAAAAACATATAAAATTGATCAGTTTATTATATTCTATTGTACTTGGTGTGGTTATGAATATTGTCCATTCTTTGCTAATGTTAATATTAATGGAGAATTACATAAACATCACTGTAATTATAAGTGTTCGAGTGATTATATAATATATAATCAGAACAATAAAAAACACATTATTTTTCCAGGATTAATTATTCACTTAATTCATGAGCATAAATTTTTTGAAGGATCATCTTACAGATTAAATCCATCTGAAGCAATTGATGTTTTAGAAATTAACGATAAATGTGAGTATCATAAAATAATAACAAAAAACGCATGGCAACATGTAAAACATTGTGAAATTGTCCCAAACAAAAACATTGATGATGCTCTCGTATTAATGGTCGAACAATTTTGTGAAGATCAATATGACATTATTACATATCATCATAATATAAATGAAAATATTTATGTTTTTACATTAAATAATAATTTTTTAATAATGATAAAATTATTAGATGCTGATGAAATAAATTATAATATATTAGGTTACACGCTTAATATCATTCCAAAACGTTGCATAACACTTTATAAACCATCATCTTATATTGACAAATATAGTGCGACAGATATATATACACCAATTGTTTTGGATGATATTAATGATAAATTAATTGCAATTAATAATTCACGTGTTGTTAATGATGTTGAAATGAATATTGATGATATTAAGAAAATATGTATTGAAAAAACAAATAAAATGACATATAGATATTGTAATAGTGATGGTGATATTGTAAAAACAGTTGAAGAAATTATTTCATCAAGGAAAATTAAAAACCACAAACATAAAAATCTCCACAATATCATCTTGGAGATAATGATAAATAATCAATTCAAAAAATGTCACTATTATTTTCACAATGAAAATATTGTTATATTAAAAATTAACGAAGACAATAAAATTGTGATTATATGTTATGATAATAATAACTGCAAAGATATTACATTTGGTGAATATACATTGAAAGCTGATGTTTTTAATAATTTAATTAGCAAATATATTATCATTTAAATATTGCTTAATATCATTACCACATGATATAATTGGTTTTTTTACAACACATTTAGTTTCATGTAATGTACATATATATTTATGTGTTTCTATAGTCATAAAGTGTGAAGTGTTAATTGATATGTATTTGGAAAATTTACAATAATGAAACCAATTTTTAATTAATAACACTTGAAAAATATTTGTTCTTAATAATGTATAATGATTATTTTCATCACGTGATAATATTTTTTCATTGGATATATCATTTATAATTTTTGTAATATGTTTGATAAATTTTTCATTAAATGATATTCTCTTTGGTTTGTTTGATTTACATAAAAGACTATATGTTAATAATTTATTTGTATGTATTTTCTTTATATTTTTATCAGTTAATATATCGTCTAAATATTCTGGCCAATACAAATCCTGAAAAAACATATTGCAAATATATTCTTGAGCCATGTTAAGAATATAATCCAAATCTGATTCATTCATTATAAAATCACCTTCTGGAGAATCAATATGATAATTAAAATCATATGATGATACTGCAGGAGCAGATGAATGACTTGATATCATAATATAGTCTTTTGCGTTTTTGTATATCAAGATAAATTCAGGTAATACAATTATTTCAATATCATCATTTGAAAAATAATATACATTACATGGAATAATTGCATTGTTAAAATATCTATCATCATTGTCAATAAATGACGCAGTATAACCATGTTTTAACATATCTATAATGTAATTTGTAATATCATGCTTGATGCTACAATTTCGTGCTTCTTTGATAATATTTTTTATATACAAATAGTTCTCGCGTGATATTTTATTTTCCTTACAATTATTTTTTAATTTACAATAACCTGAATATTCAATACTTTGTGGATAATATGAGTATTGTGAAAAATTTATAGTAAATAATGCGGAATCATCTCTAATGTTGTTAAAACAACAGTACAATATGAATTGTCTTAAACGATTAAAATAATCATCAAGCTTTTTTTCAAATGTATATGTGTTATTTTTTGAACGTGTATCTTTGACATCAATGAAATCTATGTTTATGTTGCAATTATTAACATGTGTACATTTATATTCATTGTTTCTAACATAGATAATATCATCTGAAATATTTAATTCCAAAACAATCTTGTTCTTTACTGTAAATATTGATTTATTTGGAGAATGGTAGATAATTATTTTGTCATGACATAAACTATTATCATTATGATTAAAATCCCTAAATCTTGTTAATTTTTCAATTGTTGATAAAAATAATTTTGCATATTTACTGGGAAAATTTTGTTTACTGTAACTCATCATTATTTAACAATGTAATGATAATAATGTAATGACAATATATTTTCATTTTTTTTGAACCATAAAAAAATGATAATTTAATTTTCAAGAAATATTGATGATAATTGTAAACAAATGGATATCGTCGATATTGTTATTAATGTTAATAAATACATATGTTCCAAACGTCATGTACATTATACAAACAATATTTCGTATTGGTTACAAATAAATAACAATATAATTAAAACAAACAATTTATCAATTGTTAATAAATACCAA
>Ga0255138_1000257_pt1 | contig 14227 bp, 14 predicted proteins | sample Law_Colum_RepA_8_FD_188545 | JGI IMG/M metagenome (GOLD analysis project Ga0255138, IMG submission 188545) | Freshwater microbial communities from St. Lawrence River, New York, United States - Law_Colum_RepA_8d | ecosystem: Environmental > Aquatic > Freshwater > River | place: USA: New York... | reverse complement strand
GGGTCCATTGATGAGACAGCAGGAAAGTCATTACGTCATTCATGCGGGACAGTAATTATCTGTCAGTGGGTTACGCTACCTTAGGATCGTTAGAGTTACGACCGCCGTTTACCAGTCCTTCAATTCAGAGCTTGCACTCCTCCTTTTATCTTTCTGGCACCGGGCAGACGTCAGTCCCTTTACTTCATCTTACGATTTTGCAGAGACATGTGTTTTTATTAAACAGTTGCCCTCCCCGATTATGTGCCACTCTATTGCTAGAGCCCCTCTTCTCCTATGTTACGAGGTCATTTTGCCGAGTTCCTTATCAATGGTTATCCCTAGCGCCTTAGTCTACGCGACTTACGAACCTGTGTCGGTTTATAGTACGGCTTTATATTATTAGGTCTTTCTGGCCTCCTTCTTAACTCTGTTTCCGCCTTTCTCTTCTACAGTGTCTCAAAAAAGTGTCCCCAATAAAATTCCCATCGGTGTATTCTTTTCAGATCAACCTTAGGGCCCGGTCTAACTCTACGCAGATTATCTTTACGTAGAAAACCTTTCGTTTTCGGCGATATTGTTTCTCACAATATTTATCGTTACTTATGTCAGCATTCTCTCTTCTGATTCCTCCATCTCTTTTCCCAAAAAGATTTCAACGGTCTACAGAATGCTCCGCTACCACTTGAATTAAATCAAGTACATAACTTCGGTGTTTTGCTTGAGTTCCCTTTCATCTTCGGCGCAAACAAACAGTATACAAGTGAGCTGGTACGCTTTCTTTCAAGGATGGCTGCTTCCAAGCCTACCTTCTTGCTGTTTTCGTTTGTTCACTTCCTTTCCACTTAGCAAAATCTTTGGAACCTTATTTTATGTTCTGGGCTGTTTCCCTCTTGTCCATGAAGCTTCTCCCTCATGGACTGTCTACACATTCTGAAACTACTGGTGTTCTGAGTTTGCTTCGAGTCGGTAACCCTTCTCGATACAGTGCTTTACTCCCAGTTTTACATGTGCGCGCTACCTACATAGCTTTCGCGGAGTACCAGCTATCTCCAAGTTTGATTAGCCTTTCACCCCTAATCTCAAGTCATCCGCCAGTTTTTCTACACTGGTCGGTTCGATCCTCCATCTTCCGACTTCAATCTGCTCAAAATTAGATCACTTGGTTTCGGGTCAAATGTATATAACTTTCTCCTATTTCAGAAGTTTCGGTTTCCCTATGCCTTCACTTTACAGCTTAAGCTTGCTATTTCTACATTTACTCGCTGACTCATGATGCAAAAGGTACGCTGTCATCCTCTTTTCAGAAGACTCCAACTGCTTGTAAGCTTCTCATTTCAGGTTCTATTTCACTCCCTTTCTCAGGGTTCTTTTCACCTTTCCCTCGCGGTACTTGTTCACTATCGGTCCGAACTACGTATTTGGAGATTCGAGGATGGTACCCCGATGTTCGATGAATTATTACTTCACCTACTGATTTTTTGTTCAATTCTTTTTTTGATTTTACAGGACTAACACCTTCTTTGGCCTCTGTTTCATCAGATTTCAAATCATTTTAAAAGAAACAATTCTCCTTTTTCGCTTTCGCTCGCCACTACTTACGAAATCTCTTTTGATTTATTTTCCTCAAGTTACTAAGATGTTTCAGTTCACTTGGTTCTTTTCTATGAGGGTTTCCCCTTTTGGATACCTGTACTTCTCCGTTCCCTCCGTACAGTTTTCGCTTTTCGCGTCCTTTCGTGTTCGACCTAGGCATCCATGAGAAGCCCTTTCATTTCTTTTATATGTTATGAGTTAATTATGTGTTTGTGTGTGTTTGTGTGTGTTACATTTGGTACATTGCATACTTGATTCCTATTTTCACAGTATTTAGTTGCATACGATGCTTCATTTTTAGGTTCGAAATGTTACTAAAATCATTTTTCGCAGCGCAAATGTCCCATGAACCGAATTGGTTTATTTATTTGTTTTATCATTAAAGAATATTTTCCAACAGCAGCTTCCGCTACCATTACCTTGTTACGACTTCACTTCGATCAAGTTGACCAACTTCGATCCTTCCATAAACATTCATTTCTTCGTGATTCAGAGGAATTCATTACTTGTTTACTTCTGGGTTCTTCAGAAAATCCCCTCTCTTAAAGTGTGACGGGCGGTATGTACAAAGCTTAGGTACATATTCACCGAAGCGTTCTGATCTTCGATTACTAACAATTCCTGCTTCATGAGCTCGAGTTGCAGAGCTCAATCCGTACTGGGATGCGATTTATAGTTTTGCTCCAGATTACTCTTTTGCATCTTTTTGTGCGCATCATTGTAGCACATGTGTAGCCCTCCCCATAAGGGCCATGCGGACTTGACGTCATCCTCACCTTCCTTCTACCTTTAGTAGACTGTCTATTATGCACCGTGAATGACATAATACAAGGGTTGCGCTCGTTAACGAACTTAATCTAACATCTCACGACACGAGCTGACGACAGCCATGCAGCACCTGTTTTAGGATTTTATTATAAAACATTTCTGCTTTATATTCAAAAAATGTCAAGGGGAGGTAAGGTTCTGCGCGTTATGTCGAATTAAACCACATGCTCCACTGTTTGTGTAAGCTCCCGTCAATTCCTTTGAGTTTCAGCCTTGCGGCCGTACTCCCCAGGCGGTATGATCACGTTAGTTTTTTCTGATTCGCTCTATACTCTATGTACAGGTCCCAGAAAGTCATACATCGTTTAGGGCGTGGACTACCGGGGTCTCTAATCCCGTTTGCTCCCCACGCTTTCGTTTTTCAATGTCAGGTTCAACCTCGAGAACTGCCTTCGCTTTCGGTCTTCCTTCGGATATCTTTGCATTTTATCGCTCCACCCGAAATTCGATTCTCGTCTTTTGACCTCAAGTCCTCAGGGCTCTGCAACACTTACTCCTTTTTAAAGTACTTTCATTGCATTCTTCTTGGACCACCTACAAACCCTTTACGCCCAATAATTCCGGATAACGCTTGCCCCTTTCGTATTACCGCGGCTGCTGGCACGAAATTTGCCGGGACTTCTTCTACGAATAGCTTCATTATACTCTTCGTCGAAAGGAGTTTATGAACGATATGTCCTCTTCCCCCATGTTAGATAGCTGGATCAGGCTTTCGCCCATTGTCCAATATTCCCTACTGCTGCCTTCTATCGAAGTTCAGGCCTTCTCTCATCCCTGATGTGGCTATTCCCCCTCTCAGGGTAGCTTGGGGTCTTAGGCTTGGTGCGCTTTTACCACACCAACTACCTGATCCCGCGTAAGCTCATCCAAATGCTTCTTTCGAAATTTATTTATTATCCTTGTTTTTATCAAGGTCATTTGGCTAGATTCCTACGTAAATTCACCCGTGCGCCATGTAACTGTTTCCAGTCCATTCGACTTGCATGTATTAAGCCTCTAACTAGCGTTCATCCTGAGCCAGGATCAAACTCGTCTGTTTTAGATTTTGTACATTATATGTACAATTTTCTTATTTTTTTATTATTTTTTCCAATTCGATTCATGGAAGTAGGTAATAACGGATTCGAACCGCTGACACCCGCGATGTAAGCGCGGTGCTCTAACCAACTGAGCTAATCACCCTTGTTTACTAATTATTTTTGTGGGGGTTAGAAAGGAAATTGGCCAATAAAACTGGCCAATTCCATTGAAGATACATCTACGTTTTCAATGATAGAATTAATATATGTATTCGTTGTGTTTGTACTTTCCGTACTCATATCTTTCATTGGAGAAATAACCCCATTTAATACTTTTTTAGAGAAATACAGCTCATATAGTTTACCTCCACAATACAAAGTAGGTGCTGCCAATAGTAACACGTGTGCAGATTTATTCATAATCGTGCAGTACGTTACAATAAGATTCCAACTGTGATTTGATTGTTCTTGTGGCGTTAATCCTGGAGATGCACCTACCCACCAATCTGGAAAATATTGAAAAGTCACCGCCGTAATCGAAATTCCGGCTGCGTACAAACCAATTCCTACTAAAACACCATAAAGCATATATTTCCTCCTCCTTTCTTTTTCTGCTACATTCTGATAGGCACGTATAAAGGTATACTTTTTTTATTCTTCTTCTATTAGCATGTACTTTTTTTCCGTTTATAACGTCTACATACTACCAGCTTGCTGGTTTAATCCCAGGTAACTCTCCATTTCGTGCTGCTTCTCTGAATGCAATTCGTGATAAACCAATGAAACGATATACACCACGAGGTCTTCCTGTTAAGGTACATCGATTTCGGATTCGAGTAATAGAGCCTTGTGGGGACAATTGATCAAGATCAAACATCGCCATCATTTGTTCTTCCAAAGTAGTGGCTGATCTTTGCAAAGCCTTTAATTGTTTTCTCTTTTCTTCTTGATTTGCAAACATTCGGCGTCGTTTTGCATCTCTTTCCATTCTTGTTTTCATATATGATTATTCTTTTGTAATAAAAGGAACACCCATTGTTTTCCAGAAAAGAATCCCTCTTTCTTTATTGTTTGCATTGCAACAAAATGTAATTTGAATTCCTGTTTTTCCTTTCATCATTTCTGTGTAAGGTGCTAACGATGGAAACACACTAACATCTTGTAAACCTACAGTTAGATTACCTACTTTATCAACAGATTTGTACGAAATTCCATGAAAGTCGCGTAAACCAGGTAAAACTACAAAAAGAAACGTAGAAAAAAAGTCATTCATACGACTTTTTCGCAATGTGACTTTTGCACCAATCGGAGTATTTTCTCTCAAATGAAATCCAGCTACAGCTTTTTTAGACAAACAAGGAATAGATTTTTGTCCTGTTAATAAAGTCAATAATACCATTGGTCTTAAAACGTGACTTCTTTTTTCAGTGCTTGATCCAACGCCAATATGACACACAATCTTTTCCATTTTAGGAAGATCTAAAAAAAAAGATGATGTGGGAATCATTTCTACAAGAGTTCTCCGAACAACATTTGTGTACCACATGTTTCTCTTTCTTTTTTAATACGTAAACTCTATAAAATTATGAATTATAAATTATTGTGATTATTTCTATTTCGTCAAAATCTCGAACTTTTGTTTCCCTTCCATAGGAAAAATATCGAGTTGGTATACATCAAAAGAATATGCTAAAAGACTAGAAGTTGTTACATTTGTACGAAAAGGTCTGCGTCGTAAAATGCCATTCACTAACTGCCATCTTTTAAAACCAGTTTCGCTAAAAAAACGATTACCTGAAGTCAAAACAACTTCGAACTCAGACCCGTCTAAACCTTTTTCTAACTTCTTGATTTTTCTGATGTTTGCATATGTTTCCAAATCAACTCTCACATAATCATTCGGTTGTAAACAACATGAGTTCAAAATTGTTGTATAATGTTCTAAATCATTTCTAGGGGCAACTGTACCTCCATAAATATGCGTAAACATTTTATCACCTCCAATATAATTTGGCAGTAAATGATGTGTTTTAAATAAACAGACTTGATTACTACTATAGTAACCAAAATCTGTAAATCTAACCAATACACCACATAGTTCAGTTCCAATTGGGATCTTTTTTTCGTACCCTAAACGAACAGAAACTACTTTTACAAGATATACGGATTGTGTTAACCATTTTGAAATTTTGACTTTTTTTACACCAGAATTATCTGCTACCCAAACAATTTGTCCAATTTCAATAAATGGTCTTTCAATACCGTCTTTATAAGATACGTCCATAGCGGAAATATATCTCATTTTATTATTGCTTTCCATTTTATTTTATTAAATAACAAAGTTACATTCTGGGTCTTTATAAAGAATAACAGTTGTATTATCAGGTTGGATTGTACCAAAAACATAAGAACCTACAGGATATGAAATATCATTACTTTTACTAATGATAAAACGATAATTATTACAATACTCTTTATCAAAGTAATCATATTTACTGTACAATTCGGCTTCTAAAATGTTTTTATTTCCTTTAATTGTAAAAACTTTTGTTGTCAAAATTTTACCTTTTTTGCGTAGATTATGCAAATAAGATAAAAATTCATAATCCTGTTCTAACTTTAACTTTTCACAAATAGAAGAATAAACACTTTCATAAAAAGCAACATTATCAAATACAGGTTTGAATGAAATATTTTTACCATGAAATAAAATATATAATAAACTCAAAATCTGCTCCTGATAAATTCCTTTTAAAGGAAAAATTACATTACCTGTATCATCAATACTAACAGTAGCATCCATATAATAAAGGGTCTTTTGTAATAACTCGTTTTTAACCAAAAGCGTATTATGAATTGTTTTTTCTAAGAAAAGCGGCTGAGTTTTTTCAGATAAAAATACATTACCATGTAACAATACGAAAATTAAGAGCATCACCAAATCTACATATTGTTTTGCTAATAATTTTTCATTTTTTAGAACTACGTTATAAATTTGATAGATAGAAAGATATGAAATAGTTAATTTTTTCATCTTTTAACTTTCTATTTAATAAGTATACTCAATATGGTTATTATTAAAAGGCAATAACGGAATCGAACCGTTAGCTATTGCTAGTTTTTATCATTCTATACATATTCAATACAAAATAATAAAAACTAGTCATTAAAAATCTCATTCCATGAGCAAATTACCTTAACACATAAAAAATTAATTGTAATCTTTTTCTACTAGTTTTTATTCTATTTTGTTGATCAAGCATAAAATAAAAACTAGTTATAAAATAGAAAATGAACTTAGTTGTAATTCATATACATCTAAAAGATAGTAAGACAATGAGCTATTTTTATTTGCATAAGGTCTTCTTTGTAAAGTACCTTTGACAGACTGGAATTTCTTGTAATTCATTAAAGGAGATAAGTATACATCAGAAAGTAACGTAACAACAAACTCAGATCCTTCTAATTCTTTTGTAATTGTTAGGATTTTATTAATTTTTGCAGACGTTTCAGAATCGACACGAATAAGATCACCTTCTTTGAAGATACAAGAACGAATAATGGTCTCATATTGAGATAAATTCGTACAAGGTGCTACTGTTCCGTTCAAGATAGAAGAGAACAAAGGTTCTTTGATCCCATCATAATAATCAAAAAGACAAACTTCATTATATTCATAATAACCAAATTCAGAAAAACGTACTAAAACTGCGCAGTACTTTTTCCCATAAGGGAACTTAAATTCGTATCCCAAGTTTGTTTTTGCAATAGTTACGATGTATACAGAAGGTTCGATTTCGCTTACAATTTTGACAAGTTTTGCACCTGAATTGTCTGCAACACGAACTAAATCACCAATTTTTAAGTAAGATCCTTTGATGATAGTGAAACTTTGTTTAGTTAAGCTCGTATAACCTAATTTTTTTTGAATGGAAAGTAGTCTTTTTTCCATCAACGATAAAAAATGTTCATTCATAACAACAAGCAGTTTCTTACCTAACAATAAGTTTTCTAACAAATACAAAATTTGTAGTCCATTCGTGAGCTCAACATGGATATTACTATCCGAATCGAGAATAGCTTGTTCATCCATGACATCTAAAATATTCAACAAAATATCTTTATCGATAGTTAAAGATTGATACGTGATTTGAACACTAGTGTTATCGTCAATATCAACATGTAAAACAGAATTATTACTAAATACAGAAGAAACAATTTTTGATAATAAAATATAATCATAAGGATCCATCATCAAATAAATTGTATTTAATTCTGGGGAAATACGATTAAAAATATTGTAAAGTCGTAATAAATCTGAACGTTTTACATTAACTTTCATAAGAATAGTTCTTTGATTAAATTGACGATGTCATAGAAGCTACTTTTGTATAGCCTACAGTGTGAATAATTGAGGAAATAGAACCAGAAACTCGTGTGCCTAAAGGTTCTTCAAACTTTCGATTTTTAAATAATACAACTGCATGATGATCAAACTCTGGTTTTGCACGAACAACTAAAGCAGTTACTACCTCACCTCGTTTTGCTTTCAACTCAGCACTTGAACGAACTGAAGAAACCACAACAACGAGTCTAGTACCTACTTTAGCAACTTTTCGACCTAAAATGCGAATTACACGAACTGTTTTTACACCACAATTATCGATTACTTTCAAATTAGTTAATTCGTGAATCATGCTTTAATTTCTTTTTTATTTCCGTATTTTGATCTTGCTTGCTTACGAGCAGAAACACCTGTACAATCGTATACGCCTCTAAGAATATGATAACGAACAGCAGGCAAATCTTGTACGCGACCACCACGAATCAAAACAATTGAATGTTCCTGTAAAGTATGTCCTTCCCCAGGAATATAAGCAACCGTTTGACGTCCATTCGATAACTTAACTTTAGCGACTTTACGTACTGCACTGTTAGGCTTTTTTGGAGCTCGTGTAAAAACACGCAAACATACTCCTTTTGCAAAAGGAGCACCTTCTAATGCAGGTGACTTTGTTTTTCGAGTTGAACGAACTGCGCTTCGATTGCGAATTCTTTGTAAAATTGTTGACATATTTATGTTTTTTATTAGGGGGGTTAGCTGCCATGCATGGAAAGACTCGAACTTTCGACCTTATGACTCGCAATCATATGCTCTATCCACTAAGCTACACGCATTTTTTTTTAATCGCTTTATAGTATAGGTGCATTGGGAATTGAACCCAAGACCAACTGATTAAAAGCCAGCTGCTCTACCACTGAGCTATGCACCTATATACTAGTTTTAACTTATATAATAATTAAAACTAGTTGATAAAAACTAGTAGGTAACTAGTTTTAATTCTTTATTGTAAATATATAAGAACTAACACTAGTAGGTAGCTAGTTTTAGTTATCTGACATAAAATTCTTTAACTCGATCCCAAGTTGTAGCTGCGAAAGGAGAGTTATTTGTACCTAAAAATACAATTGTATTTGTTTTTGGATCAAAAACCCAATTTTTAGACTCGTCATCACGTTGACAAGGAGATGTTAAAGACATAAGACGGCTACTCCAACTCTTATTCGTAGTATTTGCTAAATAATCAAGTTGAATAACATCGCCTGGAATTAAAATAAATTTTGGATGTTTAATGATCTTATCGTTAACTTTAACATGCTTATGTGTAATCCACTGATGAGCTTGAAAAGGGCTTTCTGCAAAATTATTAGAAACTAGGAAAGTAGTTAAACTACTTTGTAAAATTTTAATGACTTTATTAATTTTACCAGATTTAGATCGCCACAACTTTTTCATAGCTGTTTCATCAAAGCTATGATAATAAGCTTTAACAGCTTGTTTTTCTACAAAAGAATCACGCCAAGATTTCGAAGTCATTTGCATATCTTCACGACCTTCAGCATTTTTAAACTTTTTCCAACGATTCCATTTTTTTACTGATTGATTTCTCGTCATTTTAATTTATTTTGTTTATATTTTTATACGTGAATCATACTACCCAACGGACTCGAACCGTTACGCTATTAAGCATCAGATTTTAAGTCTAACGTGTCTACCATTTCACCAGGGAAGCTTCTAAATACTAGTATACGAGTTGTGGGAATCGAACCCACGTTTCCTGCTTGGAAGGCAGGCATTCTACCATTAAACTAAACTCGCTTATGATAAGATATTAATAAGCCGGTTTCTGTTTTTGACAACATTGATCTTACTATTGATTTAAACCAATAACCTTCATATCGCAAAGGGAGACATAAAAATAAAATATGTTTTCATATTTAGTTTACAATATGTAGTCTTTACCTGACAGGTCTTCCTGCTGTGCTATTAACACACTTTGTATTCGATATACACCGGACTTTCCTCTTTTATGTCAAAAGCGTTGTCTTTAATATCTTATTGCTAACATAATGAAAATGCGCATCCTCTGGGGATCGAACTCAGAACCTGCAGATTAGAAATCTGTTGCTCTATCCGATTGAGCTAAGGATGCTCTAATAAAAACTAGTTATCTACTAGTTTTTATTCTATTTTTCATAAGAAAAATACAATTAAAACTAGCGTAACTAGGGTCACTACAAATAAATAATAGATTATTTATTCGTTGTCCACTCAAGCATTTTATTTTCTAAAATACCTAATCCTGGAATAATTGCTAAAATAAAAAGAAAATAGTATACAGTAGCAATTTGACCAATTTCTAAGTAAGGTGATTCAGCTACGTTACCACCAATCCAACCTAAAATTACACCATCTAATAAGAACATCCAGTAGAAAATACGGAATAATGGACGAAATAAAGAACTTCGGACATTTGATGTATGTAAAAAAGGTAAGAATAATAATACAGCTAAAGATCCACCGAATGCTACAACCCCTAATAATTTATCAGGAATAGAGCGTAAAATTGCATAATAAGGTAAGAAATACCACTCAGGCACAATATGCGCAGGAGTTACCATAGGGTTACCCTCCACATAATTATCTGGATGTCCTAACGTATTAGGCGAATAGAAGACGAAAGCTAAATATACAATACCAATTAATAACCAACCAAAAACGTCTTTGATCCATAAATATGGATGGAAAGAGATTTTATCGCTGATTGCGCTAATACCTAAAGGATTATTAGATCCTACTTCATGTAAAGAAACTAAATGCGCAATTACAGCACCGGCTAAAATGAAAGGTAATAAATAATGAAGCGAAAAGAATCGATTTAACGTAGCGTTATCTACAGAGAAGCCCCCCCATAGCCATTCTACAATGGATGGACCAACTACTGGAATAGCTGAGAAAAGGTTCGTAATCACTGTAGCTGCCCAGAAACTCATTTGTCCCCAAGGTAGTACATATCCCATGAAAGCAGTTGCCATCATTAAAATAAGAATTACTACACCAATAATCCAGAGAATGTGTCGAGGAGCAGCATAAGAACCATAGTATAAACCACGGAAAACATGAATATAAACAACAAAGAAAAATAATGAAGCACCATTTGCATGTAAATAGCGTAATAACCACCCGCCGTTAACATCACGCATAATATGTTCAACGCTGTTAAACGCCAAATCAACATGCGGTGTGTAATGCATGGCAAGTAAAATACCAGTTACAATTTGAAGTCCTAAAAAAATACCCGCCATTGAACCATAACCCCAGAAATAGCTAAGATTTGCTGGAGTAGGGTATTCAATGAGATGTCTATTTACTACTTCGACAATGGGGCGATTTAGTGCTCGCAATGTCATAATAAATTAAGCTTTTAACGCAACTGTGTCTTTAATAGGAGTTAATTCTTCATAAGTATGGAAAGGAGGTGGTGATGGAAGCATCCACTCTAAGCTCATAGCTTGATTTGGATCATCTACGCCAAACGTCCATGGATTAGCAGCAGCACGACGGTCTCCTGTTAATGTATCATAAACGATGTAAAAGAAGAATAAGAATCCAAAGAAAGAAACTAAACTTCCTACAGAAGCAATAGAATTCCATCCTGCAAATGCATCAGGATAATCTGGAATACGACGTGGCATTCCGGCTAATCCTACGAAATGTAAAGGGAAGAAAGTTAAGTTTACACCTACAAACGTGATCCAGAAATGAATTTTACCTAAATTTTCAGAATATTGATATCCTGTCATTTTAGATACCCAATAGTAGAATCCACCAATTAAACCAAATACCGCTCCCATAGATAATACATAATGGAAGTGAGCTACTACGTAGTAAGTATCATGGAATGCAACATCTAACGCAGCGTTAGAAAGTACTACACCAGTGAATCCACCGATTGTAAATAAGAAAATGAATCCGATAGCCCATAACATAGGTGTATCTAAATGAATAGATCCGCCCCACATTGTCGCGATCCAAGAGAAAATTTTAATTCCAGTTGGAACAGCAATAATCATAGTAGCTGAAGTGAAGTAAGCACGTGTATCAACGTCTAAACCTACTGTATACATATGATGTGCCCATACGATAAATCCTAAAATCCCAATAGATACCATAGCATATACCATACCTAAGTATCCGAATGTTTGTTTACGTGAGAACGTAGATACAATTTGACTTACGATCCCGAAAGCTGGTAAAATCATAATATATACTTCTGGATGTCCAAAGAACCAGAATAAATGTTGATATAAAATTGGATCACCTCCTCCAGCAGGATCAAAGAATGAAGTGTTGAAGTTTCGATCTGTTAAAAGCATTGTAATTGCTCCCGCTAATACAGGTAATGCTAATAATAATAAAATGGCAGTAACAAATACTGACCACACGAATAATGGAAGACGATGCATCGTCATACCAGGAGCGCGCATGTTAATAATTGTTGTAATGAAGTTTACTGCTCCTAAAATAGAAGAAGCTCCTGCAAGGTGTAAACTAAAAATACCTAAATCTACGGCTCCACCTGGATGTCCAGTTAATCCGGACAGTGGGGGATAGACAGTCCAACCAATACCAGGCCCTACTTCTACGAAGCTAGAAGTTAAAAGTAATAATAATGCTGGTGGTAATAACCAGAATGAAATGTTATTCATTCTAGGGAATGCCATATCTGGGGCTCCAATCATTAATGGAACGAACCAGTTCCCGAAACCTCCGATTAATGCTGGCATTACTAAGAAGAATACCATTAATAAACCATGAGCTGTAACTAAAACATTGTAAAGTTGATTGTTCCCGCCTAGAATTTGAACACCAGGTCCACTTAATTCTAAACGAATCAATACAGAAGCTGTTGCACCTAATACACCAGAAAATACCGCGAACACTAAATAGAGCGTCCCAATATCTTTGTGGTTAGTGCTACAAAACCATCTTTGAAACATAGTAATTTTCTTTTTAAAAATTTATTATAAATAATACTAAAAATTATAAACTAAAATAAAATTTCATTTTATTGAAACTCCTTCCACAGATCGACATGATTCTTTATGATACAGATAAAATGCTTCTATTCAATTACTTTTATTGAAAAATATAAAAAAGAAGTTTAAAAACTTATATGGAAACCAGAAGGATGGTTTTTTTTTATTCTTCTTCTATTAGCATGTGTTTTTTAACACGTTAAAAATACTTTTTTATTTCGTTGAATTTGTAAAGAACTCAACTATACAAAATTTAACTTATTATACTGTACGTCTAAATAATGAAAAAGTACATGCTAATAAAGGAAAAAGTAAAAAATAACTATGCTAGTTTTGTCAGTTATTTATTTTATTACTTTCAACCTGATAAATAAAAATAACTTATGGACTTGTATATTTATATTAGATAATAGTAGTCAAGCAAAAATTATCACTCTGATAGTCTGTTACATAAATGGCTAATGAGATCGCCCCTTAATAAACAAAGATTACATTTTATGAAAAAACTTTATATCCGACCACTACATCCTCTGATTACACCAACATATACAGAGGATGAGGTCCGTTTCTATCAATGGTTGGCTGGTTTCATTGATGGGGATGGCTGTTTTAGAGTTGAAGGGAACTATTGTAGATTACAGATTGCACAGGCAACATGGAATCTGCACTTACTGGAATTGTTACAAGAAAAATTCGGCGGAAAGATTACTAAGTGCAAAAAAGGGCCGAATACCCATTATTATTATCTATCAGATAGAAATAGTTTAATTGAAATTGCCCATGGGATTAATGGCAATATTCGAGCTACCAATCGAATTGTTCAATTTCAGAATTTATGCAATGTATTTCATATCAATTATCAATCCCCTTGTGCTATGAATATGAACAATTCATATTTAGGGGGATTCTTCGATGCAGACGGATGCATTGATTACAATTCTGGAAAACGTGCTCTAGAAGTTTCAGCATGTTCAAAATATTGCAATGATGTCAAGGTTTTTGAATTTATGTTCAAAGGAAGTACATCAGAAAAGAAAAACGGCAGTGCTTTCAACTGGAAAATTGGTGGAAGATCAGAAATTTTATTTGCGCATAAATACTTTGAAGCAAATGTTAAGTCGAATAAGTTAATTCGAATGAAGCTGATCCCATTGTTTTATGAACTAAAAGATAAGAGAGCATACAATGCGGATTCCCCATATCATAGTGCATGGAACGAAATGCTTGAAAATTGGTATGATAATGGGGCAGATCTTTACCGAAAAGATTGTGCAGGAAGACCTCACTCGAGCAAAGCGAGAATGGAAAGGAATACTGAAGATAAAAATGAGTAATCGACTCATTTTTATCTACCATTTTTGTAGGATAAGAATCGATAGAATCGAATGCATAAAAATGGTTATTCAACAAGGAGACGCAAAATA
>Ga0255138_1000256_pt1 | contig 14267 bp, 11 predicted proteins | sample Law_Colum_RepA_8_FD_188545 | JGI IMG/M metagenome (GOLD analysis project Ga0255138, IMG submission 188545) | Freshwater microbial communities from St. Lawrence River, New York, United States - Law_Colum_RepA_8d | ecosystem: Environmental > Aquatic > Freshwater > River | place: USA: New York... | reverse complement strand
TTTCTAATATAACTCTCAAACTTATTACTAGGTATTTGTTGTCTTATTAAATAATGAGTATTAATATATTTTTCGCGATTAGTAAAAATTAAATTTTTATTTGAAATATATTTTTTGATTTCATTAATTATATAAAATGGTAATTTATCAATATAATAAAAAATATTCTCGTTATTTTTTATTAGATTCATTATAATTATATTATATAATCTAATATTTATAATGTTTATAATGTTTATAGTATTAAAAATATTATTTTATTCTGTTGTTGTAGTAGTAGAAGAGCATGGATTTTCAACACCATAAGTAATGCCATCCCAAGAAACTTTACAATTATTAGCCCAAGTATATTTAGCACATGTTCCATTATCACCTGTAAACATTGATGAGTTGAAATTCATTACTTGATGTTTTTTTCCAGATTGTGCGGGACAAACTCCTAAATCTTTAACATTAATACAAGTAGTATTATTTCCTGAACCATCAGCTATCCACCAATCAGGACAATCAGGAACTAAAGGAGGCCATGTCTCTCCACTAGATGAGCCTAAAGTAACTCCTATGAAAACTAGTGTTACAATTAAAACAATTATAGCAATAATTAAAACAATTTTTTGAAATCCTTCCATTTGTATATAAAATAAATATATATAATTTTTCTATTTAAGTAATATAAATGAACGGTTCGAACGGAAGAATAAATATAAAAACTCCAAATACTTCTAGCTTATTTCAAATGTATGATAAAATACCAGCCCATCAATGTAGTACATTTAGGAATCCAACTGAAGGTCTTTGGGATGAAACAGCTTTATCTAGAGCTTATTTCTCTCAACAAAATATACAGATACTTCAAAATGGAATAAGAGCAGGTGTATATCATAAGTCAAACGGACAATATGTAATAGGACCTCAAGATTGTGATTCTTTAAAAATAGTAATGCGAAGCGTATTTTTACAAAATGCTTCTAATCAGCCAAATAATATACCAAAGCAAATAGCAGAATTAAATAAAATGGTTTTGAATTTTTGTATTCAACAAGTATATAGTGAGGCTCAAGGTTATATGAAATACATAGATGACGCAAGCACTCTAGTAGTACCAATAGCTCATCCAGTTATGGCAGATAATACTGATAGAGAATTGGTTTTGAAACCTTGGTTTTAGAGAGAAGTAAGTATTTGAAAATTAAATAATTAAAAAAATATTATTTTAATTATTATATAAATAAATTTAATTATTATTATTATTATTATAAATTTTTAAAAATTTAAACATCATCAATAACAAGTTTTTTAGTAGTTTTTTTAACAATAGTGCCTTTTGAAATAACCTTTTTCTTTTTAGTTTCTTCGCCTGTCATTTGTCTTTGTCTTTCTTCTTTGTAAATAATATATTCTTCTCTTAATCTATTTAATTCACAAGTCCACATTTGATTTATAGTTGTAGATTTAATTATTTCTAATTCACTTTCCTTATCACCTTTTTCTTTGAATATTTTTTCAACATTTTCATCTGTAACAGAGTCCATTGGCATTTTAGTTAAATATTTATATTCAATATCATCGCCAATAATGCTGTACTCCTTTTCTTTTAACATTTGAATTACCTGTTGTTTGTTCTTTTTTCTCAAATCAATCGTGTCATCCAAATTTTCTTTAATATATCTTGCCTTATTTGTCAATAAAACTAATTCTTTTTCAAGAGCATCAATCATATATTCTTTTCTAGTTTGATACATTTTTAATCGTGTATCAAAATAATCATCAATAATTTCTTCGACTTTTTCATATTTTTTTAATTTATCATTCGCATCGAATAAGTGCATATTTGTATTAGAATTAGTTGTATATAATTTAAATAATTTTTCTATTCCATTACAATTATGTTCTACATTAGTTGCTTCTAATTCTTCGATTTTGCCTTTTTGAAGTGTAATAGTAAAATCAACATTGGTATCTTTACTCATATCATCGTAATCCTTTACTATTGGTGTAATTTTTTTACCTTCTTTATCTACACCTGGTTCAATAAGACTTTCTAAATGTTCTTTGAAATTTTCAGTCCAATATCCAACAGGTAATTCAGTAACACGAATTTTATCAGGACCAACTTTTTCATATTTGCCTTTAATTAAGAATTTAGTATCACTAATTTTTTCAATTGTTCCTTGAAATCCTTCATAATATGGTATAAAATCTAGATTGTATTCTTCATCATTTAATTTGGATTTGAGATAACTAATAACTTGAAGAGGATCATAACTCATAATATCAGTACTAAAACCAGTTCCAATTCCTTTAGTTCCATTAATAAGAATCATTGGAATAATTGGAGCATAAAATATTGGTTCAACTGGTGTGCCATCATCATTTAAATACTTCAAAATATTATCATCCATTGCTGGAAATATACTGCGTGTTAATTTATTTAATAATGTAAATATATATCTTTCAGAAGCACTGTCATTTCCACCTTGTAATCTAGTTCCGAATTGTCCTGATGGTATAAGCAGGTTAATATTATTAGAACCAACAAAGTTTTGTGCCATTCCAACAATCGCACCATTTAAACTTGCTTCACCGTGATGATAGCACGAATGCTCTGAAACATATCCAGTAAATTGTGCTACTTTAATTTCAGTTGTTAAATTCTTTTTAAACGCAGCAAATAATATTTTTCTTAAACTAGTTTTGAGACCATCCATCAAGTTAGGAATACTTCGGTCGCAATCATATTTAGAGAAATGAATTAATTCTTTACTGATGAAATCTTCATAAGAAACTGATTGATTATTTGTATCTAGATAAGAGTCTCGATTATAATCTTCTAACCAGTCCTTTCTATCATCAGCTCGTTTTTTATTAAATACCATATCAATCGCATCATCGCTTGGTTTGCCATTGTGTTCGAATCCAACAATCTTTTTTTGTTCGAAATATTCGCGAAATTCTTTACCTGTACTAGTTCCTAATCCTTTATAATATTTAATCTTCCATCCTTTAGTATCATTTTGATTCTTCCATTCTTCATATTCTCCATCATTGTAAAACATTAATGTTTGATTTGATTTGTTTGCCTTTAAAATAGGAGTATTCATAAATCCAATAAATCCTGGAATTTCAGCAAGTGAAGGCCATTCTGATTGAAACAAATTAATTCCCAAACCTTTGATGTGTGAGCCATCTAAATCTTGATCGGTCATAAATAATACTTTGCTATATCTCAGATTTTTTGAAACATCTTCCATTGTCAAATATTTTTTACCAATTTCTAAGCCAAGAATTTTTTTAATTTCTGCAATTTCTTTGTTTTCTGAAATTTTTTTTGCTGTTTCGCCTCTTACATTTAATAGTTTGCCTTTCAATGGATATACGCCAATAGTATTGCGGTCTTCAGAAGATAATCCAGAAATAATACCAGCTTTTGCTGAGTCCCCTTCGCAAAAGATAATAATACAGTCTTTGGATTTTTCAGTTCCAGCCCAATTAGCATCAGTTAATTTAGGAATTCCTCTGATGCTTTTAGTTTTAGAACCATCTGTTTTCTTTGCGGCTTTATTTTCTTTTACTTCAGTTAAAGCACACGCCGCATCCATTACGCCCATTTTCGCAACTTTTTCAATAAATTTATCAGTTACATCGCACTTAGAACCGAATTTAGAAGAAGGAGTATTCATATAATCTTTTGTTTGACTATCAAATGCGGGATTTTCAACATCACATCTCAAGAATAAAATAAGTTGTTCTTTAATGCTATTAGGATTGACTTTGACTTTTTTCTTTTTCTCAATAAATTCGACTAATTTTCTGGTGATTTGATTTAGAATATATTCTACGTGTTTGCCACCTTTTGCGGTGTGAATTCCGTTAACAAATGATACTTGAATAAATTCACTAGTTGGAGATAATGCTACCGCATATTCCCATCGTTCATTTATTTCTTCATATACTCTTGGAGCGGTTGTTTTGTCGCCAATATATAAATCGATGTACTGTTGAAAATTTTTAATAGGAATTAAACTGGAATTATATTTTACTTTTAAACTTTTATCTGTTACGGCAGCAACATCATATACGCGTTTTTTAAGCAATGAAATAATATCAGGAGTTAATCCATTTATTCCAAGACGCGCATAATCAGGCTTGAATGTAATTTTTGTATATGGTTTTAGCTTACATTTTGTGATAGATGGTTTACAAATTTCATCTAAATTATTATTAAATTCTTGTCTATATTTTAGTCCTCTTATATGGTCTACTGTTTCAACAGACCCGTGAGTAGACCAAATAAGGACAAGCTTAAATCCAAATCCATTTTTGCCTCCAACAATTTTTTTTTCAGTTTTATCATAATTAGTAGATGTTCTTAGGTGACCGAAAATTAATTCAGGAATCCATATTTTATATTCTGGATGCTCAGCAACATCAATACCATTTCCATCATTTAACATAATAATAGTTCCATCATCTTGAATAGATATATCAATATTAGTAACGGGTAATGCGTTTTCAATATTATTTGAAATTGCTTGTAACATACGAATAACATGGTCTCGACAGTTAACAATTCCTTCATCAAATAATTTGAATAATCCTGGTATATATTTTATATTTTTTTGAATAATTTTATCACCAGTTTCATTAAGAATCCATAAAATTTCATCAACTTGTTCGATAGAACCAATATATGTATCTGGATTATCTAAAATATGACCTTTATCAGTCTTTTGTTGATATTTATTCGAAAGTTCTAAATCACTTGAAGCGCTCATTTTTTGGTTATTATAATTTAAACTATTATATTTAAATTATTTCAATTTTATTTAAAATAAAAACTTTGGTTTTATTATGTCATACCAATACTTTACTCCTGGAAAAAAATCAGAAGCAAGAAAAATAATAAATTATTTATCATTAGCTAGAGATAATAATAAAATTTGTCAATGTAATACAGATGAATTAAAAAAATTTTCATCACAATCAATAACTCCTAATATATCAAACGCACAAAGAATATCGCAAATAGTTAGAACCAGTGTTGGAGGCAGAATTCATTTTGGGAATTATTATTTAGGAGAACCTGTAGTATTTAATTATTTAGGACGTGTCGAAGGACAACCAGGTGGTAGTGGAATGCCTTTGAGAAATCGTTTTTAAAATTTCCAAAGGGGTAAAATGCGTTTTATATTTTATTTAGCATAAAATATATTTTCTCTAATAAATCTATAATGACACGATTTACAAAAAGCGCCCATGGTAAATATATTGTTAGTGGTAAAAGTTATGATATGTTAATTGGAACCCGCGCCCAAGTTTGGCACGGAACAGCATACAAAACAACTGGTGGTCTTACAAAAAGTCATATTATGCAAAATAAAAATGGACGCATTGTTTCTAGATCTAAACACTCAAGTGCTAAACGAGAGAACCGCCTTGTAAAAGCTGGATATGGTACTCAAAAAGGTAAATTTGGTGCTGTCAAATTACACGGCAAATCTATGCGAAAACACAGCAGGTCTGATAAAGGTCATCATCACAAATCCCACAGACATGGTAAAAAGCGAGGAGGTTCTGTAAATTTTGCTTTAAGCCCATCTGATTATGATGGTGCTGGTGTTAAAACATCCGGAAATGCCGTTCAATTTGCTGCTGGTAACGCAAATTAAGTATTAAATTTATTTCTAATAAATGACAAAAATCTATATTAAATATTTTTGTCATCTAATTATATATTTATGAAAGTAATATTATTTATTATTATAGTTTTTATTATTTCCGCATTATCAGATATATTATTAAATATATTATCAAAAAATTCATTAATAAAAAAATATAATTTTAAAATTATATTATCATTAATACCATATTTCAAAAATAAAACTATATTTCAAAGTGCTGTATATGCTGGTATAACAATTATTATTGCGTTATTAATAAATATGTTTATATCTAAAAATATTTTTGGATTTTATATTCCAAATAATAATAATGAATTAATTAAATTTATTTGTATCGCATTTCCATTAGGATACGTGATAGATATTATAATTTATTATTATAAATTTTTTGGAGATAGTTTAAATTTATATTATAAAACCGCAGGAGCTGGATTATGGGGAGCATTAGCATTTATATTTTCAATATTAATTAGCTATTTATTAACCAATCTGTTTCAATAAACTTTTCATAAACAATATGTTCACTTATTTTATTATATAAATATTTTTCAAAATATCTTTTACTTATTATGAATTTATATGATTTAGAATTACAAAATTTGAAATAATAATTATATGCGTCATCAAATGAAATAAGAGTTATTGTTTCATTTTGTTTTAGCTCATTTTTAATAAATTCAAATGATTTTATAATATCTTTTGTTTTGTTCCATATACTACATTTAATATTTAATACATACTTATCTTCTATAATTTCAACATTTGGAAAAAAATGTTTGAGTATTTTTACCACATTTTCCTCACTAATATTTCCATTCGATAATAAAACTTCTCCATTTTGTTGTTTTACCCAATTTTTAAATAAGCTACATAATTCATCTACTTCTATTTCCTCTTCAAACTCATTTACTGTAGTGACTTCATCTATATTAATTGTTTTCTCCCAAAATTTAATAAAATCACTTTCAATAGGTAAATATTTGCTTGTAATATTAATAAAAGAGTCAGTTATTTCATCATAAGTAAATGATTCTTTTAATAAATTTTTTAATGTATTTGAATAAATCATATTAGGTAAAGAGAGACTTGAAATAAATTGTTTCCAAATAAAATGAACGTTTTTCCATTCTATTTTAGTAATATTACTATTAACATTTACTACAAAAGCTTGATATAATTTCTTGTTGAGGAATATTTTTTAAATAATAGGAATAATTTTTTAATTCTTCATCCGCTTTAGTATTTAAATAATTGTCAGAGTTTTCGTATCTATTAGAATAATGAGTAGCAACGCATATTAAATCTAACCCATTTTTTATTAATGTTTCTCTCCATATATCAATAGATAAATTCTCATTTACTTTAATTAATCTACAATTATCATAAGAATGATTTTCATGATACTTTATAATAAAATTATTCGTTATATTAGTAAAACCAATTGAAAAATATGAAATTGTATCAATTTCAGTCAATATTTTTTTTATTTTAGGATTAGCAAGAAAAATTAAATTTTGGTTTTTTTTTAAAATGTTATCACCAAGAATAGTTAAGAAATATTTAGCTTGATTTTTAGTATTAAAAATATATGGATAAAGAATATTTAATACATTTTGGATAGTATCTGTTTCTGGAATAGTTGAAAACAAACTTCTCTCTTTTATTTGTTTTAAAATATTGAATTTTGTCTTATGTTTCCATTCTAATAAGATTCTGTCTTTAGAAATATTAGATAATAACTTATGAATAATTTCATCATCTTTTATAATATAATAATTTTTACCATTATATTCATAAAAACAATTGTTATTAGGCAAATAATAGTATTGGTTTTTATTTAAAAAAACTTGGATGAATATTTGTTGTTCATTTGTTAAATACATATTGCGATTAACACGTTTCTCATGGTTTTTTAATTCATTATCAAGAACACTAGGTAAATAAGTAACAACATGATTTTGTATACGTTGTAACATATATTCATTATTTTCATATTTTTTAAATAAATTTTGAATAGAATCAAAACATTTTTCCTTTATATCTAAAGACATTCTAAGTATAATAATAAATTATATTTAAATTGATTTATTATGATTATTAGTAATTAAATAACATTTTTAATTGAATATATTATTTAATACTTATTTATATTATGCGTTTAATATTTTAAATACATAAGTATTTAAAGATTATTAAGAAAAATAAATTATAATGTCAAATTTTATTGAAAAATCGCAAAAAACTGTTAATAATTCTTCAACTGACGGAAATGTTTTAACAATTAAAACCGTACAAATAGCACCATTTAGGACTTTAATGACTGCTTTAAAAGATATTCTTCTTGAAACTAATATTAGTTTTCAGCCTGATGGAATTCGAATTATTAATATGGATAAATCACATACTATTTTAGCACACCTTTATTTAGCCGCTCAAAATTTTGAATTTTATGAATGTAAAAAAGAAAAAATTATTATCGGTGTTAACATGTTTCATCTTTTTAAATTAATTAATTCTATTGACAATGATGATACCTTAACGATTTATATTGAAAATGGCGATTATATTGATGGAATTGTCTCACATTTAGCATTAAAATTTGAAAACGGAGGAATTAAACAATGTAAGACTCAGAAGCTAAGACTTATTGAGCCTGAACCAGAAGAACTTGAGTATCCTGATGTAAAATTTTCATCTATAATTAATTTACCTTCTGCTGATTTTCAAAAAATCATTCGCGACCTTTCTTGTATTTCAGATAAATTAGAAATTAAATCTGTTGGAAATGAATTAATATTTAAATGTTCCGGACAATTTGCTTCAGCCGAAATTCATCGTGCTGAATCTGATGGAAGTATGGGATTTGTTTTGAAACAAGATTCAAGCAAAATCATTCAAGGCGAGTTTTCTCTAAAAAATTTGGGATATTTTATTAAGTGCACTAATCTATGTTCTCAAATTGAGGTTTATTTAGAAAATGATTTACCGTTAGTAGTAAAGTATGACGTAGCTAGTCTTGGAACTATCCGTCTTTGTTTGGCTGCATTGCCATCATCATAAACAATTAAATTATATAATAAGATATAATAATTTATTAAAAAACATATATTATTATATTATATCTAATGTCAACATACTCACAATACTTAGGAAATAAAAAATGTTGCGATTTAAGAGGATTAGGTCCTCAAGGACCAACTGGTCCAACGGGAGCTGGAGGTCCAATTGGACCATATGGAAGAACTGGACCTATTGGACCAACAGGATATACTGGACCAACAGGAATTATTGGACCAACAGGATATACCGGTCCTGTAGGGTTTTCAACTGGCGCAATATATTATTTTAATAATGATATTGGTGTTACTGGGACAATAGGGTTAACAGGAACAGCTGGTGACACATTAGGATATACTGGACCAAGACAATTAAGTCGTGTAATTAGTATTGGTAGTCAAACTTTAATAACTTCAAATATTCCTACTAGTTCTACAGAATTATTACAATCCTTTATTACGGAAACAGGTGATCCTAATATAACAACATTAATTGGTGGCAATTGGAATTTTGAAATATGGGCTAGCACATCTGGAGCAGTAGGTGAAACTTCATTATTTTTTATAGTTTATATTTACGAAACAGACGGTACAAGACATCAAATATCGCCAGCAAGTATTTCATATATTAATCTAGTTAGTTCTTCAACTAGTTTATATAATATTTCATTTCCAATTGATTATGAACCTATTTTGAATATAGATGATAGAATTGAAATTGAAGTGTGGGGAAAAAATATATCAGCCACATCTAAAAATATTAGTGTATATTTTAATAATATAACTATCGGCCAAGTTACTACTACAATAAATCCATATTTTAATGGTGCAACTGGACCAACAGGCCCTCAAGGAATTCAAGGAGTAACTGGGGCAACTGGTTCTCAAGGAATCCAAGGAGTAACTGGTCCAACTGGTTCTCAAGGAATCCAAGGGGTAACCGGACCAACTGGTCCTCAAGGAATCCAAGGGGCAACTGGGGCAACCGGTCCTCAAGGAATCCAAGGGGTAACTGGAGCAACTGGTCCTCAAGGAATCCAAGGGGTAACCGGACCAACTGGTCCTCAAGGAATCCAGGGGGCAACTGGTCCTCAACAACCAAATTTTTATACAAATTATACGATTACTCAAATTACAGCTCTTAGTGGTGGTTCAACTTATAATATTCCAGCCTTGACAAATGACCCAAATTATTATAACGTTTATCAAGTTGATACTACAAATGGTGCTCTTACAATAAATTTACCGTTAATATCATCTTTAGATAATAGTCAAAAAAGGATACATTATATAGTGGATAATACAGGACAACTTTCAAATAATAACTTAATAATTATACCTACATCAACAGATACAATTGGCGGTCAACCTTCAGCAACAATTATGGTAGATTATTCATCAGTCCAAATAATGTCAAATACAATTGATAAATGGTTAATTATTTAATACAACTCTTGCCATGAAATTGTTCCAAAAACATTTGTAGTACTTCCTCCTGTAGTAACAAAAGTAGCTGTTAATACAAGAATATCTGAATCATTACTAATATTTGAAGTAATTTGTAATACTTGACTTGTAAAAACATCACCTAATGCTGAAAATGTATTTATTCCTCTTCCATAAAAATAACCATCATCTAATATAATTCCATTTGTACTATTATATCCTGAAGCAAGATTACCAGCATATTGAGCAACACTATAATTAGTATTAACATTGTTCCATGTTGGGGATGTACCTGTATATGTTCCTGCCAAAAATAATACTAATTTATATAAAATTAAATCATTAGTTGAAGAACATATCATTGATATACTTTTTGGTATAATATTCTGATGATTATAATTAGTATTTATTATATTACCTCGTAAAAATAATATTGGTTCTTCAACATTTGCGGTTATTGTAATAGGTGTTGGCGACCCATTCGATATTGAGAATGGTCTTCCTAATGGAGCATACCCTCCTTCACTAATAACAGTCGAACAAATTTGTTTAAAATTATTAGATGAACCATCTACACTTGTCGAATGTATAGAATAACAAATTGGTAAGTTAATAGAATTTGTATAAGGTTGTGTTAGAATATTAATATTTGTAATTTGATGACAATACTGTATTTTACCATAAACATAAAAACCATAACGAACTCTTCCAACACCTAACCATTCCATATCAATTACAAATAATTGTGTTTTTCCGAAGTCTAAAGTTAACCCAGAAAGTCCTGTTCCATTCAATTTATCAATATTCCAATCTGTTTGATTTATTTGTGTTGTTGTATTATTTTTAAGGTTAACCGAACAAACACCTCCACTATATTCAAAATATAAACCATTTCTAACAATTAAAGGATTTGTCAAAGGAGTTACGTTATCAAAATATCCTATTCTTGTTGTATAGTTATTATTTAATGGGTCTATTATTCCACTTGCCATAAACAATAATGATTTACCAGGTTGATATACACAATAATTTCTACTTTGACTTATATAGTATCCAGCTCCAGATGCGTTAATTGATAATTGTGAGTCTCCATAAGTTCCAATATATGAACCAGACGAATCACTACATATTTGTAAATTATTTTTTAGAAATGAAGCGCTACCAGTGTTTTGACCTGGAAAACGAATATCTAATATAGTAGTAGGAAATGAAACTCTTAATCTATTAAATGCGTCTAAAGTAGTTTGAACATTATTATCAAAAACAGATATTGATGTATTTTGTATTATAGAACTATCTAAATCTGTACTTAAACGAGAAGTTATTGTAAAATCAGCAGACGGTGTTAAATAATTAATTCTATAATATTTTTTTATGATAAGATAATTTTTTGTAAAAATATTTGTAGAAAAATAAGTGTCAGTGTATGGTGTTATCCATGTTGTATTATTATCAGAAAATTGTATTTCAATACCTCCTGCGGATGAATTGACAGTGCTTTGAATTGTTAGTATTAATGTATTAAAACCAGTAGTAATAGTTGATGTTCCATTAAATAATGTTGACGAAGTTTGAGTAGAACTATTATTATTATCAGTTTGTGTTAAAACTTGAGGTGTAAATGTCATAATATATAAAAATATATTTTATTTTAAGTTTATTATTTAAATATAAATTAAATTTAAATAATATAATGAATTTACCAAAAGTGAATCCGACAATTTGTTTGAACATGATTGTAAAAAATGAATCACATATTATTGTTAAAACATTAAATAATTTATGTTCTTATATTAATTTTAGTTATTGGGTTATTTGTGATACAGGTTCATCTGATAACACAAAAGAATTAATAAAAGATTTTTTTAAAGAAAAAAATATTAACGGAGAATTAGTCGAACATGTATGGAAAGATTTTGGTTATAATAGGTCAGAAGCATTGAAAGCTGCCTACAATAAATCTGATTTCATATTTATTTTTGACGCGGATGATGAAATAGTAGGGAATTTTAAATTACCTGATGTGTATAATTCTGATAAATACACACTTAAGTTTGGTAAAGATTTTGTATATTATAGACCATTATTATTTAATAATAGAAAAAGATGGTGTTTTAAGGGAGTTTTACATGAATATTTATCAAATATAGATGAAGTTTCTGAAGATAAAAATTTGTATGGTGATTATTATATTATTTCAGGAAGATCAGGTAATAGAAGTAAAAATCCTAATAAATATATTGATGACGCAAATATACTAAAAAAGGCACATTATGATGTATTAGAAAATGATTATGATTTGTCTTGTCGTTATGCGTTTTATTGCGCCCAAAGTTATAAAGATTCTGGACCAGAATATATAGATGATGCAATTGAATGGTATAAAAAATGTCTTGATTTAAATATGTGGTTACAAGAAAAATTTCATAGTTGTTTTACTATTGGCGAATTGTATATGATAAAAAATGAACCTAAAAATGCGTTAAAATATTGGTATAAAACCATTGAATACGACTCAGAGAGGATTGAAGGTATTTCAAATGCTGTTGATTTTTTAAGAAATGACAGCCAACACTTATTGGTAAATGCTTTATATCATAAATTCAAAAATTATAACAAAAAATTAGAAGGAAAACTATTTTTATTTCAAACATTATATGAAGATAAACTAGAATATAATAATTCAATTTCATCTTATTATGTTAATGATAAAGAAAGTGGTCACGAATGTTGTAAAAGAATCTTATTAAACAAATTATTGCCACTAAATTTATTAAAAAGAACTATATTGAATTATATTTTTTATATAGATATTTTAAAATCAGATAAAGATAGTAATGTTTTAGACCTTTTTTACTCTGTAGATTCAATAATAAATGACATTTCTAAAAATTATGATGAAATAGATAAAAATATATTTTTAATTTGGAATACTTTGTTTGAAAAAAATAGAAAATCATTGGCAAGATATTCAACATTTTCATTTGAAAATAAGAAAAAACCAAAAATTATGTTAACATTTACAACTTGTAAAAGATTTGATTTATTCAAACATACTGTAAATTCTATATTAAATCATTGGTTAGATATTAATAAGGTTGACTATTGGTTTTGTGTAGATGATAATTCATCAGAAACAGATAGGAATAATATGGAATTATCATATCCTTGGATAAATTATTATATGAAAACAATAGAAGAGAAAGGACACAGAAAAAGTATGAATATTATCTGGGATAAATTAAATGAACTAAAACCTACTTATTGGATACATATGGAGGATGATTTTTTATTTCATAATAAAATGAATTATATTGAAGAGTCAATTAACGCAATAAATAGTGAATTATGTAAAAGCAATAATGTTAAACAAATATTGTTTAATAGAAATTATGGAGAAACAATAGAAAATTATAATATAAAGGGGCATATTGTAAATAGCAATTATAATAATATTGTTTTACATAAACATATAAAAGGGACTTTTAATTACCAAAATTGTCATTATTGGCCTCATTATAGTTTTCGTCCTTCATTAATAGATGTAAAAACAATTTTAGAAATAGGTAATTATGATTCTGAAAATACTTTTTTTGAAATGGATTACGCTAAGAAATGGAGCGAATTAGGATATACATCTGCCTTTTTTAATAAAATTACTAATAGTCATATTGGTAGACTAACAAGTGACCAAAATACGAAAAATATAAAAAATGCTTATGAATTAAATAATGAAAACCAATTTAATAAAGAAGAACCTAAAAAAGAAAATATTATTTTACATATTGAAGAAAATGAAGAAGAAATTAATAAAGTTACTAATATTTCAAATAATGTAAAATTTAAAATTATAAATTTAGAACGCAGACCAGATAGGAAGGAGGAAACTATAAAGCAATTAACCGATGCTGGTATAAATAAAGACCATTATGAATTTATTAACGCTGTAGATGGAGAAAAAATAGAACCTACACAAGAAATATTTGATTTATTTAAAGAAAATGATTTTGGAAATAGAAAAGGTGTTATAGGTTGTGCTTTGAGTCATTACAACTTATGGAAACAATTATTAACAGATAAGAAT
>Ga0255138_1000250_pt1 | contig 14606 bp, 11 predicted proteins | sample Law_Colum_RepA_8_FD_188545 | JGI IMG/M metagenome (GOLD analysis project Ga0255138, IMG submission 188545) | Freshwater microbial communities from St. Lawrence River, New York, United States - Law_Colum_RepA_8d | ecosystem: Environmental > Aquatic > Freshwater > River | place: USA: New York... | reverse complement strand
GTATAATTGTTGCGGTAATAATATATAAATCAGTTGTATCAAAATAAATTATTCAAAATTAGTATATATGGAAAGTACAACAATATTTTGGGTTTGTTTTGTTGGATTTTTGGTTTTATGTGTGATAGCATTTATTGTTATCATTATGACATCAAATTCTTCATACAAACAAAAAGAACAACAATTAAATGATTATAAATGTAAAAATATGATAATATCATTAGAAAATGCAGCACAAAATAGCACAGAAAAACTTGCTTCAGATTTGGCAAATTACCGCAAAACCTTACCAAAAGATATTATAGATCAAGGTGACAAAGATTTGGCTCAATATTCATATATTAATGTTGATGAATTTAATAAAAGTGTTGCTGCATATAATGCAATGTGTATTCCACCATATACAAACAAATTCAATGGTGGTAACAAGGCACAATCTACCTAGATTTTTTAATAAAACATTTAATTCCATCATTAACATCACAATTCATATCATCATGAGTTAATATATTCTCAATCAACTTATTTTTCATTATTAATTTCCAATACATTCCATATATTTTCGTCATGTTTCTATCCAATTTATTCATAACTTTACAATCCAGTAAATATACATTTTCATCAACATCTATAACAAATTTTGATATAAAGAAAAATAATCCATAATCAGAATTTAGATTGTTCAAATGTTCTCCAAGAGTTTCTTTAATTACATCATTCATTTTTTCCTTGACATTTGTTTTAAAGTAATAAAACTCAAAATAGTTTCGTTCCTTATCATTATATATAATTTTGTCTGTTACTTTAAGAATATATTTTATGTTGCCAAATCCTGGTTTGTTGTAATATACTTTAGCTGTTTGCAAGTCAAAATCATAAACATAAATATTTGATTTATTATAAATAACAAAATGATGATTAAACAAATCAAATTTATCTTGATCCATTAACAATGGTTGATCTTGTATAATTTTTTGTGCTATCCAAATATCGAATTTTAAGTCACATTTTGGTTTCATTATTTTTTCACTAATAATTGAAGGACATGTTACATAATCAGATATTATCTCAATATTATATTGATCTGATTCATGTATTGAATTTTTGTTTGATTCATAAATTAATTCATTGTCATTATAAACCTGACTATATGGAATATAATCTTTATTGCCATATAATTCAATTAATTTATTTTTTTTGTCAATTATTATATTATTTTCATTGTTAATTGAAAATAATGAATATTTATTCATGTTTGATAACGTATATATTTTATCATCTTTACTTTGAGTTTTAATAAGCCAAGTATTGTCTATATTATTGACAATATAATCAATCATTTTAAATTTAGCAGTTGGAATATCTAATAATAAAATAGTGAACATATATATTATTAATAATATATAAACAAATAAATTACTTTTGAGGAATAATAGGCATAAATTTAATACTAACATCATTCTTCATTCTGGTATCAACACCATAATTATATGAAGTAATGACATCAAATATTTTTTCCATGAATCCAGATGGAATACAATCATTTATCTTCTTCTCATATTTCTTGAAATCACGAATCCATATTTTAATAAATGTTATTTTACTTTTGCAATTGAAAGTAATTCCATTTATATCCATCGGTGTTTTAATGAAACATTCATTCATTATTAACATGCAAATACATGTCATAATTTCAATTGCCAAATCATTTCTTCTTTCATATTGACTGTTTCTATCATTTGATCTTTTCTCTGTTTGATAGACATCAATTTTGATTGATAAAACTCCACCTGTTCTATTATTAACATCTTCCCATGTTGGATTTATACCATTACGCATAATGAAATATTGAATCCTGTTTTTATCCAATCTGGAGAAATTAGAGAAAAATTTCCAAAATGACGATAATGTATCTATCTTATAAAATTTAGAATATGAAGATTCAGACCAATCTGGGTTATCGTCTCTATGATAAAAGACATTCCATTGTGAATTTAATAATTTTGGAGTCATTGACATTTGATCATTAATAGGTTCTTGTATTGTTTCTTTCTTGACTATAACATTTTGATTATCATTTTGATTTTGTTTCTTTGGCCTGGGTTTAACACCAGAATTATACTGTGGTGGTTGTTGTTGTGGCTTCTTAGCTCTGGGTTGAACTTCGTATGGATTATATGCTCTCCCAATGGTGCTCATAAATTAACATTATATCATTAATTATCTTTAAGAAAAATTTTATCAATTTTTTTGTCAGAAAATTGATAATTATAAACGTAATTTAATATTCATATATATTAATAATATGCCAGAAGGTCCTGAAGTTGCTGTATCTGTCAATTTATTAAGCAAATACAAAGGGTATATAATCGATAAAGTTGATGTAATAAGTGGTAAATATAAGACAAAACAAACATTAGAAGGTTTAGACTTGCTTGATAATGAATATAAAATAAAAGATATTGAATGTAAGGGAAAATTTATGTGGATAACTGCAAAAGCTACACATGAAGACTATACAAAATATGTATATATCATGTGTACATTTGGAATGACGGGAACCTGGAGTACGGATGATGAAGAAAAAAATATAAGGGTTAGATTTGAATTATCAAAAGGAGACAAAAAAGTTAATATTAATTATGTAGATGCAAGAAGTATGGGAACAATTAAAATTACTGACGATAAAAAAAAATTACAAAAGAAAATAAATTCATTAGAATTACCAGTATTAACCGCTGATATTAATGAACATGATTTATACGAACATATTGTCAAGACTATACCAAAAATTAAAAATATGATGTTAGTTGATGCTTTAATGGAACAAGATGTTTGTAAAGGTTTAGTATCAGGAATAGGTAATTACTTGGTTGCGGAAATAATGTATGATGCAAAATTATCACCCAAAAGAAAATTAGACAGTTTATCTGATGATGATATTAAACAATTGTCACATTCAATTATTTACTTGATAACATTGGCATATGTTGATAATAAAGTGGGATATATGGAAGAACATTATTCTGAATTTGTTGATAAGAATATATCTGGTATTGAAAGTGGTAAATTTCCTAGATATCATCCTGAAATTAAATTTCCTAAAGGTGCAACATTTGAATTTAAAGTATATAGACAGAAAAAAGATCCTGATGGTAATAAAGTAACGTCTGAAGAAATAAGAAAAGGCAGGACAACACATTGGGTAAAAAATATCCAAGTATAAGTAGCCATTTCTAATATATTATACAAATTTTCAATATGTATAATATATTAGAAATGGCTACTTATACTTGGATTGGTCCGAATAACGGTACTTGGTCAACACCAGCAAATTGGTCTGGTGGTGTTCCTGGAGATTATCCAGGGAAAATATTGTTAAATGACAATGCAACATTTAACTTGTTGGTTGTAACAAATGTAATTTTAGATGTTACGGGAATTACAATTTCAACACTGGATCTTATTGGTTCTGGTAGTTTATCATTGAATCCACAAACAACTAATTCTATTACGATTGGAACCATAAACAATGCTGGAACTGCAACAGTAAATACAATAAATTGTAGTGTAACTATTGGACTGGGTGGTATTATAAACAATACAGGATCAAATAGAGAATTTACTTTAAATGGACCCGTGACTCTTGGTACAATATTAATAAACAATGGTGTTACAAATAACAAAGTAAACTTATTTTCTATTGTCGCGTCATCAAATATAATCTTTAATGTTATTGGTGGATCATTAATTAACAACAGTAACATTGCTGGTGCAATTACGGTAACAAAAACTGGAACAGGAACATTAGATTTACTTGGAGTGAATTCATATACTGGAATAACAACGATATCTAGTGGAACTCTTCGGGTAATAAACAATACTCTTTCTTCAAATGTAACAAATAATTCAGAGTTAGTACTTAGTAATGTTACTCTTACAAATACAATATCGGGGTCTGGTAAATTGACAACAATAGGAAACGTTGTTTTAGCTGGAAATGTTGCACACACTTACAGTGGAGCGACAATTATAAACACGGGATCATTATTAGAATTAAATGGATCAACCACAATCAATTCATCTGCAATTAATAATAGTGGAACATTGCGATTCAATCCAACTGCGGCAACTGTAAATTATAATAGTGGAAAACCTATGACATCATCATCAGGTACAATGACAATAGATATTCCCACCGGAAAAACTTGCATTATAAACCAATCTGGTAATTCATTAACATCGACTAATTTTATAAAATCGGGAGGCGGTTCATTGTCCATTGGAACCGCAACGATCAATGTTCCTTGTAATTATACAACCATGACATGTTCTTCAGGATTATTAAGTTTAATTGGGTCAAATAATTTATCTGTAACAAGTGTCATAAATAATTCAACCAATACATTAGGAATTACAAACCTAAATCCTGCTTTATCGCCAAACATAATAACGTTGTCTGGATCACTTAGCTTGTTCACCGGTTTTAACTCAGCTGCCAATAATGGGACAGTCATCATGGACATCACTGGAAGAACAAGATTTACCAGTATTAATGCACCAACAGTCAGTGTGGATAAAAGAGGAACTGGAGAATTAACCATTGCATCAAATTCAACTTTAAAAGATGTTGTAGTCACGGCTGGTGATTTTCAAATTGGAAACAACAGTAATGCTACACTTACTGTAAACAGCATAACAAATAACGCAAGTGTTACATTCAGGCTCAACACCACACAAACATTTTCAACACCAATTTCTGGTTCTGGAAGTTTGACACTTTCAGAAACATCACAATTAACATTAACTGGAGCACATACTTATTCTGGAACAACAACAATTAATTTGGGAACAAAATTAACACTTGGAAATGGAACAATTGACGGAACAATTGATAATTCTCTGATCAATAATTTAGGAACATTAGTATTTAACCAAAACACAACTCCATTTATAACGAACCAGAATATAACTAATCCAGGAATCATGTCGGTTTTAACATTTGGCAAAGCCGTTGAAATATCATCAAATATTACTGGATCCGGTGTTCTTACAAAACAAGGAGGTGGACAATTAAAATTATCAGGAACCAATTCTATATCAACATTGACAATATCTTCAGGCGAAGTAATATTATCGGGAGCAAACAATAGTTTAACAACAATGTCCAATTCAGGAACGCTTCAATTTGATAACAACACATCAATTACAAGTATGGATTTATCAAAAACACTGTTAAATAATGGTACATTTAATATAAACAGGACGAGTGACATAAATTTACCATTTATTATTAATGGCACGGGATCTTTACAATTAGATGGCACTGCATTGGTAACATTGACAAACTCTAATAATTATTCTGGTACAACAACAGTTAACAATGGTATTTTATCTGTTAACGGATCAATATTAACATCAAATATAACCATAAATGCACTTGGTAAATTGCAAGGAACTGGATCATGTGGAACAACAATTGTTAATGGTAAATTGGCGGCAGGTAACAGTGTTGGATTATTAACTTTTACAAATTTAACACTGAATTCATCATCAATTACTGACTGGGAATTGAACGACAATGTTTCTGAAACAAATCCACCACCGTATTTTAATCGCGGTGTGTATTATGATGCCATTGATGTCACTAATAATTTAACCATAAATATTGGAGCAACTGTAAATATAATATTTACATATCCAAATGTTAATTTTAATAATTCATTTTGGCAGTCGAATCAAGAATGGAAATTTATTGATGCATTAACAAGTAATACTAATAATTTTACTAATATGACGGTTGATATTATCAATTCGTTATCCAATCCACCAATACCAGGTACAATGACCAATTCTAAAAAACTCAATAATTTGTATATAGAATTCACAACGAATTCTTTACCTCTAGTACCATGTTTTGCATATGATAATATACTTAATTATAATCTTCCGAGTGATGTTGTAATAATTAAGCAAAATAAATTCAATAGTAAATGGATCAATATTAATGGATTATTAATGACTGAAGATCATTTAATCAAGTCAAATGACAGAATAATGTATGCTTCTGAATATACAAATAATATAGAATATTGTGATTATGAATTAGTTAATTTGATGTCAAATGACGGAAGATTTATTGAGGTCAATGGTGTTTTAGTATCAACGAAAAAACAAATTTAGTATAATTTCTATTTTCATCTCCTTTCAACTTAAAATTGAAAAACATTAATTGCTCAATTGATCATTTTATATATTAAATAACCGTTTTACTAGTTTTCTGATGATATTGTTTTGTAGTTATTAACATCTTCCAAATTGAACATAATAACGTGACATTTGATACTGATATTGATAATTATTTAAATAATGTTGTTGGTATCTTCAAATAAAAACTTATAATTTCAAATGTATGTTTTCATAATTCAGAACAATATTGTTCGACTCTTAATTTTCATTGAGATAAGTTTGATGACGCTTCGGCGAGCTTGCTGGCTGAAAAGACGATATTTATTTAATAATTATTAATGTTGTCTAAATCCTTACTTTATTAAATGACGCTTCGGCGAGCTTGTGAGCCGAAAAGACGATATTAATAATTACCAAATAATTATTAATATCGTCTAGATCTTTTCTTTATTAAATGACGCTTCGGCGAGCTTGCGAGCCGAAAAGACGATAATTATTTGGTAATTATTAATATCGTCCAGATCTTATCTTTATTTAATGACGTCCAATGACGCTTCGGTGAGCTTGCGAGCCGAAAAGACGATAATTATTTTGTAATTATTAATATCGTCCAGATCTTTTCTTTATTAAATGATGCGTCGGCGAGCTTGCGAGCTGAAAAGACGATATTATTTGTTAGATGTTGATATTGTTCAAATTCAAGTCTTATCAAATAACGTCTTAATAAGTCTGTAAACTGATAAGAAAATATTTATTTAGTAATTATCAATATCGTACAAATTTAGTTTTACCAATGACATTTTAACAAGCCAATAAGAACAATAAGAACAATGTTAAATAAATTGCCAACCCACCTTATCCAATCAACATCAAATAATAATGCATAAAAAAATTGATAATAATTAACTAAAATATTATTGACATATCATCTAATAATGGATATTGTCGATATCAATGTTAATATACTCAAATATATTCCAGACGAAATAAAAAGACATGTCAATACTATCACTAATATTACATTTTGGAACCAATTAGACAAAAATAACATAAATTTGAAAAATACAGAAATTGTCAACAAATATACAAAATTTTTAAATCAAAAAAATACACAAATTATAACAAAATACATTGAACAAAAAATAAATATAGTCCCAATATTATATCAACTTAATGATGATGATATAAAATTGTTAATTAAAAAGTCATTTGAATATGTTAATATTTATATGTTAAAGATTTTATGCAACTACATCATTAAATTAATAGATCATAATACTCTAATTAAATACATGACGAATACTTGCAAATACAACCACATCAATGTTGTCAAATATTTGCACAAAGAAATTGGATTGACAAAAGAGAATTTTCGTCAATCCAATTACAATAAAATGTGTGGATGGGCTTGTGAAAATGGATATATTAATGTCAGTAAATATTTGTATAAACATGTTGGATTTAAGAAACAAGATTTTCAATCAAATCATAATAAAGCATGTATATTTACTTGCGAAAGTGGTCATGTCAATGTTATTAAATTTTTACATAAAATTATTAGATTATCAAAACGAGATTTTCAATCGAAAAATAATGGTGCATGTAGAAAAGCTTGCACAAATGGTCATATTAATGTTGTCAAATATTTACATAAAGAAGTTCAATTAGATTATGTTGATTTTCAATCACATGGTAATGAAGCATGCATATCAGCTTGCGAAAGTGGATATATTGACATTGTTAAATATTTACATAAGGAAATTGATCTGACAAAAGAAGATTTTCGATCAAATAATAATGAAGCATGTATATTAGCTTGCGAAAATGGTTGTATTGACATTGTTAAATATTTATATGAAGAAATAGGATTAACAAAAGAAGATTTCCAGGAAAATAATAATGAAGCACATCGATATGCTCGTGAAAATGGTAATACTGATATTGTTAATTATTTAAATGATGTTGTTGGTATTTTCAAATAAAAACTTTAAATTAAAAACATATGTTTTCATGATTTAGAACAATATTGTTCTACTCTTAATTTTCATGGAATGACGTCTAATGACGCATCGGCGAGCTTGCGAGCCGAAATGACGATAATTATTTGGTAAATATCAATGTCGTCTAAATTCTTGCTTTATTAAATGACGCTTCGGCGAGCTTGCGAGCCGAAAAGACGATATTTATTTGGCATTTATCAATATCGTCTAAATTCTTGCTTTATTAAATGACGCTTCGGCGAGCTTGCGAGCCGAAAAGACGATAATTATTTGGCAATTATCAATATCGTCTAAATCCTTGCCTTATTAAATGACGTCCAATGAAAAGACGATATTTATTTGGCAATTATCAATATCGTCTAAATCCTTGCCTTATTAAATGACGTCCAATAACGCTTCGGTGAGCTTGCGAGCCGAAAAAACGATATTTATTTGGTAATTATCAATATCGTCTAAATCCTTGCTTTATTAAATGACGTCCAATGACGCTTCAGCAAGCTTGCGAGCCGAAAAGACGATATTTATTTGGTAATTATCAATATCGTCTAAATCCTTGCTTTATTAAATGACGTCCAATGACACTTCGGTGAGCTTGCGAGCCGAAAAGACGATATTTATTTGGTAATTATCAATATCGTCTAAATCCTTGCTTTATTAAATGACGTCCAATGACGCTTCGGCTCGCAAGCTCGCCGAAAAGACGATAATTATTTGGTAATTATTAATATCGTCCAAATCCTTGCTTTATTAAATGACATCCAATGACGCTTCGGCGAGCTTGCGAGCCGGAAAGACTATATTTATTTAGTAATCATCAATATCGTCTAAATTTTTTCTTTATTAAATGACGTCCAATGACGCTTCGGCGAGCTTGCGAACCGGAAAGACTATATTTATTTGGTAATTATTAATATCGTCCAGATCTTTTCTTTATTAAATGACGTCCAATGACGCTTCGGCGAGCTTGCGAGCCGAAAAGACGATATTTATTTGGTAATTATCAATATCGTCCAAATTCCTACTTTATTAAATAACGTCCAATGACGCTTCGGCGAGCTTGCGAACCGAAAAGACAATATTTATTTGGTAATCATTAATATCGTCTAAATCTTTTCTTTATTAAATGACGCTTCGGCGAGCTTGCGAGCCGAAAAGACGATAATTATTTGGTAATTATCAATATCATCCAAATTTCTGCTTTATTAAATGACGTCCAATGACACTTCGGTGAGCTTGCGAGCCGAAAAGACGATAATTATTTGGTAATTATTAATATCGTCCCAATTTCTGATTTATTAAATGACGCTTCGGCGAGCTTGCGAGCCGGAAAGACGATAATTATTTGGTAATTATCAATATCATCCAAATTTCTGCTTTATTAAATGACGCTTCGGCGAGCTTGCAAACCGAAAAGACGATAATTATTTGGTAATTATCAATGTTGTCCAAATCCTTGCTTTATTAAATGACGCTTCGGCGAGCTTGCGAGCCGAAAAGACGATATTTATTTGGTAATTATCAATATCGTCCAAATCCTTGCTTTATTAAATGACGCTTCGGCGAGCTTGCGAGCCGAAAAGACGATATTTATTTGGTAATTATCAATATCGTCTAAATCCTTGCTTTATTAAATGACGTCCAATGACGCTTCGGCGAGCTTGCGAACCAAAAAAGACGATAATTATTTGGTAATTATTAATATCATCCAAATTTCTGCTTTATTAAATGTCGCTTCGGCGAGCTTGCGAGCCGGAAAGACGATATTTATTTGGTAATTATTAATATCGTCCAGATCTTTTCTTTATTAAATGACGTCTAATGACACTTCGACAAGCTTGTAAGTTGAAAAGACGATAATTATTTAGTAAATATCAATATCGTCTAAATCTTTTCTTTATTAAATGACACTTCGGCGAGCTTGCGAGCCGGAAAGACGATATTTATTTGGTAATTATCAATATCATCCAAATTTCTGCTTTATTAAATGACGTCCAATGACTCTTCAGCAAGCTTGCGAACAGAAAAGACGATATTTATTATCAATATCATCCAAATTTCTGCTTTATTAATCAACACTCCATCAAGCTTGCGAGCCAAAAAAGACGACAATAATTTAGTAATTATCAACATCGTCTAAATCTTAATTTCCATTAAATAACGTCTGTTGATACTTTAGCGAACTTGCGAGTCGAAGAAACGACATCAAATGTATGTTAATGACGTCCGTATAAATATTAACACAATAAATATCACACATTAAAAAAAATTGATAATAATTAATTAAAATTGTCTTGATAATATCCAATAATGGATATTGTTGATATCAACATAAATATACACAAATATATTTCAAATAAAATGAAAAGACATGATAATGCTATCACTAATATTTCATTTTGGAACCAATTAGACAAAAATAACATTAATTTGAAAAATACAAAAATTATCAATAAATACTCAAAATTTTTAAATCAAAGGAATATACAAATTATTGTAAAATGTATTGAAAAGAAAATAAATATAATACAATATTATATCAACTCAATTATAATGATATAAAATTGTTAATTAAAAAGTCATTTGAACATGTAAATATTTATATGCTGAAGATTTTATGTAACTACATAATTAAATTTGTAGATCATGGCACTCTAATTAAATACATAATGAATACTTGTAAATATTACCGTATTAATGTTATTAAATATTTACATAAAAAAATTAAATTATCAGAAAAAGATTTTCAGTCAAAATATACATATATCATTTGTGATGTTGATTGTATTGACGTTGTTAAATATTTACATAAATATATTGGATTTAAAAAAGATTATTTTCATTTAGAAAATAATCAAGCATTACCATGGTTCTGTATAAAAGGTAATATTAATGTTGTTAAATATTTACATAAATATATTGGATTAACAAAAGAAAATTTTCAATCGCGAAATAACGAGGCATGTAGATGGGCTTGTGGTGGTGGTTATCTTAAAGTTGTTAAATATTTACACAAAGAAGTTAAATTGGAAAAAGAAGATTTTCGATCAAATAATAGTATTGTATGTCAATTTTCTTGTGAAGAAGGTAATATTGATATTGTTAAATATTTACATGAAGAAATAGGATTAACAAAAGAAGATTTTCAAAAAAATAATAACAAATCATATCAATGTGCCAGCAATAATGGTCACAATTTCTATTGGAAATTCTGAGGACGATCATTGATCGTCGTCACACAGATATTATTGATTATTTACACGATATTGTTGGTATTTCTAAAAAAAACCATAAAATCAAACATATATTATCGTCCATAAAAACAATGTTTTTTTCATCTTTCATTCTAAAAAAATGAAAATTAATTAGTTGATTAACAATTTGTATATACCAATTAAATGGATCATTGTTATAGTCCTACATTAACCAAAAACTCATATACTTATAATCTAACATTATTAGTTAATGAAAATATAAGACTATACCAAGAATTATATATAATATCTGAAAAAATACATGATCATTTAATTATGTTTGAAGAACTAGATTCAGTCAATATGACTGATAATATATCCATATTAAAAGAAGACCATGTTCCATTAATGAATGAGTATAATAAAACATTGTTGCAAATAAACGATAATATTGCAAATATTAATGAATTCACCAAAAAGAATGTTAAAAAATTAACAGATGTCGTAGATGAATCAAACAAAAAAGTTAGTAACAGTAAATATTGTTTATTAATGTAAAAAAATCATTATATGATTAAATATAAATACTCTGATCTGGATTCGATTGTAAGAACATTTGATATGTTCACTTCTCAATACTCAATAATTTCATCTGTTGAAATGTCAAACGAAAAATTAATTTATGTTGTTCAAGATAAAAAAGAAAACATTAAATATGTACTTAAATTTATCCCAAGACAATCGGTAAAAGACATTCAATTATCTATATTTAAACAATTACAATCTCTCAAAATACATAATGTTTATACAATCCAATCAATTGATTATATTAATGATTTTCTCGTTATTAAATATGATTATATTCAGGGTCAAACATTAGACAAATATTTTAAACACAATACATTTTCTAAATCACAATTTATTGATTTGCAACTCAAATTAGTTAAAACTATTAATGAATTACACAAGAATAACATATATCATAACGATATCAACTGCAAGAATATATTGATACATAATAATGAACCATATTTTATTGATTTTGATAATGCATCAAAAAAACCCATCAATACAATTTCAGATGTATCGTCTTTAGCTTTATCAATATATATTGCATTGTTACATGATAGTTGTTACAATAAGTATCAAAACAATTCATCATTATATCAATTGGTTATTAATATTATCAATTGTGATATGAATAAAAATTGTAAAAAACATAATTATTGTTCCAAAGAAAATACCAATTTATTATACAACATGATAATCAATAAACTTACTAATGATGATGTTATTAACAAATTAAAAAAAATGATTAGATAACATCATATATTTAACATATATTCACTACTAAATCTAATGTATCCAAATATCAATTATGTCGCCATATTACATTTGTCTCACAAAGGGACAAGAACTGCAAAAAATGGTTATGTATATAAACCATTCACGATATATTTTAATTACATTATTGAAAATACATGGGTTAAAATTAAATTGGCTAAATCACTTGAAAAGACAGATGAATATATTGTCGTCAAGAAAAATAACAATGAATTTACAATAGTAAATTATATATGTAAAATAGATGATATTAATGCATCAAATCTTTTACTTAATGAATTAACAAAATGTAATTGGAATAAAATAAAACCAATTAATATTACATCTAGAAATGATGAAAATAGAGTTAATTACATAGATTCAGAAATATACACCATTGACCCTCAAGGATGTATAGATATCGATGATGCAATGCATATAAATGACAATAAAATATACATTCATATCGCTGATGTGTCTGATTATATTGAAGAAGGTACAGCACTAGATAATGAATTAAAAAAGCGTTGTGAATCAATATATACAAGTAAAATAAGTCATATGATGACACCAGAATTGGTTGACCATTTTACTTTGAGAGAAAATCAAATAAAAAAAGCATATACTGTTGTATTTACTTACGACGATATTAATGAATGTATAATTCATGTTGATTTTCATAAATCATTAATTAAAGTAAAGAAAAATATGTCATATGAAGAAGCACAAGCAATTATTGACTGTGGATTAAATAATAATTTAGTTAAATTGTACATAATTGCCAACAAATTAATGTTCAATGAAATATATGATACTCACAAAATGGTTGAAGTTTACATGATACTAACAAATCATTATGTTGCCAAACAATTGTGTAAAATGTATGATAAATGTCTATTAAGAAGACAAAATAAATTAACACTATTAGAACAATTGACTAATAGTGAATATTCACATGCTGAATATATTTATAATAATATTGACAAAGATAATACCAACCATGAATCACTTAAATTAAATTGTTATACACATTTTACTTCTCCTATAAGACGATATGCTGATATAATTACACATAGATTATTGTCAGGAAAGGAATGTAAAATTGATGATGAATTAATTGCAAGACTCAATTTTTATAAACAACACAATAAAAATTGTGTTCTATTAGAAAAACTAGACAACATCTACATTGATAATAATTATATTGATGTTGAAGGAACTGTTATTAAAATAAAAGGAACTAAATGTAAAGTATCAATTAATGATACTGTTATTAAAGTGAATATAATAAATAAAAAAATGTTAGAAATAATAACAAATAATATAGAGTCTATTGATTTGATAAGTAATGATAATGAATTTAGACTCGTTTATGATAATAAAGAATATATGATAAAATTACATCAAGTAATTAAAATAAGGATGTGTAAAATATTAAATAGCATGTTTAGAATAGATAGTTACATATTATTTGATGATTAATTATACATATTTGGTCGACTATAATTATTTATCTTAATTTTATCTATAAATTTGTCATTATGTATTAATTCAGATATATAATTACGTAATCTTTTGATTTGAAGAATATATCCATTAAATGTTATAATTAATTCATTATGATATACACTGGCAATTTTAGTAAAATCATCACCATATGTTTTTTCATATAATTTCATATAATTATCACAAACACAAAATGGTACTTGTATTGCTAATGATAATATACTCATAAAGTAAGTTAATGAATCCATATTATCATGAAGATTATTTGTTTTATGTACATTATAATGATTAAATGTATCAAATAATGGTTCCAACATCAAATTAATTTCATTGCATATTGCTTGATATAATAAAATGTTGTTTAATGAATCTTCTTTTGATATATTTGATGTTACAA
>Ga0255138_1000241_pt1 | contig 15078 bp, 17 predicted proteins | sample Law_Colum_RepA_8_FD_188545 | JGI IMG/M metagenome (GOLD analysis project Ga0255138, IMG submission 188545) | Freshwater microbial communities from St. Lawrence River, New York, United States - Law_Colum_RepA_8d | ecosystem: Environmental > Aquatic > Freshwater > River | place: USA: New York... | reverse complement strand
GTGAACAGGAAAGTCAATGAAATCAACGATCTACCAACACCACCTCCGCGCCAGTGCTAGCTTTTCGTACCGTCACTTATTGCACTGAAAACGAGGAGACCCCAACTCACGGGCATTTCTTTGTTTTTCATAAAAGTCACCTTGCCTGCTCAAAACTTGAATCCTTCTTGATCTCCTTTTCTTGCTTGGCTCCAGCGGAATCGGTTTGATGCCCTTGCGTTTTTTCTGCGCCTTGATGCTTCTCGATCCCTTGATTTTTCTCGATCCCCTGAGTCCTCGAACCAACCCCGCCCGACATCTCCATTCCCGCTTCATGAGAAGTGGTTTTCTTGACTTCCTTGCCAGCACTCTTGAGCAAGCGTTCATAGTCACTGGTCACAATTTCCGTGTTGTCTTTGGCCCTCGTTGCAGCAACATAAGTCGCCTGCCGGTTGAAGACCTTGGCCCCGGTTTCAGAAGCCGCAATGATCATCCGGTTGTAGGTCGCTCCTTGATCTTTGATCGTCGTGTGCGCATAGCCAAGATCAGCAAAGCGCATGGATTTGTTTGGCAAAAATGTTTCCTGGCCATCTTTCCAACGTACGGTAGAACCTTGTCCATTGATTTCAGTCACGACACCGCGCTTGCCGTTTTTTATGACAAATGCTTTCTTGCCTTCGCCACCCCGAATAATGGCTCGCGCCTCGATCTTGTCGCCAACGGAGAACTCCCGCTTGTCCAGTACATAGGGAGAAAAATTATTCAGTTTGTCAGGGTTGATACTGACAGGAAGGACTTTTCCCTCTACCCGTCCAAATATTCGATTCTTCGCAATGTCGTAGCGCTCCACGATGATCACATCACCCCGATGCAACCCAGATTCTTTGTAATCCTGATTGAAGACCAGTCGGTCAACCTTGGCTTCGGAGAGCATGCCAGCATTGCGACTTTGCGCCTTGGTGAGCTGAGGATCATCGAAGTGTTCCTTCGTGTGATTGAAGGCACCAAGCAGATTGTTAGCCTGCAGCAAGTTGTGAATTTCTGCGTTGGAATTTTTACGGTCCTTATTTGTAACAGCCACCACCGCCACCACAGGCGACTCAAGTCCCCCGGCTTTTAACTCCTGCATGTTCACCAGGTATCTTTCGGCAACGGTGGTGGCCAACTTAGAATTTTCCACCTCAGTCCGATCAAGCATGGATATTGCCTCGGCATACCCTCTGCCCTTAATCGCTTTCACTGCCTCTTTCGTGGGCTCTGTAGCACGGTCAAATCGCTTCGTTTGCTCCAAGACAGAGACATTCAGGCCAGCGGCCTGCGCTTGCTCAAATGCACGGCCAGCCGCAACACTGCCATGCTGATGGACGTCACCCTGCAAAATTCCACGAGCCCCGGTCTTCGCAATGAAACTGACGATTCTTTGTGTGTCATTTGCACCTGTCATCGATGCCTCGTCCATGACATACATTGTGTTTTTCCCCTGAGCGTTTCCATGCTGCTCAATGTTTCTCAGCTGGGCTTCTTTCGCATTCAGCTGGCCAATCAATTTGCTGATGCGCTCCTCGCGGTTTGCCACATACAAGGCGTTGCGCGCTGCGTGCGCCTCAACAACGCCCACTTTCTCGTACCGCATCATTGAGTTACCCAAGCTTTCAGCCAGGTCAATGGTTTTCTCACTCGCAAATACCTTCAAACGGCTACCAAGAGTTTCTGAGCCCTCAAAGCTTGATTGTTTGCCGTCTCTGTGCTTTTCGGCCGCATCCAATAAGAACCCCGCCACTCGCCCCATGAGGCCGTTGCTGGCCTTGTAAACAGACTCGGTTTGATGATCAAAGGTGTATCGATTGTTTCCGAAGTTCAAATCAAAACTACGGGCCTCAACGCGTTTGATTTCAATTCGTTGCCCATCTCCGCCTCGTAGCTGTCCAGCATTCTGGAGCTGGTATTTCAGCGACTCAATTTCCATGCTCAGGTCTTTTGAGGCGTTGTTGCGCTCCGCAAAAAAACCCGCGATTGTGTTGCTTTTAATGCCGCTGCTCGCTTGCAATTCTTCGGCCGCAGACGAGGTCGTGGCCACCCCTTGCACACTCCATCCCTTACCTTCCGCAACCTCACGCACAAACTCAAGGGCCGCTGTTTTACCCGTTCCTGCATCACCTTGGATGCCTTGAAACTGGTCTCGATGCATGAGGGTATTTTTTGCAGCATTAACCTGCTCACTCGACAACTTGAAGTCAACCCCCAGCTCTTTTGATTTCCTGCTCTCAAATCGCGAAAGCAGCTGTGCAAATTCCGCTTGACTGGTCAGTACAGTCCGCCCATTTCCTTTGCCTTGGTTGATCGTCTCAGCAAGCTTCTTTTCAGCATCAAGCGCTTTTTGTGTTGTCAACCAGGTCGCCCCCGAGGCCATCCCCTCGCGCTCCAAGATCATGTGCCCTTGTTTGTGAGCCTCGATGGCCACCTTCACATCTTCAATGGTGCTTTTCCCCATGGCCACCGCCGTCTTTTCAAGAGCTGCCATGGTGAATGCCTGTTCCCGCTCAGACAAGTGCTCCACAGCCTCCGAGACTGCCAGCGTGGCCAGCCGCTGATCCTCGGAACGCAGAGCCCCATGATCCAGATTAGCGGCGCGCTCTTTCGCTGTGGCCACCATTCCACCTAGATCCATCCCAAGACCAGAAGCCCTCTCTTCCCAGGCCTCTTGGAGCACCCCGGCTGGCAGCTCTTGCTTCTTTGAGCGAGTATCCAGCGCCGCCGCTTGTCGCATGGCCCAGGAAGCGTCATCAGGATCAAATCCTCTGGCCCTTATGGCCTCGTCAATTTGCTGACTACGTCCACTGAAGCCCGCAATTTGTTCTTGAGAAAGTCCGGAGATTTCAAAGTCGCGCCCATTTTTCGAAAACTCAACTTCATAGCCAGCAAGCTTTGTTTCTTGCAGCAAAGCTGCCTTGTAAATATCGTCTGCACCGTTACGAAGGACCAAGACTTCGTCATTGGTTAGGCTGCGCCAAGTCTTGCGATCAAGATCGTATGTGACGGCAGCAACAACATTGTGGTTATGTAGTTGTGGCTCGTTATTACGGTTCGTCTCGTGCCGGATGGTCGCCCAAATCAGGTTTCCCGTCTGCTCTTTGACGTTTTGCCCGTTTGAATCCTTTACCCGAATCAATGAGGCATGCTCTTCAATCCAGGCCATCGCTTTTGCATTGGCCACTTCATGGGCTTTGACCAAGCGATCATCCCCGCCCACCAGAGCAAGAACGGACACAGACTTCGGCGGCGCGATGGACATATCGAAGCCAGCTCGGCGATTCTCATTACCTTTGGTCGCCAAATTCTGGATCTCACCCGTTTCAGGGTTGAGCACCTTCCCGTCCAGGAGATCGATGAAATCCTTGCGGTCCACCTGGTCGCCTTCAATTCCCAGAATCTTTGCGCCATTGCCTTGCCACCGCGCACCAGCAGACTCCCCCATGTAGTAGTTGTCAGCGTCCCTGACATTACCCTCGGCCGAGAAAGCCTTGTCGTGGTAAGCCGCCGCATCAGACCCCGAACCAATTGCATGAAAAGTGATCATCATCAACCCCCTTTGTTTGGGAAAAATGGGGCGATCGTGAAGCGTTGCTCACCCGCCCTCAGCGTCAAAAACACCGAAGTAGGCTCCACGTTGAAAGTGGCCCCATGGGGATACTGAGCAGGAGAAAACTCGATTGTGCGAAGCGTTTTACCCTGGCCATCCATCAAAAAAACGCGCAGCCAAGGGAAGTCAGCCCCGCCCTTGTTGACAAGACGAAAGCGGACCTCGACCTTGCCATTGACTGGCGCATCTGCCTCCAACCCCTCTACTGCAATCAGCGCCGGGTCGTTACGTCCGTCCACCAGTCGGTACCCAACAATCCTGTCGGTTTTAGCATCCTCCAACCAAGATGACCCCTTGGATTCGGAAAGCAAGGATGACGTAGCCTCGCTCGCCTTGGTGCCTATTTCATGAGAAAAAAACCACAAAATAAAAAACACAACCACCAAGAGAAGCACCGCGCCCCTAAAAAGAAAATTTCTCATCACCGCTCCAAGATGCCTGACAGAAGGACGTTTCTGTTGATGTTGTCGACTGATTCCTGAGGGACAACCCCTTGAGCATGGACAGAAGCCCCCTCCAACTTGTCCTCAACTCGCTGAACGATATTGAGTGACTCGTCGGCGGAAATATCAGATGCCACAACCTTTTCTGCTGCCCCAGCCAGATCCAGTTCACCGTCAGGAGCTTCGTCTTCAGACTTCTTCATGGCCTGCGTCACCATGGCCAGCGGATCAACTGAGCCGGCCTCCCATCTGCGCTCAATGACAAATGCGGGGTCGCGTTCAGGAGAGTCTTGAATCGGGGCAAATCGGTCAACATAGGCCTTTGCCCCCCGCTTGGAAGGCAACCAATGGCGGTAATCAACCTTGGCCGCAGGGTAGCCACCCACCAGCTTGAGATATCCGGAGCAACTGTCCAATGCACCAATTTCCGATGGCATCACCAACCACTTTTCGTGATCCTGAATATTGACGCCTGCACCATCCCGCCCCTCATTTACGGCAAGCGCCTGGTTCTGACTAACCGTTTCCATTTCAACTTTGCCCAGCCTTTTTGCCGCCCTCTCCATCATGGATGGCTCGTTCATGCGAAGCATCAGCACCGTGTTGAAACAGTTCATGACCGTTTCACCCCGGTCTTTGCCCATGGATGTCCAAAACTGGCTTTCACTTTGAATGCCCGAAACAATGGATACGCCAAATTTCCTCAGAGTTGCCAGCTGCTCATCAAGCTTGATGTCGCCCAAAGTGTGGACTTCATCAAGGAAGAACCAGTAACGGTCTTCGTGAACAATTTCCTGCTTGGCAGCAATCATGGCAAAAGAGGACGCCAGCAAAAGTCGGTACAGCGGGGAAAACATCGCCCGCGTGTCATCCGTGCCAAGGATGAAAAAACGCGCATCGTCGTCCGCATCCAAAAACTCACGGATCGACCAATTTCCCGGTTGAACGGCCTTGATGCCGTTCAAGTAAATGGCAATGGAAGAAATTACGCCCTGGCGTTGCCCCTTCGAATCGCCGCCCACGGCAGAGCTGGCCACGGACTTTTCAATTAGCTTTTCCATTTCCGAATCAGGCATTTCAAAAATGGCTGTCGCTATGTCCCGCGTGTTCACTGCCCCATATTTAGCAAGTCGCAGCAACATCACACTGAAGAGTGCGCGAGCTGCATCTTCAAAAAAAGCACTCGCACCGTGAACGACTCCCCCCTTCGGAGGTAGGAATGCTTGGGCCAGCGTGTCTGCGTCGTAAACGTATTTCAATTCGCTAAAGATCGACCAAGGCACAGAGCCAACGCAAGCTGGATTAAAGAAAAAATCTTTGCCTGGGCGAAAGTAGGCCCGGTAAAACTCGCCGTTTTGGTCATAAATGATGCATTTGCGTTTCTTGGCAAAAGCCTGCTGCATCAGATCGTGGATGACTAAAGACTTGCCGCTTCCCTGTGCACCTTGCATCAAAATGCCGGTCATCGGCGCAGAAGAGGGCAGGGTGACTTCCGCGAGTTTGTAGGTCCCTTTCTCTTTGGCCTTAACCATCTGGTTTAACTCATTTGGGCCAACAATTTCCTCCGCGCCACGAACCCGCTTGTCCTCCATGTTGTCTTGGCCAAGTCGTTGCAAAAAAAGCCAAACGGCAAAATAACCAAAGAATGGAAGGATGAGGCTCAAGTAAAAATACCAACCAAACTCACTCACCGCCGACCATTCCGATTTAAGTGCCATTCGGACTTGAGCTGGTTTCAGAGAACGCGCCGACTGGCCTTCAGATGTCACGGCCTCAACAACTTTGTATTGACCATCTTTATCCCGGATTTCCCATTTCGAGCGCGAATCCTGATCGCTGTACTTTGACACCAAATGGACTTTCACCACATCGACCTCTTTGTCGCTCGCCATGGTGTACCAATAAACATAGGGCAAAACAAAGAAAGGGGCAGCACCAAACCAAAATGCCATCATGGCCGCCTGGATCGAAAGCTGAATTCGCGTAGCAAATACAGCCCGCCCAATTCCTGCGTCGCTTGCAGCTGCGTTTGTCATACCCGCACCTCCACAATTTGAAGAGGCATCTCCATAGACTCCAGCAGCCTGAAAGTCAGAATTTCGGCTGGGAGAAGTTCACCTAACGCCACCTGCTTTTCGCCAAAACTGTCTCGCCAAAGACCGTCCGGCATTTTCAAAAAATTCCGGTAGTAAAGGTCACCATTAGGAGCATGGACAAGCACCTCCGCTGCCGTTATCTCGTCTTCCGCGCTCAAACCCCACTCCACCAATACAGCCGAAGCTCCCCCTGAATCAGGCGCATAGACCTTGGACACCCCTCGGTACTCGCCCGGACGCATCACCGAAGTTTGATTAAGCCCTTCAGGCTCTTTATTCATGAACATTACGCCCCCTTCAGTTTTTAAACATTCCGCGTCTCTGCCCCTCAAGGAGGCCTTCGACCATAGGAGCCCCATGCTTCAAATGGGCACTCATTTCAGGAATTCGCGCATCCGGTTTCCGCGCAACATCCAGTTCAGCGACCAGAAGCGCACCCAAAGCGACTAGCTGGTGGACTTGCAAAACTGAGTCTTCAAGAACTTTCAGCTTCTGGATAACTTCCTCGTTATGTTGGTTGTAACCAGCCAGACCTTGTTCCATAAATATCCTCAAAAGCTCTGCACGCGAAACGTTTGCGCGCTTTGCCTCTGACGTAAGAGTCTTGAAATCCTCATCATCAAGTCGCAAGTGAACAGAGTTAGTTTTCACTTTTTTATCCTTGGTAGTCATTTGGTATCAATAATACATCACGCCGCAAGCCTTGTCCCACATGGCTGTCAACCATTTGGTATCAAATGAGATATATTTTTTGATACCACCGGAACCCGCATGGAATAAGGCTTTCAGCCATTTTTGGCACCGCTTGGTAGCGTGCGTAATGTGTGTTCTAAATTAAGGTATCTTCGCAAACCACTGCAACTTTTTTCGTAATAAACTGCTCGCGTACATGTCCCATGACCCGTACTTCATTATTCAGAAAGAGAGCAGTTTTATGACCGAAGAAGTAAAGACGGCAGAAGGCGCGAAGGTGCCAAAAGCGGCGAAGCCAAGCCGAACGAAAACCCTTGAAGAAAGGCTTGCAGCGCTCGAAGCCCAAGCGAAGAGCCTGCGCGAAAAGCTGCGCGACGAGCAACGCAAAGAGCGCGAAGAAAACGCTCGGGCGGTAGCAGCCATGCTCAAGTCCGAAGATCTCGAAAGCTTCAGCATAGAGGTATGGCGTACAGCTCTGCCAGAAGTCAGAGCGGCGCTTACCAAGGCTGCGGCGTAACTGCCAAAGGCAGAAGCCGATGCGGCATGCAAGGTCTAGGCGCAGCCTTGACGTTGCATGATCTTTTTACGCATAGCGCAGGTTTTCCACAAATCCACCGACCCCATGGCCGTTGAGAGAATCTCCCAAAATTCTCGCAACGGGACTTCGAGACTTATCCACCTTGCGTGGGTAAGTTCGAAGGAGTGGGAGAGTGGAGCTTGTGGGAAACCTGCGCTCATCTTCAGAAAACAGAAAATGCATGCAGCCCTAGGCTGCACCAATCAAAAGTCGTCGGCGAGATAACGACGACAGCAGGCAATGTTCAAGCGAAGCGATGAACGAGCCATAAGGGGTTGTCCACAAATCCACAGACCCCGAAGCCGGCGATGGGAATCCCCAAAAATTCCCATCGCCGGGCAATCGGCAACTTATCCACCTTGCGTGGGTAAGTCCGATTGAGTGGGATGTGGAGCTTGTGGGCAACTGCCTGCCGTTTGGTGTCCGGCGTGCCGGAACACCTCGGCCCAAGCAAGGCAACGCAGCGACTCATGTTTGTTTTGGCCCTAGGCCAAACTTTTTAAGTCGTCTCGGCCCTTGAGACGAGACAACAGGCAAGGTTCGAGCAAAGCGATGAACGAGCCGTAGGAACAGGCGTAAGCCGCATGGCCTCCACGGGAGGCCAATTGTTCGCCGCTGATAACGACCAAAGGGAGACTCAGAGGCGAACCACGTCAGAAAAGCACTCCAACACTGATAGACCTGCATCAGCCAACACGATGCCGTAGGCGAGCCAGATCTGCGAAGGCCCTAGGCCAAGCTTGCAAGCAAAGCGCGCAGCGAGCCCAAGCGAGCGAAGACAGGCGAAAGCCGCAGGGCCTCAAGAAAGGCCCACCCGTCCTGGGCCGGTAACGACCAAAGGGAGACCCGGCACAGGACCGCCGAAACTCCGGCGAAGCATGAAAAGCCAGGCCAGCCCGAAGACCGGCCCCACATTCAGGCGGCGGCGTGGGCCACCTGTCGCACGGTCGCAATAAATAGTGCGGCGCGGACGTTTGTGCCAGATGCCAAAAAACTACCATCGGGCAAAGTTTCAAAGCTGCCTCCCAACTGACGGGCAAGGCTCCCCAGCCGCTCCGTCTGGCGGGGACCAGCGGCGCAGATGGCGACGATTCGACCGCCAGGCGTCAAGAACTTCAATGCATGCTCGATGTGCTTGATATCTTCGGCGTTGCCAAATGGCGGATTCATCACAACTCGGTCAAAGCTGCCCAATGTCTCGGGGCTCATTTGCAGAAAATCGGCGCATTCGACGCGTGTGCCAGGCTCAACACTTCGCAGCTGCTCACACAATTTGGCATTGACTTCGACAGCTGTGCAAATGGCTTGCGCTTCGGACACCTTACGGATAGCCCGCAAAAGGTTTCCTGTTCCGGCGCTTGGCTCCAAGACCGTCATTCCCGGCTCAATTTCTGCCGCCTCGGCCACTTCCTCGGCGAGAGCTTCGGGCGTTGGGAAGAGCTGAGAAGCTGTCACGACCTGCACACCGGCTTTCAGGCTCTGCCGCATAGCGGCCATTTTTTCAGCTTCTACCTTCTTGCCCTCATCGACCGGGCAGGGTGTTTTCATGCCCTGGCCACTTTCAGCGATCGCAGCCGCTGACAATTTAACTTCAAACGACACCGGCACAGCCGCATCGTTTGGTTTTGGTGGATCAACTCGCTTTGAATCCGAGAGGTAAACCGGGACAATTCGATAACCGCTACCGGCGAGATAGGCTGTCCGGTATCGGTAAGCTCCGTGCTCAGCGGTGGCTTTTGCTTTGCGCGTCCCTTTGTAGTCGCCTGGCTTCTTTTTGTATTCGTCGGCCGTCATTTCAATGAAGCCTTCACCGGGGAAATTCACCAACGGGGCCAGCTTGGTGACCGCCTTCACCTTTTCCGCGTCCTCAGTCGTGGGGGGCGTGTAGTCCTTGATTTCTTCAATAGGGCGAACCGGCACAAATCGGGCATTTGTGCGGACACTGCTGATTTTTCCTTCACGCTTGTTCACGCGCAAAACAACAGCCCATTCACCACGAACCAAAACGCGGCCACCTGGTTGAATATCGAATTTCTCACCAACAAGCCCCCCGGCCTCGCCCAACATGGCCCGCTCGTATGCAATGCGGTTTTCATAATGACCGATCCAGCGCTGCAAATAGGCAATTGATCGAGGATAAAAGTCCTTGGCCACCTGGATGACTTCTTCAAGCGTGCGGGTCGCATAAAGACTCGAATGCCCACCGGTCAACGCATCGTAAGCGCTGGGACACTGGTCAAAATCGGGGCGGTCGCCTTCTTTGCGGGGCATCTTGAGCCAGCACATGCCAGCAATCCGAAGGGCAACGGCTTTTTGCAATTCGGCATTTGGTTCCGCCTCGCAGTCTTTCCAAAGTTTGAGCCACAACTCGGCCTCCTGCTTGCTCTTGTCGCGCTTGCGTCGATCTGCCTCCAATCCTTTGATTCGGCGCGCACGCACTGCCGGCAGTTCTTTGTATTTGGCGTGAGCAATGGCACCGGCTGCACGCTCTTGCCAATAATCGGCGGTTTCCCAAAGTTGAACAGCTTTGCGCATGCCGCTCTCGATGCGCTCGGCATCTTTTCTGGCTTTTCGTTCGCTATGGTGCCCAATCAAAATAGGCTGGCCAAATTCAAAACGGCCAGAAATCGCCTGAACGTGTTCACGGGCGTTTGTTGCTTCCTTTGCCCGCTTCCCGCTGTATTCCTCGAATCGTTCGGCGCGCTCTTCTGCACGCTGTGTGAGACTCGTGTCCTCGTCTTCAATTGATCCGGCCAGCTCGATGCACAAATCTGCACGGCTGGGCGTCCACATCGGCGCAACAAAGATTTCTTGTCTCGGCGCCCATTTGAACCCTGCATTCTTGACGCGCTCATAAGTGGCGGCGTCGAGTCGGCTCGATGCAGAAATGCGCAATTTGTTGTCGTCTGGGGAATATGTAGCGGTGAATGTCGTCATGTTATTTGCTCCAAAAAAGCCACCAGCAACCGGCTGGCACGGTGTGTGTTTATTGATGAAAAAGGCCATCAAAACAATGGCGCACCTCGTGCCCAAAAATGGCATACGTTGTTTGAACGTCCGTCACCACTGTGCAGCGTCCCCCAGGCTGCCCCATGACAGCGCACCCCAAAAGACGGCCACCCTTGACCACCTGGCCCGCACCCTGCAACTGGCGACCGCAAAATGCATGAACATCGGCGCGAGGCTCCCAATCGACCAGCACAACTTTCACAGCTCGCCGATCTTTAACTGTGGCCTCAAAGCTCCCAACCAAATCGGCCGGCAAATTCGCTGATGCACAACCCACAACCGAGGCAACCAAAAACAAAACAAAAGAGAGACACGAAAATCTGTAAATCGACTGAGCCATGGGAATTCCTCCATGTCGCCAGCAACCGGCTGGGGCGGGTATGGGCAGATCGCTATGCAATCTGCCTCGGAAGCTTTTGATCAAGCCTGATCGTATTCACCGACCCAGCTGCTCTGATCGGGAGACATTGGAACGTCACCCGCTGAAGGCTGCCCCTGTGCGTCTGAGCCATCTTGTTGACCTGAGGATTTTTTGGCTCCAAAGGGCTCAACTTGGAACGTCACGATTTCGACGGTAGGGATGCGCGCACCATCCTTGTTCGTGTAGCTGCCATATTTCAAAGAGCCTTCAACATAGACCGTGCGGCCTTTAGTCAGCTTCTCGCCTGCCCACTCGGCAGCATCGCCCAGCACAGTGACACGGTGCCATTGAGTCACATCCTCCCATTCGTTTGTCTGGCGGTTCTTTGTCCTGGTAGACGTTGCAACCGACAAGGTCGCGACGGGCTTTCCACCCGGTGTGTAGCGAAGCTCGGGGTCTTTGCCCAGGTTGCCAATGAGAGTAACTTTGTTAATCGACTGAGTCATGGTGATTTCTCCATGTAGCCAGTAACCGACTGGAGCGGGTTTCGCATCATTGCGTCACGGTTTTATTATAGTACGCTTTCCGTACTTTTGCAACACCTTAAAAGAAAATAAATCGTAAAAAAATCTTAAATTTCGGGGGGGTATGGGGGATATGTCCCCCATGGTGACAGCAGCTCACGCCACCAGCTAACCCACGCCGCGAGAAACCCCACCAGCAAACCAGTTCAGACATTTCGCGCCCTGAAGGCAAACCAGCGCGGCCACGCGCAAAGGGCGGCCCTGCCGCCTTCAATGAATTCAAGCTCTCGGGCGTTAGCCCGCTGGCGTCCCCGAAGGGCAAGACGAAAGGCAACGCTCTGGCGCGCACAGACGGAAAGGGGTTGGTGCGGCCCGCAGCGAAGCGAGGACACGGCCCCTTGGAGACGAGCACGACAGAGCGAAACTGAAGACGCAGCTCGCAGGGGACCGGCGAAGCCCCAACGCACCTATGTGAACCCATTACCTCGCCACGAAGTAGGAGTCGGGCTTGTCAGCACGATGCGAGTCAAGCGAGCGAGATCGGAGCCGGTCTGTTCCTGTGCGCAAGCACGGAACTGTCCGGCCTTCGTAGAGGCGGCAAGCGAAGCGCGCCGGAGAGGGCTTTAGCCTTCTCCTGGAGCAACCCTTTGCGCAGCAACTGCTTGGTGAATCTTCAGGGGCCAACGGCGCAAGGGCGCAAGGCGCCCGAGGGCGTTCACACAAGCCCTCGCTCAGCCATTGAGAGGGAGCGGTCGCCACCCACGATGATGTGGTCGAGCACGCGCACATCCACAAGGGCCAGCGCGGATTTCAGTGTTTGCGTGAGGTGTTCGTCAGCACGCGAGGGGTCAACCGATCCCGAGGGGTGGTTGTGAACCAGTACCACAGCCGCAGCGTTGAGCTGCAAAGCACGTTTGACCACTTCGCGAGGGTAGACACTGGTCTGACTGACCGTGCCACGGAACATTTCGTCGAAGGCAATCATGCCATTCTGACTGTTGACGAACATGACGCCAAAGATTTCGTGAGGCAACCCGCCCAGCTTGAGGCACAAGAAGTTTTTGACAGCGTCGGGAGTGTGAAAGACGTTTTCGACGCGAGGGATGCGCGATTCAGCGATACGCAGCGCAGACGCGACGACTGTGTCGTCGTCAGCGACAGCGTAGTGACCTTGTGCGTCCTGCACGAAAAGAGAGTGAATTTGAGACATGCGTGTGCTCCGTGAAGTGGGCGGGATTGCCTGCTTCACATGGACCGGGCCACAGCGCAGAAGTCAAGGGGTCGTGGAATTAATGGGGCGGCCCGCCAACAGGCGGGACGGGGCCCCGTTCATCCGCGAAAGCCCCTTGACTTCGAGAATGGTCCGGTACGATGGGAAGTAACAGCAAGCCAGCCACCACCGACTTACTTCAGCACGATGCGAAGCCCTGGCGTAGCGAGGCGTGGTAGCGATGGCCCTAGGCCAAGCGTGCAAGCGCAAGCGCGCAGCGAGCCCCAAGGCGAGCAAAGGCGTCAGGGATGGAAGCCCGAAGGGGCGAGACCCCGAAGCCTGCGTAGGGGGCTCGATTAACGACAGCCCGCCCCGGCTTGCCGGGAGACGCCCAAAGATCTGAGCACCAAAAACTACAGGGGCTTTTGAACAAAGAGCACACCAAAAAAAGCACAAAAAAGAATCACGATAAGGACAAATGACGCCAGGGAAATCAGAAAAATTCGCTTACCCAAAGACCACCGCGAAACATCCGCATTGCCTTTTGGTAACCGCTCAAAAACAACCGACATACCTAAGCAAGTCAGGCAAATCAAAAAAATGCAGCCAACCAAAGACAAAACTAAGCAAGCCTGAATAAAACCCAGAGGCAAAGCTTCAGAGACAGTCCCAGAAGAATCCACCAGAAGTGTCTTCAGCATCAAAAAGAACAGAACAAACAAACCAATAAGCGACTGCATGCGGTCCATAAAATCCTGCAAACAAGTGCGATCCTTATCAACGAGAGTCCGGCGAAGCCAAGACCAAAAACCAGAAAATTTCAAATCGTCGTCCATAAACCAATGCCCTGAATAATTGAATACAAAGTAATCAACGCGGGACGGCCGAGAAAAGAAGACAAAGAAACTAAGGCGGCGTTAGCCGCCCCCAAGCGTGGGGGTGGCATGCGCCGGGGAGTGCAACGTCCCCGAGAGCGCCGGGCTCGGCCCGGCCCAACCTGCCCGAAGGCAAAGCAGAGGCCAGGAGGTCAAACGCGATCAGCTCGGATGCCGGCCAGTACCCGCCAAGAAAGCACGGGCCAACGCATCGCGAAGCGACAAGACAGACACCTCGCGGAAGTCCAGCGCATCGCGGTTTCGCGCCTCCAGCACAGGAAACCCAAGCTCCGCGCGGGCAAGGCCCGCAAGAGCCACTTGCTGCTCAGGTGTGAGGTTTTCCCAAGCGCCCGGCACCATGCGCTCGGCCAACCAAAAGTCCAAAGGGTCAAAGCCCTGATTTTCGTTTTCGTTCATCCCAACCTCGCAACGTAACTCCCATTATGTTGACGTCAACATAACGCCCGGTACGTGGCCCGTCTGGGCTAGGTGCCTCACTGAACAGCGCTAATTTTTTCAATCAAAGCCTTGGCTTTTTGATCGATCAGCGCGTCAATGGCGTCATCGCCACACAGACACGGAGCCCACCATGACCAGCAACCAGATCCCTGCCACCCATAACGAAGCCTGGGGCTTTTGGGGCACGATGAACAACCAAGCAGCAGTGGCCTGGCCGATCGCGATGATCGCGATCTCGGATGCCACTTGTCAGCCCCTTGAATCGGTTCGCGCCTTCCTGGACAGTTGTCATGGTCGCCACTTTGCCGATGATGTGCTGAACGGCCTGCACGCTGGAGAAAACCTGCAGGATGCGATCCACGCCGCCACCCAACGCTGGATGGACTGGACCATCGGGCGTCTGACAAGTCAGCGGCACGGTATCCCCAAGGGCCTGCCTTACCTGACGGGCTTTGTGATTCACTGCGAGATCGTCGAAGATGCACCGGTCGAATGACGCACCCGCAGGGCTTCAAAGCTCCGGCGCAGCGCGTAGCTTCGCACGATCGACACAGCTGTAAAGATCAAGCCGATCAGCAGGTTCTCGGTGACGGTCACGGCTAGGCCGAACAGCGGGAACACCGCCATCTGCGTGATCACCGCCACACCATAGCCCACCAGCACATTGGCCAGCGACTCCACCAGGGACATCAGGCGCGACTGCTTCATGCGTTGGCCTCCTCTGTGTTTGCTGTGATCTCTGCGCCAGCCACTGCCGCCAGATCATTGAACTTGGCCGCATCGGCTTCCCGGTAGGCTTCCTGCCCACTCCAGTCTTGCCAGCGGCGCACGATCACGTCCACGTACTTGGGGTCGAGTTCGATCAGCCAGCCGATGCGGCCGGTTTTCTCAGCGGCGATAAGGGTGGTGCCGGAGCCGCCAAATGGATCGAGCACGATGTCACCTGGTCGGCTGGAATTGCGGATCGCTCGCTCGACCAACTCCACTGGCTTCATGGTCGGGTGCAGATCGTTCTTATGCGGCTTCTTGATGCTCCACACATCGCCCTGGTCGCGATCCCCACACCAGTGGCGGTTCTGCCCCTCGGGCCAGCCATACAGGATGGGCTCGTACTGGCGTTGGTAGTCGGCGCGGCCGAGCGTGAAGGTGTTCTTGGCCCAGATGATGAAGGTGGACCACTTGCCACCGGCAGCCCGGAAAGCCTGCTGCAGG
>Ga0255138_1000238_pt1 | contig 15172 bp, 8 predicted proteins | sample Law_Colum_RepA_8_FD_188545 | JGI IMG/M metagenome (GOLD analysis project Ga0255138, IMG submission 188545) | Freshwater microbial communities from St. Lawrence River, New York, United States - Law_Colum_RepA_8d | ecosystem: Environmental > Aquatic > Freshwater > River | place: USA: New York... | reverse complement strand
CAATTCCAATTGTTGTTGGTCATTATATTTATGATTTTTTCTCAATCATAAATATAATGACCAACAACAATTGGAATTGGGCCTCGCGGATATCGGAAACAACTAGCACAAGTGCAAGTTTAGCTATAAACTATATACACTCAAACACAACACATACATATTTAGCATGTAGATTTGGTGCAAATATTGGATTATATAATGGTAACAATACGGGAACACCAAATATTTCAATAACTTATACTGGAACCGGATTTAATACTGTTCTTATTAAATGCAACAACACTACTGGAAATTTCGAGTGGTATGCTAAAATTAGTTCAACTAATTCATGTCAAATTAGTTTCATTAAATCTGACAGCACAAATATTTATGTGAGTGGAACATTTAGAGGAACACCTAATTTTACTAATGCAAGTGTTGGAGATTATGCTGATCCACCAACTGGTTTATCTAGTAATGATTCAGTTTTTGTTGCAAAATTAGATAATGCCGGAACATGGTTATCTGTAGTTAGTGCAAAAGCTGATCCAACAGCCGCATTAACATTCATATCACAAATGGACTTATATAATGGATATGTTTATGTGTCATTAGGAATAAATGACGTCACAACTTTGTATAATAATGCAAATACAGGTGCAATATTAAATATTCCACATTCAGGTGGTGGTGATACCGTCATTGCAAAAACAGATTTAGTTACATGGCAATGGGCCACGAGAATTGCCGATGCCAGTTTTAATAGTACATCACAAATGTACTTATCGTCTGATAGTGTATATGTTACTGGATTCTATACTAGTTCACAACTTGGGTTTTATGATGGTAATTCATCTGGTGCTAATAAAACATTATTACAACCATCAACAACACCCGCGACTGTTAGGTGTGTATATGTTTGCAAAATACCTCAAAACGGTGCGGGTATAACAGATTCTGGTGCTTATGTCGCTCAAATTGGATTCACAACTAATGGTGGATTCTTCATTGGATTTTCTAATATATCAACCACTGATTTTTATGTATCGTGTGGATATGCCAATACGGCATCATTTTACAATTCTGGTGGTGGAACAACGTTATCAGACGCTTCCAATGTTAATAGTAGTATAGGATCAACAATAACAAAAATATTAATTTCCAAAATTAACACAAATGGTGTATGGCAATGGTTTTCTATTGTTTCTTCGCCGACTAGTATTTCTGGTGGATCATTTACATTTAACAATAACTTATTTATCACGGGATTTTCCTCTATAACATCATTACCCATACAACAATTTAGATTCTGGAACAGTAACAGTGAAAACACATCCTTAGCATTGACTGGAAAATATGTCACGCCACGAAATCATGTATTTAATGGTGTTTTAAATTCGTCTGGAATATGGCAATGGAGTAATTTAATTGCACCGAGCACAGATATTTCATTATTCTTCAATATACGTAATTCTATCATTAGTGGACAATCTGTTACCGTTGCATATAATTTTGATCAAAATGTTAACATTTATAAAGGTGATACATCACTAGCTACAACAATAACTAATCCTTTAGCAAGCGATGGTTATGGTGTTATCATAAATTATAACATCAACAATGGCAATTATAATTTTTTTAAGAAAATTAACAAAAGCGTTACCCCTTTCTTTTCAAATGATGCAAATAAATTTTTTGCACCAGGTACATACTCAACAGAAAGTGTATCATTCTACAATGACAATACAATAGATTCAGATTTAACAAGATCGGGAGTTAATGCACGCATCAATATCTACATTGCTGAATTTGAATTAACATCAGGTCCCATTGTTCCTTGTTTTGCTTATAATTCCATAAAAAATATTGAATTACCCGAAGATGCCACCATCGTTCATAAAAATAATCAAAACTCAGAATGGATTGAATTCAATGATAATGTCTCTTCTCCATTATATTTAACTAGAGACCACCTTGTATCAAATAACGATATCATCATGCCGGCCAAAGATACTGATAATAAATTAATTATAAATAACGATGATGTTGTTGATATTGAGACATCTGATGGAAGATTTATAACAATTAAAAATGTTTTGGTTAAAACCACTAAAAAATAACCATTTGTATATTCATTAATTATAATTAATGATTAATTTTTTCATAAATTTTGTAACATATATTAGTAATAAATGACAGATAATAATCTAACTGACAATGAAGAAAATGAAAATGATTTAATTTCTGAAACATCATACAGACCTGCCGAAATTAACAATGATCTATGGAATTTTTCATTATTTTCTAGAAATAATCGTGATAGTGACGACAGTGATAGTGATATAGATCATGATGAAGTATCTTCGATTGAAAGTGAAGATAATAATTCTATTGATTGTGATTATGATTCATCCATTATGTTGGCAATTAATAATGATGATGTTTGTGTATTTAAATCATTTGTCAAATTAGGTTTAAATCAATCTAGATTTTATCAAACAAAATACTATGGAGCTATTAGTAGCAAAAAAGCAATTAATGTTCTTAAATATTATCACGAGCATTTACATTTTAACAATAACAAAATAACAAATGATATATTGTTAACATTTATTAATAATGCTGATGATATTATTTTAGATTATTTGTTTACTAAAATACACATAGATAAATCTAAATTTAAGGCACATTTTTCAATATCTGTCAAAAACAATAATACAAAATTTATCTCATGGGCAATTAAAAAGAAAATAGTAACCAGTGAAGACGTTTCTAGAATAAATTATTTAATGACCAATTACGAAACTTTTGAATGTTTATTTAGTTGTATGAATAATAACATTAATTTGAATTTAAACAAATTATCATACAATAAAGACTGTCTTAAAATATTAACACATATTGAAAAAACATGTGATTTATCATATGATAAATATGTTGAAGCCATTAATAAATTTAGTGATAATGGCCAATATAGTCTGGTTGTAATAAAATTCCTTCGTGAAACAATTGGAATTGCCAAAAAATATTTTATTAACAGTGTCGAATTAATCGATAGTATATTTCGTGAAAGTAGCAACAACATGGAATTAATAAAATATTTTATTGATGAACTAAAATTAACAAAAGACAATATTACGTATGTTGGTTTTTTATATCTTGTGTGTAATTACGATGTTAAAACATCATTTAAAATGTTTAACATTAAAAAAAGAGACATAACAAAGGAAAGACTAAAATCAGTATTATTTAACGCGTGTCTAAAAAAGTTTAAATATATAATATCAAGATATGATTTTAGTAAACAATATTTACTAGACAATGACATAATAAAAGACATTGATTATTCTAATACAAATATATTGCAGACAATTAATTATTTTTATGACGATCTTTGTTTTTCACTGGATGAAATTCTAGGCAATAAAAATCGTTTGATATATGAACTATGTGCAAATGGTAATTTTGGTTCATTGGTACATATGATGGTTAAATTCAATTTGAAAAAAGATATACTTTTAAATGTTACTGAATATAATTGGACTGAATTATGTGATACGTGTTTTGAAAATTTACGTTCAAATAATGATCAATTTATTACATGTGAAGATTGTAAATATATTCATCGTACCAAAACAATGATGATAAATATTCCATTGCTCATATTAATTATTAATATAAATGAATCGAACTATGATTATATCATCCGGAATTTAAAAATAAAAAAAGATGATTTTACTTATGATATGATAAAAACATTGTTTTTATTGGAATTTCAAGTGTTAATGGATCTGCACAAAATTTTACCATTTGATAAAAATATTTTCTCGTTGAACAACAACGAACTATTAACAGATTCAATCGTAAATTCAAAAATGGATCGATTCTTATTCTTGGCAAAAACCATAAAATTAACTAATTATACATATGATAATAACACTTTATTAAAAACATTATGTTTGGGAGGTAATTTAAATAATATACGTATGTTTGTAGAAACAACTGGTATAAAAGTTAATGATGTAAGGATGGTTTTAGGAGATATTATTAATATTTTATGCACCAGAGGATATTTGAATATATTAAATTATTTATATTTAACATTTAATCTCACACAACGTGATTTTTCATCAATATCATCCGAAACACTGGTAACGGTTATATCATGTAACAATTTGGAATTAGTGTCGTTTTTAATTGACACTGTAAACGTTGATATTGATTTATCAAACCCAATCATATTAAATTATATACAGTATGGGAGAACAGAAATTATGTATGACAATATAGAAATGCCAGTAAATGGAGAATTATTTTATACTCCCGAAAAAAGAGTAACTGAACAACATCTTAAATCACAAAAAGTTAATAATGATCATGAATTTGAATGTGGTATATGTTGTGAGTATGTTGATGATGATATTAAGTACATGCCATTATGTTGTCGAAAATATAATAAATCAATATGCAAATTATGCGCATTAAGGTCAATCAATGTTCAAGAAGCAAAATGTCCATTTTGTAGAGCAGAATATAAATAATTATTTATTAAACAATAATTTTAAGTCATCAGTTAATTTGTCTTTATTTATTTTCTTAAACACTTGTTTAGTGAATGTTCGATTACCATAAATATTATATAAATATTTAACATTTTCTATATTATAACATTTATCATAGTCTTTGCAATTACATAAATTACAAAAACCATTAAGTATTGTGTCATAATTATAATGAATTACATATTTATCGAAAAAATCAATAAACATTAAATTATCAGTATATGTTGTTTTGCATATTTCGGTAAATATATTTTCAGAAACATCACTCAAGTCAATATTATAATTATTAATTATATAATAATATATTTCAACATGATTATGTTTACATGCATCAATTAATACCAATTTCATTATTTTATCGTCAACATGATTACGTTCAATATGATATTTAAGATGATCAATTGATGATAATAAATCTAAACGTTTAATTCCAATAACTTCTTGAATATATTTATATATATCAATATCATCACATCTAAAGTCAAATTGTGATTTATTAACATGTAGTTTTTCATATGCATATTTAATAATATCTATATATCCAGCATCACTAGCAGCAATTAATGCATATTTAATTTCATCATTATTAATCAAATCAATTACATAATCATGTAAATATTCTAATATAGTCATATGATTCCGTGAAAATATGTATATGACAGCTTTTATATTTATATCATCTTTAGTAAATTGAATATTTTCTACTAAAAATTTAACAACATCTAGATGTCCATTTTTACATGCCAATGTAAAACATAATGATTTTTCTACCAAATAATATTTTTTTGGTAATTTTAATTGATCATGAAATTGTAATAAGAAATTCATATTACCAGTCATGGCAGCATTTATGATACATTGTACTAGATGACAATATATAATTTCCATTTTTGAAAAATCAATGACTATATTGTGATCAAATTGTGATAAATACAATATGTAGTCTGTATTGAATTTAAATTCATGTTGATATTTATCAAATAATTCATCTGGTATTTTTGTATCAGATAAAGCCATATGATAATAAATATCATCAGTACTTTCTAAGATTTGTTGCCAATTAGTCATAATGATTGTTAAAACTATTATAATACTTATTTAAATGATTATTTTTCATTTTTTTATATAATGAACATTGATATATTTGTTGATATATGCAGTTATGGTTGTTCGTATTCTTACCGTCATGTTTCACACAATATGAAAATAGCGGTTCTCAAGAATCATATATTAATATATAAATTTATATCATCAGGTAAATCATGTATTTATGAAAAGTTTATTGAACATATTTCTCATAATGGAGAATTCGCTATTTACAACTCAATATTTAATAAAGTTGTTATGAATTATAATAAGTCAATATTTACTGAAAATACATTAGAAATATGTATACGAAATGCATATAAATATAATCACATAGACTATATTCATAATTTATTTGAAAAAATTCATTTGACAGAAAAATTATATAAAATATGTTACACATTGGCTTGTTTCAGTGATAAAATATGTATCGTTAAAAAATTAGACAAACAATTTAACATAAAAATTACCAGTTACAATGTAATATTATATGAAATATGTATTCGTGGATGTTATAATGTTTTTGTGTATTTATTGGAAAATAATTTGATTACATTTGATGACTTATTTAAAACAGATGAATATGAATATTTGACGACACATATTATGTTAATATTTGGACATGCACATGAAAAAATGATAATATATTTATGTGAAAAATATAATGTTTTGGAAAATATTAAAGTTCTTGATTTATTGGAAAGAACAAATTCTCATGATATATTATTGAATGTTAATTTAATTAAATTATTTACAAAATATAATCTTATAAATTGCGAAAAAATAAAACATAGTTTTTCGTACGCTTTATTGAATAATGCACACGATTCTCTAAAATATTTGTATGATAATAAATATCTTGATTCTGAATTTATTAAAATGTATATGAATATACATTATGATTTAATTGATGATAATAATACCAACATAATTTATAATATTATAATGTAGAATATATGTCTAGAATACAATATATGTTATGTTATATAAATTGGTGTATAAAAAATCATAATTACACAAACTATCATCAAGATGAGTTATTATGTAATGTAAACATTAATTTTAATTATTTATAATACCTAATGTAGGTTCATTTCGAATATACATTTGCCTCATTTCATTTGTTTCTACAATTCCAACAACAACATTGTCATTATCATTATTTACATTTGTAACATGTCTGGTATTTTTATCATTTACAATGACTATCATGACGAGAGCAATTATAATAACACATACCAAACAAAATATTGGCAGTATAAATACTATTGCTATTTTAACTATTTCATTTTCCTCGTCATACTTAATTTTATAAGAAATATAATCATCATATAACTTACATAATTGTGGATCATCTTTTTTTACACACATTGACCATATTATATCATAAGTATTTGAATCTAATAATGATCCATTGTTATAATCAGACAAACACAATGCAGTGTGATTATCATTGATACATATTTGATTAATATATGTTCTCAAATCACTCAATTTAATCATTAACATGTCTTTGGTATTATATTCACAATTAATTGAAGTTACATATAATAATAATATTATTATTTTTATCATATTACTTAAATGATGAATAATTATTCATCAATTTCATCGATAATTATATCATGTTCATCATATTTACTTAATATTAATTTCCTAATATTTTCATCTTGAAAATTATCAAGTAAATGTTCATTTGATAATATTTTAACATAAAAATATTCATTAATTAAATATGTTATATTGTTGACAAATTTTGGATTTTTCATATAATCATTTAAACATGCATAATGTGGTTTAATATAGTTAATGACTTTGAATTTATTTGTAATATTGTCATTATTATTTATTAAATCAATTAATGTGTTATTAACATTATAATTATCATCATGGATAATATATAACTCTTTCTTGTCATTATTTAAAAATTCACATATTAATTTGATAACATTTGAAGTTAAATACTTACAACTATATTCTAACATTGACATGTTATTAATTGATAAATTAAGATCATGATCATTGTCAATACAATATAATAATAAATCAATTATGTTTTTTTCATCATGTGATTTAATAACATTAATCAATGACATTTTCGCTCCATTGATATAACTAATATATTTAAGTAAATTACCATTTTCAATTTTATGTATATTTTCGTTGTTTATGAATCGTATCATGTTTGATTTGTTTTTAAATAAATCAATATTGTCATTTATGTATTCACGCAAGGAATATATTTCAGATAACTTAAATTTTTTGAAATTATCTTCAATATTGTGTATAACAAAACACGTGTCTGATAATATTGCAATAACAATGTCATCATGGATTTCTATAAATGAATAATATTCACAATTTTCATCAATATGTTCGTTAATGTTGTTAATAAATGTGAAATAAATGTTATTTGTAGGAATTAGTTTGTTATTTAATAAGACAATACATTTGTTGTTGTCATATTTTGGAAATCCAAAGAAATTTATACCACTATAACAATATTTTCTTTTAAAATCATAACCAGATAATACAGTCATATTATTATTTGTATGTGACAAAAAAATTGATCATTCAAAGTGCTTGGGAATTTCAGTTATACAATAATAGTAGGGTTGTTATGACCTTAGAGCAAAGATGACTTATTGATGTAATACAACAACATAAGTTATGTATTTGCTCGGCAAATTGTGGTGATGAATCTAGTAGTCATTATAGTTTGTTCAATAAATTAGTGCATTTGTAACGAATCTAGTAGTTATGAGTGCAAATTTGTTGGGTATGGTCAAAAAAAGAAAAGATACGCTAATAGTATGATTTTCAAAATATTTGGTCCCCAACATCTCTTCACTGCTGAAAAAAGTGAGAAAAGTAATCAGTGAAACAAACAATTTCACAACAAGTTTAAGACATACACAACATTTTTCACAAAAATGATTTTTTTATTTCAATGCGATAACACATTATAAAACATTATAATAATTATTTTGTAAAATAAAAAAATTGACAATGACAACTGCCTAAAAAATTCAGTTGAACAGTAAAAGTACGCGCTCAATTGATTTTTTCCGAAATCAATTTTACTACTCCTTGTCATGTCTGTGTTGAACAACAACAAATTTGTTTCCATGTACAACAATTACTTCTTCGAAATGAAAGATCATGATGCATCACAGAATCAATCGACAGTTGCTAAACAACTGTTCAAAAGTTCTGACCTGATGACATATATGATGGAATTCCTCGAAGAAAAAGATCAAATGTTTCATTGTTTGGTGAATAAAACTTGTGTTTATGCATGGTTGAGAATGCCATCCGAGAAGATACTTACCTCATTTGATAAGTATCGCATCTTGGCATTCAAAGCGATGTTACGCACCAACAATACAAACACATTTGCCAAGTTTGCAGACTGCATCATTGGACCTGAACCATATCGACTCACAAAGAAGCTCGAAGATGATTACGAACCAATGAAATTCTTGTGTTTCAGAAAAAAAGATGACAACACATACGATTTCGATCACGACTACATGAATGTTGTCTACGCATTATTCAATCACAATATTACAGAGAAACACTGGAATTATGTGATTGGAATTTTGAGTGATTATAATTCAATTTCGTGTGCTTCTGAATATCTGGTTTTGGCTCACGCACGTGACTACTGCAAGTCAAGAAATTTCGAATGCAAGATTATATCCGAGGAGCTGGAATTGCTCACGGGATCTTGTCGATGCAAAGAAAGATCAAAGTGTCCAAAACGCATTTCCATTGATGGTCATAACAATGGCAAACCGTGGAACATGCATTACAGATACGAGCTACGTGCAATGATTCGTAACTATTGTTCAGATTCAGAGTGATTGTGTTTTTTTTATTTGTCTGGAAGTGTGTTTCTAACACATTTACATAAAATATCTTCCAATCCAATTTCCTCGCATAAATATGTAATTATATCAATGCTTTTATGTATACAAGCCAATCTATATGCACAATTATCGTCCAGTTGAAAATCTTCTTTTGAAAATTTAATTTCTTTGTGCAAATATTTAACAACATCAAAATGTCCATTGTGACAACAATCTTTGATTGTTCTCAGAACAACTTAGTTGTTGTGACAAGCCCATTGGTGTGCAGAATTGCCATTTGATTGAAAATCGTCTTTCGTTAATCCAATTTCTTTGTGTAAATATTTGACAACATTTATATAACCATTTTCACAAGCCCATGTACATGCAAAATTATCATTTGATTGAAAATCTTGTTTTGTTAATTCAATTTTCTTGTGTAAGTATTTAACAACGTCATAATGACCATAATAACACGTCCATCTACATAGATGATTATCATCTGATTGAAAATATGTTTTTTCCAATCCAATTTTTTTATGTAAATATTTTACAACACCAGTATTACCATTATAATAAGATAGTTGGCATGGTTCGCGATTATACGATTGAAAATCTTTTTTTGTTAATTTAACTTTTTTGTGTAAATATTTTACAATGTTTATATAACCATTATCACATGCATAAATTGCATAATTTATGTGATTTATTTTTATATACTCATATATGATTTTAAACATGTAATAATTTTCATAATTAAATAAGTGTTTAACTAATAACTCGACAACACTATTATTGATTTGATATAACACAGGAATGATGTTTATTTTATATTCAATACATTTTTTAATTACATTTATGTTTCTTTGATTCAAAAATTTCTTGTACTTATGAACAATGTTAATACTCTTACAATTTATATAAAGATCGTTGGAATTAATCCAATGTGAAATATTTTTCACATAATTTACATGTCTTAGTTTTCTCCTAGACACATATTTACATGTGTTGATATTGATGTCAACAATGTCCATTAATTAATATTACTATTGATAATATTACCATTGTTACTAAGAATATATTATTATCATTTTTTTATTAATACTATTAATTAATTTGATACAATGACATATTATAATATGTGTGTAATTTTGCAAATACCAAGTAATATTGGCGAGTTTGCTAACCAAAGCATTGCTAAACATTACATAAATATCATCTAACAAAAATTGAATGTTAACGATATTAATATTTCACTAAATAAATATCGTCTTTTGACTGCTGAAGCATTATTTAGCGTTACTAAGCATCAATAATCATTATTAGACACAATTCAATGAAAAAAACATTTGGACGATATTAATAATTACCAAATAAATATCGTCTTTTTGGCTCGCAAGCTCGCCAAAGCGTCACTAAACACCATTAAGCGTTACCAGACGTTATTTAATGAAAAAAACATTTGGACGATATTAATAATTACCAAATAAATATCGTCTTTTCGGCTCGCAAGCTCGCCGAAGCGTTACTAAACGTCACTTAGCATCAATTATCGTTACTAGATGCCATTTAATGAAAAACACATTGGACGATATTAATAATTACCAAATAAATATCGTCTTTTCGGCTCGCAAGCTCGCCAAAGCGTCACTGAGCATCAATTGTCGTTACTGGACGTTATTCAATAAAAAAATCATTTGGACGATATTAATAATTACCAAATAAATATCGTCTTTTCGGCTCGCAAGCTCGCCAAAGCGTCACTGAGCATCAATTGTCGTTACTAGACGTTATTCAATGAAAAAATCATTTGGACGATATTAATAATTACCAAATAAATATCGTCTTTTCGGCTCGCAAGCTCGCCAAAGCGTCACTAGACATCACTAAGAGTCATTAGACATTATTTAACGAGAAAAACATTTGGACGATATTAATAATTACCAAATAAATATCGTCTTTTCGGCTCGCAAGCTCGCCGAAGCGTCACTAAGCATCATGAAGCGTCACTAGACATTATTTAACGAGAAAAACATTTGGACGATATTAATAATTACCAAATAAATATCGGCTCGCAAGCTCGCCGAAGCGTCACTAAGCATCACGAAGCGTCACTAAGCATCACGAAGAGTCACTAAACATTATTTAATGAAAAAAACATTTGAACGATATTAATAATTACCAAATAAATATCGTCTTTTCGGCTCGCAAGCTCGCCGAAGCGTCACTAAGCATCACGAAGCGTCACTAAGCATCACGAAGCGTCACTAAGCATCACGAAGCGTCACTAAGCATCACGAAGCGTCACTAAGCATCACGAAGCGTCACTAAGCATCACGAAGAGTCACTAGACATTATTTAACAAGAAAAACATTTGGACGATATTAATAATTACCAAATAAATATCGTCTTTTCGGCTCGCAAGCTCGCCGAAGCGTCACTAAGCATCACGAAGCGTCACCAGACATTATTTAACGAGAAAAACATTTGGACGATATTAATAATTACCAAATAAATATCGTCTTTACGGTGAGCCTGCGAGCCGAAGCGTCACTAAACACTACTGGGCGTCACCAGACGTTATTTAACATTTAACGAGAAAAACATTTGGACGATATTAATAATTACCAAATAAATATCGTCTTTTCGGCTCGCAAGCTCGCCGAAGAGTCACTAAACACCACTGGGCGTCACCAGACGTTATTTAACGAGAAAAACATTTGGACGATATTAATAATTACCAAATAAATATCGTTTTTTCGACTCGCAAGCTCGCCTAAGCGTCACTAAGCATTAATAATCGTTACTAGACATCATTCAATGAAAAACACATTTAGACGATATTAATAATTACCAAATAAAATATCGTCTTCTCGACTCACAAGCTCGCCGAAGCGTCACAAAGCATCAATAATCATTACTAGACATCATTCAATAAAAAAACATTTGGACGATATTAATAATTACAAATAAATATCGTCTTTTCGGCGAGCTTGCGAGCCGAAGCATCAATAATCGTTACCAGACGCCATTTAATGAAAAACACATTTGGACGATATTAATAATTACAAATAAATATCGTCTTTTCGGCTCGCAAGCTCGCCGAAGCATCACTAAGCATCAATAATCGTTACTAGACGTTATTTAACGAAAAAAATATTTGAACGATATTAATAATTCCCAAATAAATATCGTCTTTTCGGCTCGCAAGCTCGCCGAAGCGTCACTGAACGTCAATGATTGTTACTAGACGTTATTTAACGAAAAAAACATTTGGACGATATTAATAATTCCCAAATAAATATCGTCTTTTCGGCTCGCAAGCTCGCCGAAGCGTCACTAGACACAATTGAGCGTTACTAGATGTTATTCAATAAAAAAAACAGTTGGACGATATTAATAATTAACAAATAAATATCGTCTTTTTTGTTCGCAAGCTTGCCGAAGCGTCACTAAGCATCAATTATTGTTACTAGATGTTATTCAACAAAAAAACATTTGGACGATATTAATAATTACCAAATAAAATATTGTCTTTTTGGTTCGCAAGCTTGCCGAAGCGTTACTAGACACCATTAAGCGTTACTAGACGCCATTTAATGAAAAAAATATTTGGACGATATTAATAATTAACAAATAAATATCGTCTTTTCGGCTTGCAAGCTCGCCGAAGCGTTACTGAACACCACTGAGCATCAATTATCGTCACTAAACGCCATTTAATGAAAAAAATATTTGGACGATATTAATAATTACTAAATTAATATCGTCTTTTCGGCTCGCAAGCTCGCCGAAGCGTCACTAAGCATCACGAAGAGTCACTAGACATTATTTAACGAGAAAAACATTTGGACGATATTAATAATTACCAAATAAATATCATCTTTTCGGCGAGCTTGCGAGCCAAAGTGTCACTAAACATTATTGAGTGTCACTAGACATTATTTAACGAGAAAAACATTTGGACGATATTAATAATTACCAAATAAATATCATCTTTTCGGCGAGCTTGCGAGCCGAAGCGTCACTGAGCGTAACTAGACATTATTGAGTGTCACCAGACATTATTTAACGAGAAAAACATTTGGACGATATTAATAATTACCAAATAAATATCGTCTTTTCGGCTCGCAAGCTCGCCGAAGCGTCACTGAGAATCAATTGTCGTTACTGGACGTTATTCAATGAAAAAATCATTTGGACGATATTAATAATTAACAAATAAATATCGTCTTTTCGTCTCGCAAGCTCGCCGAAGCGTTACTGAGCATCAATAATCGTTACCAGACGCCATTTAATGAAAAACACATTTGGACAATATTAATAATTACCAAATAAATATCGTCTTTTCGTCTCGCAAGCTGCCGAAGCGTCACTAAGCATCAATAATCGTTACTAGACACCATTCAATAAAAAACATTTGGACGATATTAATAATTACCAAATAAATATCGTCTTTTCGGCTCGCAAGCTCGCCGAAGCGTCACTAAGCATTACTAAGCATCACTAAGCATCACGAAGAGTCACTAGACATTATTTAACGAGAAAAACATTTGGACGATATTAATAATTACAAATAAATATCGTCTTTTCGGCTCGCAAGCTCGCCGAAGCGTCACCAAGCATTACTAAGCATCACTGAGCGTCATTAAACATCACTGATCTTTACTAGAGACGTTATTCAATGAAAAAAAATATTTGGACGATATTCATAATTACAAAATAAATATCATCTTTTTGGCTCGCAAGCTTACCGAAGCGTCACTTAACGTCAATGATTGTTACTGGGCGTTATTCGATGAAAAAAACATTTGGACGATATTAATAATTACCAAATAAATATCGTCTTTTCGGCTCGCAAACTCGCCGCAGCATCACTAAGCATCACTTATCATCACCAGACGTCATTTAATGAGAGAAACATTTAGACGATATTAATAATTATCGAATAAATATTGTCTTTTCGACAAGCCGATGTGTTATTAGACGTCATTATCAATAATTGCCAAGATAAATGTGTAAAACAATGTTAAATTAATAAAAAATAACATTATTACACATAAACTATTTTCTTAAAATTAATTCATTTATATATTAATAATAATGTGTGATAATGACATAATATATACACGTGAATTTTCTGACAGAGTTAAGGAAATTATTAGAACAACAAATAGTAAAACTTTTTTTGAATCCATAATTGAGCATCAATATTATAGAGATTCATTAAAAGCAGAAGTTGGATCACAATTACCAGGAATAGTTAAAGAAAATATGCCATATTATGTTGAGAAAAACGCAGGAAATACAATAAAATCAATTATTAAAGATGATGAAAAAGTAAAACATATGATTTTATCTACCATTCCAGAAATCGAAGCTGCAACTAGAACTCAAGCCAATCAAATAATTAGAAATATAACAACTGAAAATAGTTATAATATAGTCAATAAACAATTTTTAGATAATCTTACTAATGAAAATAATAAAGTTTTAAGCGATGCTAAGAAGCACACAGATCGTATAGCATCTTTAGAATTTAAACAAAATATTTTAATGTCAATGGCTTTTGGTGGAATTATTTATGGTATTTTTAGTAAATTATAAAAACAAGTATAAGCTGGTAACAACAAATATACTCATTATTATTTTGATAAATAATTTTTCAGGCTTCTTTTTACTTTCATTAAATTC
>Ga0255138_1000228_pt1 | contig 15482 bp, 24 predicted proteins | sample Law_Colum_RepA_8_FD_188545 | JGI IMG/M metagenome (GOLD analysis project Ga0255138, IMG submission 188545) | Freshwater microbial communities from St. Lawrence River, New York, United States - Law_Colum_RepA_8d | ecosystem: Environmental > Aquatic > Freshwater > River | place: USA: New York... | reverse complement strand
AATTGTTCTCTGTAATCCTCCATCGATTGACCTGGATATGGTACAGGTAATAATTTCCCCATTGAATTTTCTAACTTACCATTCAATAATAAAACAATAAATTGTATTTGTCAAATATTATTTAATCATCTCCATCAGAATCCCATTCAGTTAAAACAAATTCCAACCTAACACCTTCAATATGACCATAACGATTTTTCCATGCAGTTGCTTTAAGTCCTCCACTTGAACTGTGGTACTCACAATCAGCTGCAACTTTATTTTCCTTATCTTTAACACCATCTATTGCACTCCTAAGTCTATTAACCGCAGAACTTTTTAACATTTCTATAGTTGGTACTCCATCTCCTCTCCAGTACCAATTGAGGACATTCATAATTCCATAACATTTGAAAAAATCAAAGTTCTCTATTATGTCGTCAATCATCTTATTTTCTTTCAAATATGGTGAAATTTTTGTCATCTGTTTATTAAAGTTAAAATTATTAATCTAAAAAAAGGGGAGTTAAACTCCCCTTTTAAATTACATTGTTCTCACAATGGCTTCAGTCATACCTTCCCATTTTTTGATTTGACTTTTTGGGATGGTAAATTCCATCACTCCAATCTCCTCAACTCTTTTCAGGTAATCCTCACGAAAACGAGTAGCTTCAGACGCATCTTTGATATACTCTACTTTCATATGTTTAGCACAAGTCTTACCCATACCTGTTAACATTGAAAACTCATCAGTTAAGTCTCTCATACAAGAAGTACAAATTTTACCTCTTTTGATTGTCATTTTTCCTGCGAATTTGACTTCTCTTGGTCCAACACCTAATAAACGGGTGATGTCAATTAAAGTTGGGTTAAATTCCAATCCGTAGGTCTCTTTCAATTGTTGACCAATTCTACGACCAATAATTACAGTTTCACCTGGCGTTGGCCAATTCACTTGGATTGTTCTTTCGTTCGATTCTTTTTCAAGAATCCTAACAACCGCCGCGTCTTGGTTTGGTGTTAAACCACCGTACTTTGTAATAACATCGTTCATTTTAACAATGAATGAATTAGTACCTTTGTAATTTTTAACTTTGTCTGATGTAGTAGTAGTCTGTGTCATAGTCTTATCGTTTTTGTGAATACAAAGATAATCTTTTTTCTAAACTACTCCTAATTTATTTTTATTTTTTTCCACCTTTTTTTAAGTCTCCAAAGACTCTCTCTCTTACCGCTCCAAACACAAATCCGATAAAAAACACTACAATATACATCATACTCTACTATTGAATTAAATCGTCAAAGGCTAATCCGTATTCACCCATTATTTCGGATACTTTTTCTCTAATTTCTTGAGCCATTTCATTATCTTTATACTTGGACTCACTTCTAAGATATTGGTCAATATCCCAAAGTGCCAATGATAAATCCAAAGCCTTAACACATCTTTTGTGAGCTGTTACATCATCAGGCTCGTTCAAATCAAACTCTAATATTCCTTTCATATTTTTAGTCTTTAAATAAATTAATTAAATAAACAAACATATCACCGTATCCAATAGTCGTACCATACCCCAATTGAAGGATGAACTCAGAGTTTTCTTTTTTATACATCTCAAACATACGAGATTTAGTCATCTTTGAATACTGCACATTTGCAATACGGTCACAAAGTTTGACGAACACCGCACCTGATGTGTTTCTAATACCTTCGTAATATTTGTCTCCCGCTCTTTCTTTACGGTTCTTACCTTTGTCGTTAGTCACCGCAAAGACAATATCTGCAGCTTCCTGTCCAATTTGGTTCATAACATCATTGTAAGACACTCTACAGTCCTCTATAAGGTCATGACCCCAAATGGCTCTCATACAAGCAGCTCTTAAAGTAATTTGGTCTTGTAATGGACCACGAAACGGCTCTCCCGTAAAATAGTCCAAAGTATCATCCAAAAGATGTTTGAACTCTTTACCAACTTCATTAACCATTCGTAAGTGTATTTCATATGGAAGATAGGTATCGTACATATGATTTGTTTTTCGGTGTTGTTCAATACACCATTGTTGCATATCCATAATCTTATTTATTAATTTTGGGCGAATGCTTTATCCGCCCAAGTTTTAGCTCCCATTCTACCCCATAATTCCATGTCACACATGTCAGGGAATGATTCTCTCATTGTTCCTACGGTTAACACATTCAAAAACCCTTTGTCAATTGAGTACCATTTACCACTTTTAGTTGTGTAAACATTCATCCAATGACCGTACTCATTTTTTACTTGGATGTTAACTAAAGAATTTTTTCCGTATCCTCTGATAACTTCAGATGCAGTTCCTTTAGTATCGTGGATGTTGATGAACCCCGCTTGACATTTATTTGCAATACGGAATTCGTAGTTTTTGTCTTGGTCTTTGATGTGGTTAGAAACCATTACAGAAACTCTTTTGTTTTTTACTGTAGTGTTGAAAGTGCCGTAGAATACATCTCCAGCTAATGTTCCTTCTGTTACTTTGATGATGGTGTTTGTAGTTGTCATAGTCTTATCGTTTTTGTGTATACAAAGATAAGCTTTAATTCCGAACTACCAAAACTTTTATTTATTTTTACAAATATGTTCTTGGTAACAACCTTGACCAGCACCTTCAAGATAACCATCCCTCAAGTCTATGTGTGTAGATATTAAATAAGGCGTATCTTTACCGCATATTACACATTTATCATATTGTGGTTGTTCAGAGTTTCTCTTTGCCTCCCAATATTTATTTCGGACTTTTTCACCAAGCATCTCATTATTTGGTGTTTCCAAAATTTCTTTTTCTGTTAAAGTAACTAATATTTCCATAGTGATAATATTTTTTTATAAATATAGAAATTAACTATTAGAAAACAAAGGTATTTATTAATATGATTAATGAAGAAATTTTAACAGAAAAAATTAAATATATTATAATCTCTGAATCAGGAAAAGAATTTGAGATTATGGATGTCTCATTAGAAATGGATTATTTATCTAACGACAAATTAACAATTGAATCGTATCGTGTTTTTGTTAAATTTGATTATAATAATGCTATTGACCCTGATTTACATTATTTCACTAAAGATATTACAAGAATGTCTGAAAAAATGCGTAATATTATTAGCAAATATGTGATAGACTCCAAAGGTAAATTAATACAAGGAGGTGAAAATACTTCCATAAGTGAAGGTGATATTTGGACATTAGATTTCGCCGCAGATGAAAGACATATTTTTGATATGTCTTACCTAATTGTACCAAACAAAGAAGATTAACCATGAGTGAAAAATTACAAAGATTAGCAGTAAAAATGTCGGATTTATTTCCTAAAGATACATCATCTCCACAATATTATTACGACTTATTTAAAGACATATACAAACAACAAAAAGACTATTTTTTTCATTTTAACCCATCAGATATTATCAAATTGATATTCTACATATACTCCTACAACAAAACAAATAATTTTAAGTTAGCTGATTTAATGTTAAATAAAATAGGGTTTGCCAGTTTATTTGTAACTCAAGGAGATAATTACCTTGAAACCTGTTCAGATTGTGGTGGTAATGGTGAAGTGGATTGTAGTAGTTGTGACGGTACAGGGGAAGTAGAATGTGATGAATGTTATGGTACAGGAGAAGTAGAATGTTTTGAATGTGATGGTTCAGGTGTAGACAGTAATAATCCAGAAGAAGAATGTTCTGAATGTAATGGTTCAGGTGTTAGAACATGTGGAGCATGTAATGGAGATACTGAGTTAGATTGCGACAATTGTAGTGACGGAAAAGAACTTTGTTATAGTTGTGACTCAACAGGTGAGATTGAAACCGATAAATCATTATATGATTATTATGTTATTTGTACTTGGAATACATTTGTTAAGGACCAATGTGAATTAAGAGCCGAGACCTTTGAACCAGCTTTATCTGAATATGATTTTGATAGATTAAGAGATGATTTTATTGTGTTAGGATATCAAGAATCTTATCAAAGATTTATTAACGGAATACAAACTGGTGAGATTTATTGTTCCAACTATAGTGATGAACCAGAATTACATAAAAGTTATTCATCAGATTATAAAATTTGGATGGATGATAACGATATGATACGATACGAAGGATAATTATGAGTAATTTAAATAGATTTTTAAAGGTATTGAATAAAGTTGGGTATCCCAATTCTGACTTAGATTCTATTGTTAGAATGGTAGATTACGACTTATATGATTTATTACTTGACTTAGTTAATGAGGTTGGTGAAGATGGTGCCGATGACTTTATTAAAAGAGCAATAAGTAAAGTATATGATGGTGATAAAGGAATTAGAGTTGCCGTTAATGATGGAGACTATGGTGAATACGCATACATTAAACTTGAGAATCCTTATGTGGATTTGGAGAATGACGATACAACAGTACTTTCAAGGTGGAGTTGGGGCGAGACTAAGATATTAACCTCAGATGAGGATGGTAATGAAATTTATAAAACCATGGACCAAATATCTGATGAGACTGACATGGGAGATTGGGGAGAGTATGAAGAACTTATTGAACACATAAAAACTAATTGTAATGATTTTATGTATAGAAATTGTGGGTTTGGTATTTGGTGGGATGAACAATAAAAAAGAGAGACCGAAGTCTCTCTTTAGGGCCGTACCGTTTTAGTACAGATTCCACCACCAAGTTTTATCTAACTTGGAAATCATTATTTTTAAAAATTTGATTAGCTAATGCAACTAATTTTTCTCCTGGCATGTAACCTAAAACATCATCACCCGCATCAGGACAAAAGAATTTAGTAATAAATTCACCTGTTTCCTGATTAAAAATTGCCAGTTCAAACGTATCAATAAAATTCCCGTATAATCCTGAACAACCACCAACAATAGAAAACTTAACAACGTCATTACTAATAACCGTAACTCGTCCTACCTCTCTTAAAGGATGTTGTTTTGACCAATCAATTATATTTTGAATTGTTATCATTTTTTATTTCTAATTTGTTTTAGTTTAACCCCTAACAGGTCTATATTAAATTTATCGTTTCTACTTTTGTTTGGTTTATTTCTTAATTCTTCAATAAGTTCAATAACTGTTTCTTCCTCAGTTTTTTCTTTTACCAATTCTTCTTTAGTTTCAACCACAGGAACGATTGGTTCAGTTTTATTCTCTTTGATTTGTTTGTTAGCATTACTCTCACCAAGTTTATATGCTCCGTATAGAAGAGCTCCCGCTCCTGCGATTTTAAGGATTCCTCCTAATAATGTGTCTCTACTCATTTTGTTTCTAACGCCTCCATTTTAGATTTATTAATAAGATGTTCTGCCAGTGTGTAATTATCAACATTAGTTGTGATAATTGAATTAACCAAATGTTTGTGAGGAACATGAACTAAGAAATCAGTTCCGTTGAAGAATGTTAAATCATTCTTAAGTTCAATACAACCCTGAACCATTTTCAAAAATAACTTGAATTGAGTTGCGTTTACAAATGTTTCGCTCAAAAGTACCCCGAATGTTTCGTGTTGAATCTTAATGTTATGTGAATTCATGTTCATATCCCTTTGTTTAGATTACAAAGATAAACATTATTTCTTTAATAAAAAAATAATTAAACAAAAAAAGGTGTTACATCACTGTAACACCTTCTTGGCTAATACGATGAGAATACTCGTCTTATTGAGAATCTTTAGAAGGATTATTGTTTCCCTTCGTTTCCACTATCTTTTGGATAGTAATCCTCATTGCCGATTAGTTAGACCAATCACTCCTTAAGGTAATAACCACTCTCTTACTACTCTACTCTCTTCAACCTTGCGAGCTAACTCAGGATTCGACTCCTTAGAGGTTTTTGGTAAAAATACGATTGAACTTGGGATTCTTTCGTGCCACGGACCACCCGTGACTGTGTAGGCAACTTTTGTTATCACCTGACGAACACTTTTCCGTTTTTCTGTTAGTTTTTCACCTATTGAAAAGTTTGGTTTGTGTTGTGGATGTGTCCAAGTAGAGGTCCGTCTTAAGCTTCGTTATCTTTTGAACAACAAAATACCTTTCTACTCGGTGAGATATCCCTATCTCCATATTTCAAGATTACTTCAAACGAACACCTTGGTAGATGTTTTGTAAGGTTAGTAGCGACACCACTCGTTCTCTAACTTACCTTTCGGTTTTAAGTCCCCTCTAATATTGGAGTCCGCAATAATATTGTTGGAACAACATTTTTTGCTTGACCCCTGTGACTTATTCTTATTGTTTTTCCAAACTCAGTTCAGGAACCCACATTCCCAAACCATCCAACCACTTTCCCTAAAGCGTCGCCCTCAATACTCAAGGTCGGATGATATGTCACTTGTATACTCGAGTTCCATTTCTGAAACCGCAATCCTGTTAACACAACAGGTTCACTTTAGCCCCCTTTCGAGGTTTATTTAACGACCATATACAGCCGATTATCTTTTTCAGTTATCTCAGAATTAACCCAAGGGTCTCATCATTAACATCCTGATGGATAAATAATATTTTCAAAGAACGTATCGGACTATTCCGAATTGTTTGACAAAGGTAAGTAAACTTATTTTAATTATCAAACTTTTTTTTGTTTTTTTTTTAATTCAGGTTTTGGTATCGATGACATTCGGCCAATTTTTATGTGGTGTCCGCCACTCCTGAATTGTTTTACAAAGATATGAATAACTTTTCAATTAATCAAACACTTTTTAAAACTTTTTTTTAATTAGTAGCGGGAGAAGGACTCGAACCTCCGACCTTATGGTTATGAGCCACACGAGCTGCCAACTGCTCTATCCCACGATGTTTGTTATTAGTTGCGTAGGGCCGGAAACGAACCGACTTAGACTGGCTTATGAGACCAGTGAGATACCTTACCTCCCCCTCGCGATATATCATTATTTTAAAGAACTTCAGATAAAAAATCCCGCAAGCTACAAGGGTTTTCTCAAACTCACACTTGCGGGATTTGTTTCACAAAGATATGAAAGTTTTTTTGAACTGTCAAATCTTTTTTTAACCGCGAAACATTTTCTGGGGTGTTTGTCCTTTCGGACATGAACATATAAATATGTCCTTTTTTTTAAAAATACAATAATATTATTGAAATGTCAAATAAAAATTCAAATACTATTATGTTTTCTAAAGTATTTATTTGATATGAAGGTAAGAATTAACGATAACAGTTTTAATGTAAAAACATTAATTGATAGAGAATCCCAATCAATTGGGATGATGGGTAAAACATTTGATGGAACTTTTAATGGATTGTTATTCTTAATGGATGGTAAGAAACAATGTTTTTGGATGAAGGGTTGTGTAATTCCATTAGACATAATCATCATAAAGAACAATGTGATTGTAAATATACATCACGATTGTCCTCCATGTAATAATGAATTTGATTGTCCTTCCTATTGTGGAAACGGTAATATTGTATTAGAACTTGAGGGTGGTTCTTGTGAAATCCTCAACATTCAACCGGGTGATAGTATCACTTACGACTTATCTTAATCCTCCGAAGAATTTTTAGACTCCGCAATTTTTTTCTTTAATACTTTTTGAAATTCTGTAGCTATCATTTTTGTAAACTTAACTGATGGTGAATCATCTTTCTCAGAATCATACTTATACTTACCTTGTGGTGGTCTTTTACCTCTACCTAAATAATTAAGTCCTGAGATATTGGTAATACATTTGTGACCACCAGAATTAGACTGAATTAAATCCCAAGCATTAATACCAATTTTGTCCATCAATTCAAGTTCTTGTTCAGATAATTCATTGAATGGTTTTTCCATCATTCTTTCAATTTTTCCTAAGGCTTCTTCTCCACCGTCCATGAATACAAATTTTCCACCGTAAAGAGCGTCAAAGTCTTTAAAAGTAAACCCAACACTTTCAGGTCCAGCGCTTGTTTCACTAACCCATTTCATAGTTGACAAAGGAATTTTTCTATCCTTTAATTGAGACTCCCATCTAACCAAAACTTCTTGAGCTATCTCCCCAAGATTAACCCCTTTAAGTTCTCTTTCTTTTTTAAATGGATTACAAGATGCTTGAACAAGACCCATCGGCCATGCCATAATAAGAAAATCCGCCTCAGGATTATTTCTGAATGGTGTATATCTGTCGTAAGACCCAGGCTTAAACATACTACCCCCACCGTATTGAAAAATAATGTTATCAGACACTGTTGGATAGTCTGCCATTTTGTCTGCATAATCTTGTGCATTTTTTTGTAAGTCTTCAGGTTTGGCGGCATTTGTTTTTGTCATCCAAGCTCTAATGTTATTTAGTATAGACAATAAAGAAGGTTCAGAATCCATAACCAATCCTTCCAAAAATCCTGGTTTGTTTTTAAAAGCTAAAAGTAATTTGTTTATCACTAAACCTAATAACATTTTATTCTTTTGTAATGAAGAGTCTTTATCTATTCTGTAGATATAATTAACCACTTCTTTTGGTGTAATATCATGTTTTGCATAATCCGCAGAATCCACGGTATTAATTAATAATATATCAGATGATGGAAATAAATCTGTTGGTGAAACTACTTGAGAAATAGTCTCAACATTTGAACGAGCCCCTCTAAATTGTTTGGAAGTACCCTTCTCAACACCAACTTGTTTGTCGTGATGGTCTGTGTGAATCACAAACATTGGTTTACCATGAGCAAAATCTACCAAAACAGGCATTGTATCCCCTTGAGCGTCATTCTTTTTAACAGAGAACTCCTTGTCACCATATTGTATAATATGAGCTCCAACAACATCAATACCATTGTCTTCAAGGTATTTTTTCATTGCAATCGCAGTTGTAACACCATCAAGGTCTTGATGGAAATAAATCTCAGCCTTTTGATATCTTTTCTTTAAGGCGTTGATATTTCTCAACCCTGATTCTGATATAATTCTTTTCATCAATTAAAATAATTTACTTATCCAAGCAACCGCTTTATCAATAATGTCTTGGTCCAATCCTAATTTATGTAACGCAGTATATGTGTCAGGACCTGGAATTCCATCAGGGTTAATTTTTTCCAATGTTTGGAATTTTTTAAGAGCATTTACTGTAGTTGGCCCCCATTGAGAATCAACAGGTACTTGGAATAATTTACCATTCACCCCGACTTTTTTCATTTTAAAATAATCATTAAGAGCCGTTTGTAATTCAAACACTTCTTGACCACTTAGTTGATTTTGTTCTTTAAGAACTCTTCTAACCAAATTAGTTAAGTCCGATTCTGTTAATCTTATAATTTTTTTTGTCATTGTATTTTTAATTTCTATTAATTTACATTCCAGGAATTGGATTTAGTTGTCCCGTAAATAAACCTCTTAAGAATTTAGCGAATGGGTCAATATCTGGTGTTGAGGTTGTAGATGAAGACGCATTTTGTTGATTATCTGTTTGACTTTCCATTTTTTCTGAACCAAATTGGTCTTCAAAGTTTTGTTTAGCCTCAGGTGTTTGATTATATTCATCAACTTTTTTCGTGAAATTTTCATCTCCCATTTTTTTAGCTAATTCTTCAGCACCTACCCAATTACCTAAACCAACATAATCAAGGAACCCTAACCACCATTTTGTAGATTGCATTAAAATTCTTAATCTTCTTTGAGATGGACTTCTAAATAATCTTGGAATTCCTCCAAAAAATACATTTGTAAAGAATCCTGGCTTAGTAAGAGTGGCGGGATTAAATACTTTTTGAGTTTTAAGATAATTTTTTAGTAGTTCAACATCTTTGACAGCAGCAGTACCTTTTTGGAAGTTTTTTGTAAGAACACCCGCTCTTTTTTGGAACATAGCACTTTTCTTACCAGCATTGCTTAATAATTGGAAATAACTTTTTATTGTATCTTTCATCCCTTTGAATGGTCCTGCAGGAATTTCATCTATTGTTTTAATAACTTTATCCCCAAAAGAACCCCCCATTTTCTGTAAAAAACCTCCAATAACCCCTGGTTCTTTTGCTAATTTTTCTATGGTTGCGGTTGCTGCTTTATATTCTTTACTACCTACCGCGGCTCCTTTAGAAAGTTTTATTGCGGACTCCAAAGCTTTGACAGATGGACCTCCAATTTTTAGTGCCCCCAAAACAGGTTTTGCAACAATATCACCAGCATATGGTATCGCCGAAACAATTGTTAAAACGCCAAAAAGAGTGTCCCCTTGAATAAAGTATGATGTTGCATTAATGATGTCAATTATTGGAGTTGGGTCAATAATACCTAATACGTCCATTACGGTATTATACCACGCTTCATTAATCAAATCTTTATTATCATATTTTTTTTCAGTAATGATACTTTTTTTGATTACTATTAGTTGGTGTTCGGTAATTATAATTTCACTCATTTAATCTTTTATTAATAAATATCGTAGAAACAAAAAAAAGGGTCATATGACCCTTTTATTATAAATCTAATTCTATTTGTTTGTTTTTATCTATAAAGTGTTGAACTCTATCAGTGGCCACTTTGGTATAATTCTCACTTAATTCAATCCCTATCCATCGTCTTCCACTTACTTCAGCCGCGACTAAACTAGTACCACTACCTGTGAATGGGTCCAAAACAATATCATTTTTATATGTTAATATTTTGATTGCCTTTAATGGTATATCCATTGAGAATGTCGCTTTGGTTTGTTGTTTAGTATCTGCAAAATATTCCCATTGCCCATATACTAAACTCATAAACTCTTTCTTATCCTCATCTTGATACATCATCTTTTGTTTGATAGTACCATCCTCTTGTTCTAAATCAACCAATTCTCCTTTCCATTGTGATTCACCCTTGACCTTTTTAATACGGTCTTTCTTGTAGGCCAATACTACACACTCTTTTGGATTATAAATGTATGGACTACTTGGTGACATCCATGAACCCCAAGCTGTGGTTTTACTTCTGTGTGGTGAGTTCTCATCAAGGTCTACAAGCCCATAGAATTTAAATCCAACTTTCTTCATCACCGCCCAAAATTCAGACATAAATAATACTCTACCACCTCTATCTTGTACATTTACTTCATAAGGTATGTTTATTGCAACTCTACCATCATCTTTTATTAACCGATATGCCTGTGTCAACCATTGTTCTGTAAATTCCCAATACTCATCCATCATCATTCTATCGTCATGACTATCATAATCAATACCAACATTATATGGTGGAGAGGTTACAATTAAATCAATAGTTGACTCAGGAAGTTTAGCCATCTCAACAATACAATCTCCTTGAATAATTCTTTTTGTTTCTAACATTATAATTTACCTTCTTGTTTTAATTGTTCTCTTATTTTGGTGGCTGAGATATCACTCACTTCTTGAGGTGGTAAATGCTCTATTATATCGTAACCAACTCCTCTTCCAAAATTTACCGATTCAACATCAGGGATTACCATAACCTTAACTCTTCCCTCAATAATTAAATCATATAACTTGATAAGGATATTTTCATAAACTTCTTGTGCTGTGAATGGGTTCTGTTCGTTAGGTTCTATGTCTCTAACACAGATTAAAACATTCTTACCTTGTTCAAGTCTTTGGTCTATCAACCATCTGTGCCCATCGTGCCATGGTTGCCATCTTCCAATAAACATTGAGAATTGTTTACCAGGGTTATTTTTTAATTTTGGGTCTCCTTCTATGTGTATCTTTTCCATATTATTTTTTAAATATTTTTTCAACACATTCGGCAACAGTGATGTTGTCGGTGCACATGTCAATGTAATTTTCTGTTGGTGGTTCATAGTCTTGAACAAAGAATTGTTCCCTACCTCTTACCTCTGAAGTATAAACATAAACTTCTTTTATTGCATTTTCAAGTTTCTCTTTGAATGCATCTCTTTGTCCTTTGTAAGGAGACACTAATGATACTAAAACATTTTGTCCTTTGGAGTGAAGATATTGAGCCAAATGTTGAGCTAATTGTATATTCTTCATTCGTCCTTCTTTTGAATAATCTTTATTATCAAATAATTCTCTAATATCATCACCATCAATATGGTACCAATTATTGAAGTACCTTAACTCCATAATTGATTTTGCCAATGTTGTCTTACCTGCACCAGGTTGTCCTGTTAACCAATAAATCATTTTTCTAAGTTTTTAATTTTTCTCTCCAAATACCATAAAGCTTTCTTTAAATCTTGGAGTTCTTTATCCGAGTCTTTTTTACCCGCTCTCGCAACATACTTAACAACATTGAAGATGTAAGCATCTTTATCAAGCCCCCAAGCCTCGCAAACTTTTACAACTTCATATGGATTATCCTGACCACCGTAATGTTCTGGGTGGTTAACCATTTCTTTATTTTTACTCATAATTTCACTATGTAATATTTCCCCAATTTAAGAGACTTTTTATGGCCATTTCTAACAGAAAACAATGGTTTTGTGGTCACATTAATTCCAAACCCATTATTAAATCTAATAGACCATCCTGATGGTGAAGTACTAAATAAAATAGAATAATCAAATACTCTAATCACAGTTTGACTACAACCACTACCAATATAATATGTTTTCTTAGATATACACATAATGATTATTGGTTATCACTTCGTTTTCCTCTCTTAGTCGGTACTTGGTCGGTTACTTGGTCGGTTACTTGGTCGGTCTTTTTAACTTTACCTCTGTATTCTTTCCAATCTGATTTTGGTGTGTAAGCCCAGTTACCACCTTTTACTCTAATTCCAGCGTCATAGTCGGTAGTTCTCATAACTTCCCCTAATTCTCTACCTTTTGTTTGTCTAATTAATTTAATGCACTTCATTGTTTCCTCCGTGTTTTTTATTGTTAATAATTATAAGAATTTCTTTATCTGACTTACCTTTACAATATAACTTATGAATAAAATCACCCATCTTATCTTCAAAGATTAAAGCATCACTCTTACCATAATATTGTTTTAGCCTACCATTGTTTAAAGCATTAATACTTCCTTCAAGAGTAACCCATCGTTTATTAAATCCCATAAGTAATTATAAGAAACTTATTTTTCAGAGTCAAAGGAATTCATCTTTTCAAGGTTAACAATTTGAAAAATGTATGCCATTAGTTTTCTTTTCATGATTGGAATCATGGTTTGTTCCATTGGTAGTTTTTGAGAACATTTCATCTCAAATATTGGAAGGTCTTTATAAGAATCTGTATGATTCCATTTTGTGAAAGTATTGATAACACTAGTTAGTGTCATCCCATTCAAAGTATTATCGTAAATTAAATTAATATAAGTTTTATTATTATGAGTATCCCCTTTTGGTTTTTTTATTTCATATTCCCAAACCATTAATTTTTCATTTTCTTTATCAAAATAAAACATATAACCCATACCAGAGATTAATCCTTTTTTGTTTTTTTTAAGAAAAATGTCTGTACTATCATAGGCTAAATTCCATATTGATTTTGCAATATTAAACGCATCAAATAATTTTCCACCTGAAAATGTAAGAGTCTTATCTAACTCACTTTCTTCATCATTTGATAATTGTCTTGGTTTTTTTGAAATAAGTTCTTTAACAAGGATTTCATCATCACACGACTCAAATTTTTTATTAGTCAGTAATAATGTATTTTCTTTAACAATAGATTGTAAGTTCGCCAAATGTAGCGACAATTCAACAAAATCAGGATATATTTCCAACTTATCAAATCCTTTTTCACATTTTTGTAAGTAATCTAATAAAGTATATTTGTTATATTCGAAATCAATAGGTTCTTTGAACATCCACTCAGGATTTAACTTAAATGATATTTTTTTCTTTCTTCCCATTTTTCAATTATACAATTAATGTTAAATTATTCAATTCTAATTACATAAAATAACTCATCTTCCACATAAATTTCATCGGCACTACCATCATAACTACTTATAGTTGCACCATACCCATCAGCATCTATCACTCCTTGGATAAAATCATCTTTGTCAATATAATTCTCCCAATCTAACCCATAATTTTGCATGAATTCTTCCGGGTCATAGTTAACATCACGAACTAACTCATTAATCTTATCTTCAATCATATCCTCAGGGAAGTCTCCTTCAGGATTGGTTTCCATTTCTTCAATCTCCTCTTTAAATTCTTCAATAAGTTCATTTAACTCATCAATTTTGTCTTGAATGCTCTCATCACCATCTCCACCATCCATATGGTTTTCCATATCACTAATATGGTTTTCAAGTTTTTCAATTTTATTATTCAAGATTTCAATTTTTTCTTCTTGGTCTTCAGATAACATTCTATCCTCATCATCAAAATAAGATTCTGGACTATCTCTCACATCATTTTCATAAACATCTTCCGCTTCTTTTACAATAGCTTCAGTATCCAAATACCCTTGAGCAAATCCTGAGTTAAATCCTGTATAACCAATATCATCAATTAAATTATCCACGTAGTCATAACAACTTTTTTGCATATCATCATCATCACCAGCCCCATATCTTCTACCATCTAAATCAGCATCAATAACTTCAAATTCAGTTAAGTCATAATGTTGTCCCACAGGAACAATGTTGTACACATCAATATGTCCATCATAGGAGGCTAATCCCTCCTCAAGAGTTTCAATTTCATCTAATATTTCAACATTTTCATCAGGTTCTCCTTCTCTTTCATCATCATCATATCTTTCTTTAAGCGCCTCTATTTCATTATTAATTCTTAGAATATCCGCCCTGTCATCATTAGTTAATACACTAACATCTGAATTTTCAACAAGAAATTCAAGTAATGCGTGAGCCCTTAATCCTTCATCAGGACAATCACCATTCAAATCCCATTCCTCATCTTCTCTTCTCTCTTGAGCGTCTTCCCTCATTCCTTGAACTCTCTGTTGTTCTCTTAATCTTTCAAGTCTTTCTTTTTCTTTTTTGGCAGCTGCTTTGTCAGAATATATTTTAAGTTGTTCCGCATATTCTTGTTGTAAATAAGAATCAACTGAAGATATTATTTCATTAATTTTGTTTGTGTTGAGTATCCATCCATTTTTAATTGCTTCATCTTTCGCGTCATAATAAATTGTATCACCATCAAATTTTCTTAATAATGCCACTTTATACAATGGGTCACTGGTTGCTTTAGTTCTATCTAAAATGTAAAATAACTTTCCATCATCATTATATCTCTTGAATTGGTAATCAGATTCGGCTGCCGTACACCACTTTGTACCTTTACCATAATAACATGAAGCATCGTGTGTTAATGGATTAACAACAAAAAACTTTCCATCATCATAAACAACATTACCACCCTCAACTTTTTTAACATCTCTCCGAGCCCTATTATGATAGTTCACAATTGAGTTTATTAATTCATCAGCATTTTGATATTGTGTAATATCAGTTTTTGGTAGGTTTGTTGAAATCTTATCAAACCTTTCAAGAGCATCTACTAATTTGGCAAAGTTCTCATCAAAGTTAATGTTGTCAGATACCTTGCCTACCCACTCAAAATA
>Ga0255138_1000227_pt1 | contig 15493 bp, 9 predicted proteins | sample Law_Colum_RepA_8_FD_188545 | JGI IMG/M metagenome (GOLD analysis project Ga0255138, IMG submission 188545) | Freshwater microbial communities from St. Lawrence River, New York, United States - Law_Colum_RepA_8d | ecosystem: Environmental > Aquatic > Freshwater > River | place: USA: New York... | reverse complement strand
GTATAATGGATTATTATCATAAATATATCAAATACAAAATGAAATATGATAATCTCAAAAATAAAATGGTTGGTGGAGCTAATGATGACAGTTATCAAACTATTGTGTATGAAATTGCCAAATATTTAAAACCAAAAATTTTACATAAATTCAAAAAAGATTTTGGATTAAAACAAGTAAGTAATCAAGTTATTGAATTAGATAAAGTAACATATTTGTCTGAATTAAAAGATGATATTACTAAATATTATATTACTGATAAAATTGATGGTAAACGTACCATTCTTTATTTAGACAAAAACAAAAGTTATGCAGTTAATGATAAATTAACAAATATTGATATTAACACGGACGATATATGTATTCTTGATACTGAATATTATGATAATAATTATTATATATTTGATGTTATGGTTTATAATGGTTTGTCGTTAATTAATATGCCATTTGAAGAACGGATGGAATATTTTGATAAATTTGCAAACATTAAAACTAAACCATTTGTTAGATTGACTGATGATTATAAAAATCAAATTAAACAATTCAAAAAAGAGAAAAAACCATATGACATTGATGGAATTATATTTACACCATTTGATGGGAAATATGACACAATGAAAGTATTCAAATATAAACCAGCTGACAAATTAACAATTGATTTTTTAATCAAAAAATCTCCAAACCAAAATGATGATAATAATAAGACATTGTATTATTTATTTTGTGGTATTAAAAAAAGAATGTTTTTTAAGTTAAGAATGAGATTGCTTAAATCTTATGAAGATATATTCAAGAATATTGACACTAAAAAACTTCCACAATATTTTCCAATTCAATTTGAACCAAGTAGTAATAAACATGCATATTCATTTAAGAGTGATAATGAACATTTAGACAATAAAGTTGGTGAATTTTTGTATAACATCAAGAAAAATAAATGGACATTAAAAAATATCAGGGAAGATAGAAATGTTGATGTTGAAAGAGGAAATTACTTTGGTAATAACTATAAGGTTGCTGAATTTATTTGGATGTCACGCCATGATCCATTAATTATCGAAAATGATGATAATGATAATGTATATTTTCAGGAACATAATAATATATTACAAAAAGCATCGAGAAATTATAATAGTTTTGTTAAATCTGAATTATTTAACAGATTCAAAAATACTGAATGGACAATGGATTTAGCAAGTGGTAAAGGCCAAGATTTATTTAGATATGCAACATACAACATGAAAAATGTTATATTCTTAGAGATAGATAAATTGGCATTGTTAGAATTGATATCTAGAAAATTTTTGTTTGTTGATGATGAAAAAATTAAAAACAACATGAATATTCTAGTTCAAAATGTTGATTTATTGGATAATTATTCGGACAATATTAAGGCAATTAGTAATGTTTATAACGAACGATATATTGATTTAATTATGTGTAATTTTGCATTTCATTATTTTGTTAAAAATGAAGAGTCACTTGAAAATGTTTGTAAACTGATAAACCATTATTTACGTAAAGGTGGTAAATTTGTATTCACAGCATTCAATGGTAATAAAATTATTAATTTATTGGAAAATAATTATGGAAATTGGATGGTAAAAGTTGGTGATAAAGTTAAATATGAAATAAGAAGAAAATATAGTTCGGATGATTTAAAAAAATCAATAGGACAAAAAATAGATGTATTATTACCATTTAGCAACAATAGTTTTTATGAAGAATATTTAATAAACATAAGAACAATAGAAAATGCATTTAAAAAATATAATATAGTCTTGGAAACAAATAATTCATTTTTGTCATATATAAATGAATATAAAGGCAATCTTGATGATGATGATAAAACATATGTAAATTTATATCATTATTACATTTTCATGAAAAAATAGAAAAATTAAAGCGCCTGACGACACAACGGACATGTTGTGTGAGACGTTTGCCATCTCACGATACATTCCGTGCAAAATGTATGGTTGCAGTTTGTTGTTGTGGCATTTTCGATCATGTCAAGACAAATGCTACAATCACCATGCTGCGAAACATTTTGGTGAACACTTTCCAACCATGCTCTATATTCAATTGCACGTTGTTGATCTGACAAAGATGCTGAATCAATGGCACGCTTGATAATGTCAAACATTGACATGTTATCAATTACGTGTGCAACAAATTCGATACATTGTTTTGCAATTGGTCCTGACAAACAATCTGCAAATCCACCTTTTAGAGCAACTGCTTTGTAATTTCTTCCATTTTCACATCTGACATTGTTCATTAAACCTGACAATGTATTTTTGTTCACCTGCAAAACAAGAGAGCAACATGAACATGTGAAAGTTAGCATGGTTGGAAGTACCATACATCCTTTCATATTTTCAGTTCTTTCATGTGTTGCAATCAAGTAGTCAAACACTTCACACACGTGTGAATTTCGAATAGCTTTCATTGTGTTGGTTGAAGTCATGTTTGAAGAATCGATGGTATTTGATTCAAAAAAACAATGAATGGTCGCGTACTTTGACTTTATAACTGAAATTAATAAACACTTAATATCATCATTTTTTTTCAATAAATATTTATGAACTACATGTAATAACATATACAGGTAGATTCATGTATTTGTCTGTGGTTTTTGTAATTTTATGAACAGCAGTGTCATCAACACAATCATATTTTTTATTTAAATCAAATGAATAATTATTTATATTATATTCATAAGCATAGTTACTATCATTACTAATTATCAAGCATTTCATAACGGCAATTGCACAATTTAGCATTGTTAAACCATGATTATCAACTGGAATATAATAATGTGCATCATGATGTTTTATGTAAAATGATTTTTTTGGAGAAAATATAATTTGGTCATGAAATTTCAACAAACATTGTATTCCCGATTGAAAATGATCATGTTGATCTTCTAATAGATTAATAAATTGAACAACATTTGGATACATTGTATTTCTATCCGATATAAATGTGTCAAACAATAATTCACTCATTAAGTATTATAATTAAAAAATATAACATAAATAGACATAAATTACTTTGGTAATATTGTAAATAACAAGACGATATTTATTTAATGATTATTAATATCGTCCAGATCTTAATTTTATTTAATTGTGCTCAATGATGCTTGGTAAGCTTGCAAATTAAAAGGACGATATTTACCTAAAATTATTATTATTGTTTAAATCCCAAATTTTATTGAATAATGTTCAATGATGTCCAATAATGCTTAATGATGCTTCGGCGAACCGAAAAGACGATATTGATTTAATAATTATTAATATTGTTTAGATCCTGAATTTGTGAAATGATGCTTAATTGATGTCTAATGATGCTCAATGATGCTTCGGTAAGCTTGCGAGCCGAAAAGACGACATTGACTTAATAATTATTAATATCGTCCAAATCCTAATTTTGTGGAATGATGCTTAATTGATGCTCAATGATGCTTCGGCGAGCTTGCGAGCCGAAAAGACGACATTGCGCCTTAATAATTATTAATATCGTCCAGATCCTAATTTTGTGGAATGATGCTTAATTGATGCTCAATGATGCTTCGGCGAGCTTGCGAGCCGAAAAGACGATATTGACTTGATAATTATTAATATCGTCTAGATCCTAATTTTGTGGAATGATGCTTAATTAATGTCTAATGATGCTTCGGCGAGCTTGTGAGCCGAAAAGACGATAATTACTTAATAATTATTAATATCGTCCAGATCCTAATTTTGTGGAATGATGCTTGATTGATGCTCAATGATGCTTCGGCGAGCTTGTGAGCCGAAAAGACAATAATTACTTAATAATTATTGATATCGTCTAAATTCTAATTTTGTGGAATGATGCTTAATTAATGTCTAATGATGCTCAATGATGCTTCGGCGAGCTTGCGAGCCGAAAAGACGATATTGACTTAATAATTATTAATATCGTCTAGATCATAATTTTGTCGAATGATGCTCAATTGATGCTTCAGCGAGCTTGCGAGCCGAAAAGACGATATTGACTTAATAATTATTAATATCGTCCAGATCATAATTTTGTCGAATGATGCTCAATGATGCTTCGGTGAGCTTGTGAGCCGGAAAGACGATATTGACTTAATAATTATTAATATTGTCCAGATCATAATTTTGTCGAATGATGCTCAATTGATGCTTCAGCGAGCTTGCGAGCCGAAAAGACGATATTGACTTAATAATTATTAATATCGTCCAGATCCTAATTTTGTGGAATGATGCTTGATTAATGTCCAATGATGCTCAATGATGCTTCTGCGAGCTTGCGAGCAGAAAAGACGATATCAATAATTATTAATATCGTCTAAATTCTAATTTTGTGGAATGATGCTTAATTGATGTCTAATGATGCTCAATGACGCTTCGGCGAGCTTGCGAGCCGAAAAGACGATATTGACTTAATAATTATTAATATCGTCCATATCCTAATTTTGTCGAATGATGCTTAATTGATGCTCAATGATGCTTCTGCGAGCTTGCGAGCAGAAAAGACGATATTGACTTAATAATTATTAATATCGTCCAGATCCTAATTTTGTGGAATGATACTTAATTGATGCTCAATGATGCTCAATAATGCTTCGGCGAGCTTGCGAGCCGGAAAGACGATATTGACTTAATAATTATTAATATCGTCCAGATCCTGATTTTGTGGAATGATGCTTAATTGATGCTCAATGATGCTTAGGCGAGCTTGCGAGCCGGAAAGACAATATTGACTTAATAATTATTAATATCGTCCAGATCCTGATTTTGTGGAATGATGCTTAATTGATGCTCAATTATGCTTCGGCGAGCTTGCGAGCCGGAAAGACGACATTGACTTAATAATTATTAATATCGTCCAGATCCTAATTTTGTGTAATAATGCTCAATTGATGTCTAATGATGCTCAATAATGCTTCGGCGAGCTTGCGAGCCGAAAAGACGATATTGACTTGATAATTATTAATATCGTCCAGATCCTAATTTTGTGGAATGATGCTTAATTGATGTCTAATGATGCTTAATAATGCTTCGGCGAGCTGAAAAGACAATATTGACTTAATAATTATTAATATTGTTTAAATCTTAATTTGTCAAATGATGTTCAATGATGTTCAATGATGCTTTAGCAAAATTGCGAACCGAAAAGACGATGTTGACTTAATAATTATTAATATCGTCCAAATCCTAATTTTGTCGAATGATGTTCAATGATGTTTCGGCAAGCTTGTGAGCCAAAAAGACGATATTAACTTGATAATTGTTGATATCGTCCAAATCCTAATTTTGTCGAATGATTTTCAATGATGCTTCGGCGAGCTTGCGAGCCGAAAAGACGATATTGACTTAATAATTATTAATATCGTCCAAATCTTAATTTTGTCGAATGATGCTTCGGCGAGCTTGCGAGCCGAAAAGACGATATTGACTTAATAATTATTAATATCGTCCAGATCCTAATTTTGTTGAATGATGTTCAATGATGTTCAATAATGTTTAATGCTGTCCAATGATGTTCAATGATGCTTCGGCGAGCTTGCGAGCCGAAAAGACGATATTGACTTAATAATTATTAATATCGTCCAGATCCTAATTTTGTTGAATGATGTTCAATGATGTTCAATAATGTTTAATGCTGTCCAGATCCTAATTTTGTCGAATGATGCTTAATTGATGTTCAATAATGTTCAATGATGCTTCGGCGAGCTTGCGAACCGAAAAGACGATATTGACTTAATAATTATTAATATCGTCCAGATCCTAATTTTGTCGAATGATGCTTAATTGATGTTCAATGATGTTCAATGATGCTTCGGCGAGCTTGCGAGCCGAAAAGACGATATTGACTTGATAATTATTAATATCGTCCAGATCCTAATTTTGTCGAATTATGCTTAATTGATTTTCAATGATGCTTCCAACAAGTCAACAGGTCAGTAAAAGACAATATTTATTTAATTAATGTCATCTAAATCCTAGTTTAATCTAAATTATTCTCAACAATGCTCCAGCAATCTCGCAAACTAAAAATACGATGTTATTTAATATCGTCTAAATCTCAGTTTTATTTAATTATGTTCACCAATTCTTTATTTTGGTAAATATTAATGTTATCCAAATTCCCAAAATCAAAAGTAATTCTTTGGCAAAATGTAGATTCATGAATTTAGTAAATGTTAACATTATCCAAATAAAAAAATAATTCTCCTGTAAAATAAATAGATTCATTAATTTTGGTAAATATTAATGTTATCCAAATTCCCAGAATCAAATAAATCACCCAAAAAATTGCAAACAGATTCATTAATTTTGGTGAATATTAATGTCATTTTAATTTTTAAATTATAAAAACAATATTTATTCAATAAATAGATTCATTAATTTGGTAAATGTTAATGTTATCTAAATATTTAGAATCAAAATATTAATCATATGAATGAACTGGATAAATATCGGCATATATCATTAATAATTGATCATTTGTTAATTTGAATTTATTGTGAATATATTCTATAACATTAATTTTATTGTTTAATATTGCCAATTGTAATGGATAATAACTCGATTCACTAAAATCATCTAAAATTAATCCAATATCTTCACATAAATATTTAATTATATCATTGTGTCCATAATAACATGCATAACATATTGGACTTGATATAAAATATACTTTGTCATTATTATGTACTATTGACAACCTATTGTTGTTTCCATAATGAAAATCAGTATTTATTAAATATTCTCCATTGTCTATTAATTTTAGTAAATTAATTTGATTATATTTACATGCATATATTAACATATGTGCCTTATGTAATTTTGAGAAATTATGATAATTATCATAAATAAATTTATCAAATGAAAATGTATCATTATTGTGTGTGATATTTTTTGGATAATTTATCAACGAGTGTAATATTTTAGGAATATCGTCAAATGAAATTGCCTTTGTATATCCATCTATATAATATTGAGTCATTTATTAGTCTATACACACAAAAAAATTGAATTATTAACATCTTCCATTATCATGATTAAACACACAATACGATTGAGATGACAACAATGGTTTTTAATCAAGTTAATAATGAAAATCAACAAGAAGACATAATAACAAATGCAATTAATGATGATAATATAGTCTTATTGGAATATTTATGTGTTCAATTAAACATGAAACTTACCAATTTGGAAAACACGAAAATAAAAGAAATAATATTGATTGCATGTATTAATAATGATATTTCAAAAATAAAATTATTACATGAAACTATAAAAATTCCAAATGTTTATTTCAAATCACCAATTATTTTTGAAGAAATATGTTCTCGTGGCTATGACACATTATTAATGTATATAATTACAAGAATGAATTTTAACTTAAATGATGTTATTGGATGTAATAACTCATTATTATTAACATGTATTAATGGTAATTTAGATGTACTGAAAATATTACATCGTGAATTAGGATTAAGTAAATCGCACTTATCACATGAAATATATATTCAAACTAATTTGGCAAATAAATTAAACATCATAGATTATATCAAAAAGGAAATAAAATATGTTCCAATTGAAAATATTTTGTGTAAAAATATTGATTACCTAAATGATTTGATAGATGATTTTGATGATAATAATATGCATGTAATTACATTGTCCAGGAAAATAATTAATTATTGTAAAAATAAAGATTTGCTTGGATTAATGGATATACATAATAAATATAAATTACCAAAAGAATACTACTCAGGAACAAAAAAACCATTAACATATAATATATTATATACTATAGTTACAAATGATTGTCAAAGCATATTGTTATGGTATATTAATGTGTTAGGTATTACAAAAAATGATTTTAGCATAAAAGATGTCAAAAATGCTACACATAAATCTATTATTGATTGTAATTATGAAATAATCAACATTATGAGAAAATATTTATATATACCTGGATATTATTTCTTTTTACACATTGATGAAATCATTAAACATGTTGTGCAAAATAATTTGAAACATCTAATTAAGTATATGTATACTGAATTTCCAACACAATTTCATGTTATTAAAGAAGCAGTTGATAAATATAATCAAAAACACAATAACATTAGTTATATTTTGAGTTATGCAAGATAATTGAATGAATTTGTTTAAATAACAATGCTTTATTTACACATAAATAAGCAATATTGAATTACTTGAATTAATTAAACATATCAACTGTGGAATATATAACACAGAAAATTATTGACTTGAAGAATAAATACATCACTATCATTGAACAATTCAACTTCTGAATTAAATTATAATTCTTTTCCAAACTTTTAACATCATCAAGATGAAGATCAAACAAGTGAGAATTTTCAATCTTGATTTTAGTATTATATCTGTTAATTATAATTCATATATTTGTTTCAAGACTATAATGTGTGTTTTAATAATGAACTAATGTGTCATATTGATGAATAGTTTGCATAAAAATCAAATGACATTATATATTCTATGAATAGAACAAACATACAGTGTGTTTTGATAATTATTTATTGTTGAATAGATAAATAATTAATAATTACGTAGCGCACCCCCAAAGGTGTGCTACGCACATATTATTTGCTGTTTAAAGTGTTTTTATTTACATATTATTGCTTGAATCACCATAAAGAAAATATTATTTACTTGTCAAGAAATATTTATTTCAATAAATAATATTTATGTAATTAATGTTGTTTAATTCGTAATCGAGATAAATAATGTTCATTTTATAGGCAAATAGGATCGTAGTCATTAATCAAGTAATTATAATTTATTAAATAATTAACAAATAATATTTACGAAGTTGCACCTTAAGGTGCAACTTCGTAAATATTATTTGTTGTTTCAAGCGTTTTTATTTACATATTATTACTTGAATCACCATAAAGAAAATATTATTTACTTGTCAAGAAATATTTATTTCAATAAATAATATTTACATTACATGACAATTTATCATTAAATTATTGAGACAATAATATATGCAAAGCACACATTAAATAATATGCATAAATTTGGAAAATATTAATATTGTTCAAATAGTTAAGTTTTATTAGATAACGCTTCGACGATCTTGTGAGCCATATATGTATGCTTGAAATAAATTAACGTGAATTTATAGGCCATGGACTAGTTGGACTATAATTAGTAGTATGACGTTTGCGATTAATCTGTGGAACAAATACATCACTATCATCAGAAATATATGATTCTTCTGATTCATTAGATGATATTGTTGGTACTATATATCCTAATTCTTTACCAAACTCAATATCATCAAGATCCGAATTAAATACTCCATAATCTTCAATTTTGTTAGTTTCTGTGTTATATTTATCAATTGAAACATACACATTAGTTTCCGGATGCATGGCTGCTATTTTTGGTAAATTTATTAATTCTCCAGAAACATTATGTAACAATGCATCACATTGATATATAGCACTTATAGCTATGTGTAATGGTACTTGATAAACTTCTTTGTATTTTCTCACTCTGTGTTTCTCTAAAATAACACGTGTACATTTATCAACCCTATAAGCTTCATCAGTTTCATATATAAATATTGGATAAGTATCATTTACTTTATCTGAATTATAACCATAAAACCGTTTTGCATCATTTTCAGTTGAACCTATTTTAAGTGAATCAGGATCGTCAGCACATCGTAAAATGTACACAACATTTTTATTTGGATATGTTTTTGGTCGTTGATTATATTTTAATCGTTCCATTTTTTCTCTCAAACCTACAATAATATAATCTTTGTATCGTCTCAAAGTATCATTAACTGTAATGAAAAAATCAAATACTTTGTCAGCATTTTTTGCTTTTGATCTCAATGACATTTTCATAGCACATTTAGTTGTTAATAAGAATCTTAAAGTTTCACCACCTTTTACCACTATTTTTTCATCAAGAATATAGTCTTTTCCTTTAACATAGGATTGCACAAGTCTGTTGATAAATTTTTCGGGTCTAGTGTGACCTAAAAATATTCGTAACTCTTCGCTTCCAACTGTAAATTTATTAGAATCATATACATCTTCAACAAGTTTTATAACTTCAAAAAATTCAGCCACAAATTTAGGATCGGCATTCGAATATTTTGCAAGAAATTGTGCATATGTTATTTGTTCATAATCACCATGTTTTTCATCATGATTAATTTTATTTTCACTAATTTGAGACATTTTGCTTTAATTATGGACTTGAATTCTTAGGAGTTATAATTTCATTTTTTTCTTTTTATATAGCATGCGTAATTAATATTTACTTAAATTATCATGTGTTAATAATTACGTAGCCACACCCTGGGGTGGTGCTACGCACATATTATTTGCTGTTTCAAGCGTTTTTATTTACATATTATTGCTTGAATCACCATAAAGAAAATATTATTTACTTGTCAAGAAATATTTATTTCAATAAATAATATTTGCATAGATAACATCATATAAATGCGTTTATTTCCTCAATGAAAATAATACAGTCATTTAAAGACAATATACATAGTATATGTATAACATTATGCCAAGTCAAAGCTTTAAATTAACTGGAAAAGAACTTAAATCAACGTTTGGTGTTGATAGATTTTATGTAATTCTTGACGATAAGATGCGTAATTTAATATTTGGAAATGATGACGATTTTTTTATCGTTAGTGCTGGCAAAAATTATTTAAATGAAGATCTCGATGAATATTGTGAAGATGGTAATGGATACAAAATATCAACAATATTTGATTTACCGTCATGGTTAAGTCCGAAAGAACATTATCAAACAAAAAATATTCAAACAATGAAATATATTGGTGTTGTAGAAATTAATGACGATACTAAATGTAATTTAGTACAAGTTTATGATAATAATGGAAAAATTATTAAACAGTTCTATAAAACAGATTATATTAATATAACCGTCATTATTAATATCAGCGATTTTATTCATTGCAACATAGATGCATTCGCAAGTACACCAACTGATATTCGGTATTTACTAAACGCCACATTAATAAATAAAAATCTCAAACATGAATTATTACCAAAATTAAGTCAAAACACTTGTTTCTTTTCTAAATTATGTGCCATTGTTTTGGCAAGTCCTTAATCTTTTTATTTAAATATTATGCAAAATGCAATAATAACCAATATTAATACAATATGATAATACAAATCATTAATCATTATATTCATATATCCATTCCATATGAGATTGCATAATTCAGTTTCTGCATCATAACATCTATCATTTAATATAATTTTATACATTTCTTTAACATTACTAACATCACCAATATAACCAAAATCTTTATATGCATTAATAACAATATCGTCTGGTACTTGAACTCTCATTTCAACAAAATATACAAAAATAGCAGTTATAACCAATAATAACAAATAAGACTTCATTATTAGCAATTATTATGCTGGTAATTAACATTTAATTTTCATTTTTTAATTGAAAAAAAATGAAATCCTATCATTTAAATACTTATGACTATATTCATAATAAATATGTCCAGTTCAAGTTCAGATGAATCAGAATCAAACACGAGATTAACCACCACAAGAGAAAAGGGTAAACATACTACATCAAGCAAACCTAAATTCACATTAATTGATGAATATTTTGCCTATCAAGAAGAATACAGCAAGAAATTCGGACCAAAGACTATAGTAATGATGCAAGTTGGAGATTTTTATGAAGCATATGAAGTTCCACCCAAAGGTATAAATTTATCAGAAGTATCAGATGATATACAAGTTACCAAAACCAAGAAAAGTAATAAGCGTGAGTTATCAATGGGAAATCCATATATGTTGGGTTTTAACTTGGCTGGATCAGCAAAGTTTTTTGGATTATTAGTTGAAAACGGATATACAGTTGTTGTTATTGATCAAGTTACTAGAGTATCTAAATTGAATAAAAAAGATAAACCCAGACGCGAAGTAACTAATATATATACAGCAGGAACATATTTAGATAATCCAAATACAGTTGCATCAAATCATATTACTTGTTTATATTTTGAGCAAATACATCATAAAGATTTAATGGGAGCAGCTGGAATATTAGGAATAGCATCCATTGATATTGTAACAGGTGCATGTTTATATCATGAAGCATATTCTGCACCTCGTGATCCATTAGAATTTATTGATGAAGCATTGAGATTTATTAATAGTATTGGACCAAAAGAAATAATTATTTTTGATAAAACACTTAAAAAAGATAAAGAATGGCTGATTAATTACTTAGATCTCAATAATAAAGTATATTATTATTATAATGATATAAACATTAATTATCGTAAATTATCATTTCAAAACGAAATGTTTAAATTAGTATATCCACATGAGCAATCATCAATATTATCAATGCATGAACAATTAAATATTTTCAGATCTATACATTGTAATTTATGTATGATGGCTCTCCTTGACTATATATTTGATCATAATAAGAAACTTGCCTTGAAATTATCCAAACCAGTACTATTTTCCAATTCACGATATTTAGTATTAGGAAATAATGCAATTAGTCAGCTTGATGTTATTAAATCGTCATCTTCAGATGGTGTAAAAACCAAATATAAATGTCTACTTGATATTATTAACTTGGCAACAACTGCAATTGGCAAAAGATTTGTTAAAAATAGAATTGTATTTCCATTAGTTGATAAAATGAAATTAGTTGACATATATGATACTGCTGAAAAATATAAGAAAGATAATATATGGAATCAAATTGAATCAGATTTATCAGTAATTTCAGATATTGAAAAATTAGGACGGAAAATGATAATGGCCATCTTATCACCCAATGAATTTATTGAATTTGTAAACAGCATAAGTGGATTTGTATGTTTATCAAAAACTTTAAATGACAACAAACTGTATAATATTAATATTGAAATAGTAAATGCTGCAGAAAAGTTACTTGAATATGTTGAGAATGTATTTGTTTTGGACAAAATGAAGATACCATTAATGAGTTCTATAACTTCATCTTTTTTCAAACCAGGAATATATCCAGATATTGATAAAATGTTAGATTTATCTAATAACGGGTCACAATTTATTGATCAATTAAAAGATGTATTATTAAATCTGATTAAAGACAAAATAAAAGAAAAAGATAGGGATAAGTTCCTATCTGTCAAACATAATTCAAAAGAAGGATTTTATTTGTCAACAACAATAAAAAGAATGGATATTTTAAAAGAAGCTGTTGTTAAACATAAGAATAAAATCGTCATTGATAATACAGAAATAGATTTGGCAAGATTAGTATTTGACGATAGTGGGAAAACAGTGTGTAAAATTAAGTGTCCATTCATTAAACAAAAATCAGCTGAAATACTTGAAAATAATTCCATATTATCCGAATCAGTAAGAATTAATTACATTGAAGAATTAGGAAAAATACATACAGAATACAAGGATATATTGACTGACATATGTAATATAATAGCACATGTTGATTATTATAATACCATAGCAAAAACTGCATGTAAATATAATTATGTTAAACCACAAGTATTAGATAAAGAGTATGGTTGTATGAAAGCAACTAATTTACGAAATGCAATTGTTGAGAGAATAATTGATCATGAATATATTCCCCATGATATATGCATAGGAAGAAAATTAAAAGGTATGTTATTATTTGGATTAAATAGCTCTGGTAAATCTGTTGCTATGAGATCTGTTGGATTGGCTATTATTATGGCACAAGCTGGATTTTATGTTCCAGCTACATATTTCAAATATAGTCCTTATTATTCATTATATACAAGAATATCTGGTAATGACAATGTCTTTAGGGGTTTATCATCTTTTGATCTTGAAATGACTGAATTGAGTATAATTCATAGAAGATCAGACCAAAAGACATTAGTGATCGGAGATGAAATCTCCAGAGGAACTGAACATACATCAGGAGCATCTATTGTTGCAGCAAGCATAATTATTTTGAGTAAATCAGATGTTAGTTTTATATTTACAACACATTTACATGAAATTATTGGATTGGAGAAAATAAAAGAATTAAATAATGTTAAATTTTTTCACATATTAATTGAACATGATGCCACACGTGATAAAATAATATATCATCGTAAATTACAACCAGGACCAGGTGAATCAATTTATGGATTGAAAGTTGCCAAATATATTATGAAAGATATGGAATTTATTCAACTAGCAACAAAAGTTAAAGATGAATTAACACAATGTTATGGAACATTGATTGGAGACAAGACGTCAAGATACAATAGAAATTTACACATGTTTAAATGTCATATATGTGGTAGAATTGGTGATAGATATATGGTTCCTTTAGAAACTCATCATATTCATTATCAACAACACTGTAATGATGGATTCGTAAAAGCCAAACCACATTTACCAACAAATAGTTTGGGAAATTTAGTTGTATTATGTTGGATGTGTCACGATAAAGAACATAATGGTAAAATAAAGATTAGAGGTTATATACAAACATCTAATGGTTATGAATTGGTTGTTGATGAAATAGATGATGTTACACGCAAAACAGTTACTAAACATTATAATGATTAAAACTTATAATTAAAAAAATATTTACCAAAACCAACTATGACTGGACTTATCCATAGTGAATGAAGATATTTTTTATTAGCAAATATTTTCTGTATTTCCTTAAAATATAATTCTTGAGATATTTCTAATTTCTCAAAAGGCTCAATAATATTAAGTCCATTAATATTAGTAACTAATGGTTTACATATCTTATTTTCTATGATTGTTTCATTGATATAACATTTTGGTAATATTATTTGTTCACTTCCTATATCATTATTAATTGGAGTATATGATTTGAATATAATATATCCACACATTATACACAACAATAAATTTATTATCATTGTTTTCCATGAAATCATACTCTTTTGCACCATGTTATTATTAGTATCATCTAATATAATATTTTCATTTGAAACAATATTTTCATTTAAAATAATACTTTCTGGTTCATTATTTATATCGATAGGTTTTATTAATTCATGATATTGATAATTTTCATAATTTTCAATAAAAAAGTCATCAACTTCAGAAGCCACAGAACCTGGTAAACTTACAACATCACTATCATTAATAATTTCACACAGTTTATACGTTGTCATTATAATTATAATTACAATCAAATATAAATTAATGATTTGTTTGCGTTTTTAATTAATATTGTTGCAAATGTACAAAAAAAGCTCTATTATTATAATAAATGATAATATGTCATTATTTATAAACAATAAGTTAATGATAAACAATGCAATTAATATAAGAAAATATCCATTTATAACAAATTTCATTTTGATTACTAAAAAGGGTGAATTGAGTGCCCAAACAAGTTTACTTAATCCAATATATTCCAATATTTTC
>Ga0255138_1000213_pt1 | contig 15948 bp, 7 predicted proteins | sample Law_Colum_RepA_8_FD_188545 | JGI IMG/M metagenome (GOLD analysis project Ga0255138, IMG submission 188545) | Freshwater microbial communities from St. Lawrence River, New York, United States - Law_Colum_RepA_8d | ecosystem: Environmental > Aquatic > Freshwater > River | place: USA: New York... | reverse complement strand
TGGCCAATGATGACAACTTGTACGCTGCGTAATCCATATCACGCTTAGCCTCAGCCAACTGCTCGGTGATTACGGCTCTTCTGTCGTCAAACGATTGGTCAATCTCAATCACACGACGTAGGAAGATAATCTTGTTGAGGTCCTTGATAGTCTCAGAGTTTAATCCACCGAATATCTTTCTGTCCGCCTTGTTTACTGAGTACTTAGCTCTCGCGCTTGCACCAGCCTTGTTCACTAAGAAGTCGTAAGCTCCTTCAATTCTAGCGTCAAGGATTGCCTTCTTAATGTTTGATTGTCTGTCGAACAGTTTGTTGATGATATTCTTGAGCTTGAACACCTCACGGTACCAGGGCTCGGCGTATACTCTATCCTCAAACTGCTTGTATACATTGTCGATGTTTGGCTTGCCCTTCTTGGCCCCCATACCGCCGTCAAGGAAGTCATTGTAGACCTCTCTTGATGAAAAGTCGGAGTATCCGAGCTGACCCATAATATCCACGAACTCTTCCTCAGAAATTCTCGGAACCAAACGTCCGTTCTGCAATTCAGATACACTCTTGAGGTAATCGTATGCTGAACCTCCAGCTTGTAGTCGGCTTGTTCCTTTCTTCAGAGCTTCGTTGCTGATGGTGAATCCAAACGCTCTAAGTACCTCCACAACTCTGGCGTACGAGGCTGGACTCCAGGCATTTAGGTAGTGAATCCTGTTTGCTCTGTCGATTTTGTATCCATCCTCGGTGAATAGTTTAGCGTCATAGTTATCGCTAGGCTTAGTGTGGTCGGCGAAGCGAACCTTAAATGTTCTGATATCTCTAGTATTGGTGTTCGCACCTTTAAAGTTTAGGTAGCGACTAACGCTAACATCAGAGGCTTTTCCTGGCCCATCGGTGTATTCAAGACTAAATCGCATATTGGACTTAGGCTCGTTGCTCAGCGATTCATAGATTGAAGTGAATGCGTTATACGTGTTAATGTCCGAATGACGTACTCTCTGATAGCGCTTCTTGAGTGCGGCCATAGCCTCACCTTCCTTCGCTGCCTTAAGAGGTGCCTCCTTAGCATTCTTTCTGATTTGAGCGATTGCCTGAGCCTGCTCCTCTGGGGTTCTAGTGCTCTTCCTAGACTTAGCTGAGCTTACGTACATAGAACCAGCTACGGATGTCGCTACACTGGTAGGCTTACCCGTGGCAGATACAAACTGCTGAGGCTCAAAGATTTCGTTAACGTAGTATTTACCATCAAGAAGGAACGGGTCCTCACCGTGGAATTTACTGTTGAACTGTGGGTGCTTGAATGTTCCAGCCTTACCTAACTTGCTGTACTCTTTACCGCCCATATACGGGTCGTTCACGAAAAACCCACTGATTGCGTATCCACCATCACCATATTTCCCCTTAGATGACAGGTTGTCTACGATGTTCTTATCTACGTACTCATTGAAGAATGCTACGGTGGTTCTACCAGCCTCGAACATTGCGTTTCTAGCTGCCGCACCTGCACCAGTGACCTTCTTTACGCCAGGGAAGAATGACTCGAGGAATGACCTGCGAGTCTTGAAGTCAATCTTATCGTTAGACGCGACTAGATTCTGCAACGCATCGTGACCCTCCTTAGTGGTGAAGTCATTGTTCATCACAGCATCACCGATTGACTTTATCTTGTCTACTTGTTTGTCGTTATCACGCTTCTTATTCTCGTATCCTTCAGTGCCTTCAGACTTAGCCGTAAGGTTGTTGATTCTGTCTACCTCCTTCTGGATGAACTCGTTAAATGATGTCTTAAACTCATCCTGTGTGATTACACCAGAATTGATTGTTGCGGAGATAGAGTCAGCAAGGTATTTAGCGCCGTATGAGTTTCCGAACGCAGCGCCTGGGCTCTGAATCATAACGAATACAGCCACTGGCTTACCCTTGTGCTCTGGGTTCATAGTATCACGCTCTTCTGCTACCCTAGCGAGAAGGTCTCCGAGCTCAGATACTTTGTTGTCTGATGATGCCGCGAATCCAATCTTATCCTCTACGTTCTGCTTGATGAACGAGTACCCGAATCCACCGTAAACATCCAATCCTTCCTCAGTATGTCTCAGGGCGGTTCCGTCTGAGTTGATGAGAACGAATGCGTTACCAGAACGCTCTAGCGCTTCGTCCATACTCGTCTTGGTAGGATTAGATACGACTTCCACGTTCTTAGGCAAATCAGTGCCTTCGAACGAAATATCGGCAGCCATAAACGACTGTTTGCGCTTGGTCGGGCCTCCCTTGTATACACCTCTAGCGATTACGTCGCCAGTCTCCATATCCTCAGTACTGATGGCTTCACCAGCCCCAAGTGCGTTAGCGATGGAATTCATAGCGTCAATCAGTTGGGCTGACGTTGGTTGTACGCTGAACTTAGTTCCTAGGGCCTTATTCAACGTCTCGAGGAACTTAGTCGCGAGTGAACGCTTCACGCTAACCTCAATCTGATTCGATGCGATTAGTGATGCGAGCTCAGTGGTGAACTCATCGTCAAGCTCTGCGGCGCTAGCTCCAGAATACTTGCTGATGAAGTCGCCCATATACTGAGTCAGGGCCTTGTCCTGTACGATAGCATCGCGTAGTGCGCTAGCAAGCTTCTTAGTTCCCTTGATGCCGAGAATCTCTGGTGCTACCTCGTGGATTGCCTCGTGATATACCGTGTTAGAAGCAACCGCTGGAACGAAGATGTGAATCTCATTAGCATCGCCATCGCGTTGGATGTGCATACCTCTAGACACGTTATCCTCGCCAGTGGCAGACTTGAACGACTCAGCGCTGTTGTGAGCCACAAGGCGCACGTTTTTGTTGGTCTTAGAGAACGAATCAACTACATTCTTGATTGACTCGATTCCGTTGATTGCATCCTGCTTAGTGGTGCCAGTCAGCGCAAAGAAATCGTCAGCCTTTGAGTTGACGTAATCGGTCAAAAAGTCAACTGATTTGTTGACGGTGTCCGCGTTGATTTTAACGCTTCTAACCTTGGGACCTAAGTCCCTCTCTACGGTGGCTGTTACTTCTTGAGGTGTTTGAAGAACTCCACCTGTCTGAGTCTCTTGAGTGCCTGCTCCTTCGACAGGTTGGGCTTGCTCAACGGCTTGCCCTTCGACGACAGTACCTGGTACTTGTTGTTGCGCTTGGCTATCATACTTCTGTTCGATTTTAGCTTTCTCAGCGAACGCACTCTTGATGTCGGTAACAAGCTGCGCCTTTGCTTCCGTGCTGGTTAACGTGTTGTACTCCTTCATACCATTAGATATGGTCTGATTGAGCTTAACGGTTTGTTTTAAGTCCTCCTCTGAGTAACTCGAATAGTGAGCCTCAGCGTCCTTCTGAATCTTCTTTTCTTTAGCTACGTAATCGTTCAGACGAGTCTTCAGTAATTCCTTCTCCGTGTCTGAAACTGATGGGTCACTTAGTAGGTCGTTGATTTCAGAAATCTTATTTCGGATTTCAATTCTGTCCTTGAAGATTGGAGTCTGCAATAGGGCAGAAGGACCATTGATTGCAGTACGCATCGCGCCAACTCCCCCACCCATTGCGGAGCCTACGAACGCAGACTCTGCGATGTTCATATAGTCAACTTTGTCTCCAGCTAATACTTTCTGTAGAACTTCCTGAGTAGTTGCCACAATAGCTTCTTCCATACCTTCCTCAAGCGGTTGGCGGGCTAACGCAGGGAACTTGCTGAACAGCATATCACCGAAATCCTTCTTAGACATACTAGCCACATCCTCTGCGCTTCCAAAGATTGCACGTACAGCCTTTAAGTCAGAAGCGAAAATCTTTTCAGTGGCATACTCCGCAAGACCTACGCCTGTAGCGTAAAGAACTTTTTCTATGTCGGTGTATCTATCATCCTGAGACACTTCATTGAATGCACTACCAGCGGCAGTAGCTCCGAGAGCAACAAGACCAGCTCCACCCCCCATAGCCCCAACCGCTAGATTGGTTGCTTGGTCGGCCATATCAACCATAAGCATATTGAAGTCTCCATTAAGTGCTGCGTTCAGTGGCCCCTTCTCAATCTGCTCCTTAGTGTATCCCATATTGAACTTCTCAGCGAAGTTTTCTATGGCTACCTTCTTTGCTGCCTCTCTACTCTGCGTCTCAAATATGTTACCTCCTAATGCCTTGTCTGCGTCGGCTCCAACTAAATAGTATGGCAACTTAGCTGCCATATCGATGAATCCAGTTACGCCAGAATATAGTGAGTTAACGCCTCTAGTTAAAGCGTCACTATTCTCGGCTATTTTCTTCTGTTCATCTGCAAAACGCTGAATGCTAGACTTTATGTCTGAGTCAAGGGCAGTTGCGGCGGCAGTGTTTACTGAACCATCCTGATTGAAGAATGAATCAGGAGCTTGATTATCTAGGTCAAACTCCTTGTACTTAACGTATGTCTTCTCAATCTCTGGACGTAGCTTCTCTACGTCTTCGGCAGTCTTCACTCCAGATAACTTAGATGCTAACTCAGCGCTAACTTCCTCACGCTGTTGATTCATCCAGTCTCTGCGGACGTTCTTGGTTTCTTCAGTAGGGTCCTGAGCTCCTTGGAATCCAGCCCCAGCACCTTGACGGAACCCAGTAGGTCCCCAGGTTACGGTCTGACCAAGCTGATTAGTTTTTGCAGACTCCGAAGAAGTAGGCTCCTGAGCCGAAGTGGAGCGTGATTCCCCATCGGTCGGTCTTTTTTTTTTACTGTCGTAAAAGCTCGATGCGAACGCAACGTCCTCGTTAGAGAAGCCGTTGTCCTTCATAGCCTTAGATATCTGGTCTAATGACTTTCCGCTGGCGTACGCCTTCTCTAGGATTGCCTTAAGTTCTTCGTTCATAGCATAGTATATCTGCGATATGCAAATATACTAAACTATTACTGGCCTAGAGCGGACTGAAGACCTCCGTAGTTTGGCTTCGCAGACGCAGAGATAGTTCTCATATTGTCGTACAGACCCCTAGAGATAAGCTCAGACTTAAGTCCAGCCATCTGTGACTTGGTTATTAGTCCGCCTACAACTTCTTCCTTCTTTGCGTTTGACCAGTCTCCTCCAGGAGTATTGTCAAGACCTCCACTAGAAGTTTTGTATAGCTTATAGTTGATGATGTTACCAGCCGAATCCATCACAACGTCGGTTATGAACAGGTCGCTAGCGTCCGTAAGCTTAACTGGCTTGTTGGCGAACGAGAACGAAGAACCGTAAACTTTCTTGCCTGAGCCGCGCTGATTCTGTACTCCAACACTAGCGGTCTGTAGAACACCAGCAGCGTCAAGTTCAGTCTGCGTAGGCTTGCTTCCTCCAGTCGTGGGTGCGGCAACCTGTGCGGCTGGTTTCTGCGACTTAATAGCGTCAGCGTACTGCTTCTCGAAGTCCTGAAGCGCTGCTTCCATAAACGCAGGGTCGGTGTTCATAAGGTTGTCCACCTGTGCTGAGTCAGCAAATCCCAAGCGGTTCTTGTCAAGTCCATTGGATTGAGCGTACCAGCGAGTTGCAATCATACGCTTGACCTCTGGGTCTGAATCGTAACGCATCTTAAGCTGAGCCAATCCCTTCTCTGCGGCAGCATTAGCGTTGTACGTAACACCACGACCGTTGTCGATTCTTACACCGCTTAGGTTGTAGATGTTCTTAGCGTCCTGCTGAGCTACGGCCACTGGGTCGACGAACTTGATGTTCGGGTCAACCTTATCCAGCATAAACGAGTTATATGGGTTCTGCTCCTGCTGAAAGTACACAGACTGAGACAGGGGGACCATAGCGCCGTCGGGGTCCTTAACCATAACGATACCGTTCTCGATTTTGGTCTCCATCGTGCCAGTGGCGAACTGATTGTACTTCTGCTTGGCGGTGTCAGGGGTATCAATGTATCCAACACCCTTAGCAGAGTTCATCTTGTTCAGCTCATCGGTTGCGGTGGCTGATGCACTCAGTCCGATTCCAAACGCTTGGTTGAACTGATTACGAGCCATATCCATCTTCGCCTTAGCAGCCTGAGAACCGCTCGTCTCAAATTCGATTGCAGACTCTCTCCAGGCGTTGTAGGCGGCTTGCGATGCATCCTTGTATTTACCGACCAGCTTATACTGGTTCTCAGCAAACCTTTGGTCAATACCCATAGCGGACGTGAGCTTCTCACGCTTCTCGGCCTCTTCCTTTCTCTTCTGAGCGGCTTGGGCCTCCATAGCAGCACCCTGTGCCGCCCACTCGGGAACCTTAAATACTGTGGTGCTTAGAGCCATTACTTTTCGAACTTCTTAATTAAACTCTTCACGTATGCGTGTAGTTTCTCTTTGTCTCCAGCGGATGTGAACTTCTTGATGTTGCTCATCTGCTTCGGGTTGAAGATGTATTCACCACCAGTCATCTCACCAATCTTAGCTCCATCCTTCATAATGTCGATTGGGTTTTCCTTGTGTGAGAATTTTCCTGGGGTCTTCTTTACTTCAATCTTACCGCCTTTCTCTTTCTTTCCGATACTGCCAGCGAGTGCCATACCAGCACCGCCGACGGCACTGATTCCACCTGCGATGTTCTGTACCGCGGCTTCCTTAGCGGCCTGGGCGAATCCAAGCTCCTGCTGATAGCGACCTTCCTTTCGGCCCATCGTAGCCTCCTGAGCGCCTGCCAACTGAGACAGAGCCGCAGTCTGACGCTGCTGTTGCATATCAGCCAAGGACTGCTGTTGTTGTGCTGCGCCTTCAGTGAGAGCACCGAGACCACCTAGCAACGCACGGCCACCAGCCGCTCCAAGAGCTTGAGTGCCGCCAGCCAGAGCACGATTCACGTTCTCCATCTGGCGATTCATAATGTTCTGGTCGTATGACTCCTTGTACGCCTTGAAATATTCAGACGGAGTATCGAGTGATGGTGCCGATGCACGTACACGCTCGAGTTCCTTATTTGCCTTCTTGTTAGCTGCGATACCGTATGCTATTTGGCCTAGGCCAGCGAGACCCTGAAGGCCAGCACCGATTGCCGCGGTTGGACCGATACCACCTTCAGCGTATTTCTTGTATGATTTCTTGGACTTCATAATACAAAGATACCTATTAGTTAACTAATTCATTGTGAAGCATCGAACGGTTGAACACCGTGTTGAATGCGTAAGCCTCCACTGGAGTGGTTAGGCTATTAGTGAGTGTAATCACGGCGTATGGACCGCGAATCTTGTCTCCATCTACGGTAGAGTTCGACTTTACAGCAATCGTCTGACCCACGGTAACGACGGTCGTTCCAACGGTTGAGATTGATGTTTTGTTGACGACTCCACTCACCGTGAGGTTCGTATCTACAAGCGCACCGCCAGACACCACCATAACCTGCCCATTGAGTGGGAACGGAATGGCGGAGATGTAGTTGCCGACACTCGTAATGAAACCTCCAGCTATCGGGTCTGAGTTGGTCACAACACCGAGTGGGAAGATGTTTGATGTTGAGCTAGTGGCCGTGGGGATTGACGCGTAGTACATACCCTCACGCTTGTCCATAGATGAGATGGTGACGGTTGATTGGTCCCTCGTCTCAACTGAGAAGCTCCACGGTGCGTTGCCCTCGACGCTCACGGCCTCGAATATCTTAACCATAGAGTTGTTCTGTGCTGATACCAACTTGATTGAGCTAGCGGTGAACGCGCCATAGAACGTGTTTCTGGTTGAGTCATCCTTGTGAGCCCAAGCGCCACCGTTCTTGAACGTAATCATTACGTTGTCTACGTAGCATCCAGACTCAGGGATGAATGAGTATCTAGTTCTCCACGCGCCAGCCTTCACGTCGTATGCGATGGTGTCGTCATTGTATGAACCGCTACCAGCACGCTTCTGGAACGAGATGATGTATTCGCTACGCTCTGGGTCCATAACAGCGACAAACTTGAAGTTCGTGTCGCCGAGTGCTATGGCACCGTTCATCTTGTCTTGGATGTACGAATCAACGCCCTCCTCACTTACTGGAGTGATTCCGTCTGGCCCGAGGCGTATAACCTTTCCGTTATTTACGTCAGCGAAGTACACGCGACCGAAATGGTTAACCACAGACTCAGGGTGCTTACCAACACCGTAGTCGCCAGCGTAGAAGCTCTGCGAGCCGATGAAGTTGGTCGATACCGTAACACCACCACCGCCACCGATGTACTCGATGATGTTTCGGTTGATGGGTGCTACTGAACACTTGCGCTCCTGTATAATCGTGATGGAGTCACCACCGTCTACGATGTACTGTATGCCGCCGTAAACTGGTGATAGGTCGACAAAGTTAGCCTGTCCGAGATTGAATGATGATAATGACAATACCTGAGAGTCCAACACGTATGGCTCAGAGTAAGTAATTGTTGCCTTCCTATATATCTGACCAGCGGTTGGTGCTGGTGCGTTGGGCCGACCTACACTGGTGAACTTAGAGTCGGCAAAATCCGTGATTGAGTTGTCCTCGACGAACATATCCTCATATTGAGTAGTAACCTGAGGAGTTGTCAGATAATTAGTTATCACGTTCATCTGACGAAGACGATAGTAAGCGTCACCATTGAACGTCTCAACCACAGCATCGGTCAGGTTAGTGATGTTGGCCAATGAGTACCCACCGTTCGGCGGAACTGAGATTCCAATCTGACCAACTACGTTCGCGTCAGCAACTGAGAAGATTCTGTTCGTTCCAGACATCTTAACCGATGACACTCTAACCTCGTATGATGTGAGCACTCCGAGGATGGTGGTGCTTATCACCAATGCGTCACCGTTCTTGATGTTGAGTGCCGTTGTTGCGAAGCCGTCAGATACGGTGATGTTTGATGTGCTAGACGTCCAAGTGTACGAGTAGTCTCTGTCACCCTTGTGTCTGTAGGTGCCAGATGCATTTACGACATCAAACACTTCAGATACCTCCCTGTATATGTTTACGTCAATCTGCTTGATGGGTCTGTAAATCTCAACCACAGTCTGCTTATTCCAGAAGTCTGCGCTATCGATAACAATTCCGCCTTCAATTCTAGTTACTACGTCAGCTTTGGTAAAGCCAGGAGCGTTAGGGTTTTCTGCCAATTTCAAGAACCATCCAGTCCTTCTATCGTCACTCGGTTGAGTGCCTATGGTTTCGTTTACTGGAGTATTCGTTAGGTCGTAATACTCATATCCTAAGATATCGAACTCATATCCAACGTAGACATTTTCGCCTCCTGACTCATACTTGACTATGCGTAATTTGTCTCCCTCGGCAAATACATACTCAACCTTAGGACTCTTGGAATCGATGTATGAGTATGACTTTCCCTCAAGCGTGCCCATAGACACGTATATGACATTATCCTTCTCTGACAATGAAGTACAGAAAGCCTCACCGACACTGTATTGTAGTGCATAGTTATATGATACAAACGGTGAGTATAGTAGCTGCCACTTCTTAGCCCAACTTGGCGGGTTGTGTTTGACTCTAAATTGGAATGAAACTGGTCCCTTGCTGTCGACCTCTCTTTCTGAGTACCAAGATACCTCCTTGGCTCCAATCTCGTTTACTGCTCCACTTCGATTGAATCCATCGTAATACACAATTCCGAACTTGTGCTCCTGTCCAGCCTTGAATGAACGACCTGACGGGACGTAATACTGTCTTGAGTTGTAGTTCTTATATGTAACGAATTGCTTAAATTCCGTAGAATAAGATGTATTAAGCAACGTCGGATTCAGAGTGAATGAGATAAACTTAGAAGAGTCTATGGGCTTAGCGTTACTGTTGTAATATCCGCTAGCGGTTTCGAGTGATATAGATACAATCTTAACTAAGAATGAAATCTGAGTATTTCCATAGTCAATCGCATCAAGTGATATATTCACAACTGCGGTTCCCTTTAGTTTGTGAACTATTCCTGAAGGCTGAGCAAGAGCTTGACCGACAGTTACAGTTGCATTGTAGTTGCCAGAAATGTTATTTACAAATCTAGCATACACATCTGGAGAACCACTCAATAGGTCGTCATACGCTGGAAGCGTAAACTGCTTGGAAATATCTATCTCCAGTTTTCCAACTCTTAAGTAGCTAGTCGTCTCAGTGGAAGTCAACTGAATGTTGGCGGAGCCACCTGGGAGTATATTTACCTCGCTAGAGTAAACCTGAAAGTCTAGGATTATCTGACTATCGTATGACGTACTATTGAGTGTATCGCCAACCACGAAGTTGAACTTAGACGTAGCTACACTGCTAGCTGGACTATAGTATTTATTCGATGCAGTGGTTGGGTTTACGCTAAGATATACTGACTTACCACTATCGGTGTTTATCTCAGATAGTGACACGTTAGTATTTACGTTGTCGTAGAACTCAGTGTATCCACCGTAGAGCAGACGGTTGCCCGATATTGCCTGGGTGTTAGCCTTCTGCGGCACGTTGTCGTACATCTTGTTCTGCTCTAGCGATGAGATGTAGGAACGAAGTTTGTTATTGGTGAACGTAACGACAGACGTAGTAGAACTTCTGTTGTTGCTAATCTCATCAGCCACGAAGAAACCAAGCTTATCGGCAGACTTAGCGAGGAGCCTAATCTTAGACACGTCAGCCCTGCTGTGCTTTACGGTTACGTTGATTGCGTTGAACAGGTCCTTTGCAGAGTCAGTAATGAATCCATCGAGCAACTGATATACATTCACACCAATCTCACTGTATGGAGATAGTGCCGATACCTCGCCGTCCTCGTATACGTACTGATATGCGAACTGGAAGTATTCGTCATAGACGAAGTTGTCCTGGTTGGCCACATTAGTAAACGCAAGGGTTGGAGGGTCAAGCGGTGGTTGTTTAGCCACAGTAATGCAGACTATTTTCTCCTCGTCTGTGTAGTTGTATCCACCAGCAGCCTTGTATGGGTATCCAGTACCAAGCAACGCCTTGGTTACGTTAATCTTCTTTGGGTCGGTTACTCCGTCCGTGAAGTAAGCTAGTGTGTCTCCGTTTTCGTTAACGATGAAGTCAAACTTAATAAAGCTCAATGCGGTGAACCCAAGGACCGAATCTCTGTAAACCAGTCTCAACTGATTGCTCTGAGTTGAGTAGTGATAAATGCTGTGATTGCCCGACGAATTGTGTACCGCAAACAGAATCTCGCTCTTCTCTACGTTAAGCCCAGAGCCTACGACGGTGTTCGTGCCTGACGGCAACTCTGAACCGCTAGCAAATGCAATCTGAGTATTGCCTCGGCTGTTCTTCAATACGTCAGCGTTGCCCTCGTCGTTGTCACCAACGTGCACGTTTATAGCGTCAATCATTTCGACTGACTTCACAACCAAGAAGTCGTCGTCCTTGTTTAGGTAACGAGGGGTTAGCTTATCTATTGGCATCGGCCTTAGTATTTAGGTGACTGCTTGAAATTCTTGCGAATGGTCTTGAGTGCCTCGTCTTTGTTGAAGCTCTTAAGTCTGGCGTTAGCCAATCGTCTTTCGTTGTAGTATTCCTGTCTTGCTCTGGCTTTCTCGCCGAGGGAGACGGTGTTTTTGCGCTCTATCAGACGGTAGTAGATATATGAGCGCAGGGCAGGCTCTGCATAGATGTGCACCAGTGGGTTAGCGCTACGGGCCTCGTCAGCCACGTACTCAATCACCACATAGTCGATGTTGCTTCCTACGGACAGCTCAATTCTGTTCTGCTCGTGGTTCATTCTGTACTCACCGTTGTAGTGGCCTCCACCGAGTCCATATACCGCACCGTATGAGTTATCGTACAGGAAGTTCCTGAAGATGTATTGGTCGTAACCCTTCACTGACTGCGTGAGCTCAATGGTGCCCTTGTCGTCCTGTCTGTCGTATACGCCGTCTCCGTCCGTATCGATGGGTAGACCGTTAGCGTCCTTGACGTAAACCTGTGAGTAGTTGATGTTCTTATTGTGCCCGAAGATGTAAACGAGTCCATCGGTTCCTACGTACCCAATCTTCACGATGTCAACGTAATCGTCTGGCAGGTCCACGGTTCTTAGCGTCTGGTTCACTGGGAGCTTGATGCTCTTGACAACCTTAAGCATATCGAATCCGAACTCGCGGAGTCCACGAAGGGCCAGGTTACGAACGAGCGTATCCGTAGCGTCAGAGGCGAAGTCATCCTGCCCTACGGTGAGGATGAAGTCATTTACTACCTCGTCGATTGTGATTAGGTTCCTAGCCATTACTGCTTAGTTTGTTCAGATGATGCGTACGTAAACATATCGGTGTCCTTGATGTTGACACCAATCATCTTGGCCAACTCCATAACCAACTGCGGGGTGTAGTGCTCTGGCAACTCGAAGTCAACGCTGGTCGCAGCGTCGTAAATCTCCTTGTTGCTGACTACGGTGTATCCGAACCTAGGGGTCAGGGCTACCTTAGCTCCGTTCGTCGGGTTCAGACCTTCGGGCTGCTTGTAGTATTTCAGCTTAACCTTCTTGACGCTGGTCGGGTACACAGTGATTTGACTTGACACAACACCGATGGGTGCCGTCTCCGTGGGTCTAGATAGCGTGCTTCTTAGGATGTATTCGGCCTTCAGCTCGTCGTATATAAGGTCAATCGGTGTGGAGGTCGTCTGACCCATAATGAACGTACCGAACGTCTTCATCGAGATGATGTGAGCTAAATCAATCGGTTTGTTGAATACCCCATCAACCTGCGAGATGGTAGACTCCTTGGAGAATACCGACAGGTCCTCGCGGATTTGCTTGCTCAACGCAAGGTCGCGGTGTCCGTCAAGACCCCTGCTCTTAGTGGTTGCCGACAGCGTATTCTTGGAGAATAAGCCATTGAACACGTTCTGCTGAGCCAACGCTGCGAACGCATTAAAGGTGGAAGGCGTGACGAAACCACGTTCGTCTTTGTTAGCCAAATCCTTCAAAGTAGAATATACTGTATAGACGCTAGCCATTATACGATGTTTATGTGCAAATATACCAATAAAAAAGGGGCCACTCTCGTAGCCCCCATACTATCAAGCAGTTAGGATATTAGCCCAGTCGCTCGAGTCTGTTTAGTACCTCATCGTAAATCGGTGCGCCCTTCTCTGTCATACAGTATCGGGTGAGCACGTCTGACGGGTCCTGCCCAGCGGGTGCGGTGATGATAAGACGGTTGGTGTCAAACCAGTATATCCCATCTGGACGCTCACGAAGGAGTTGGAAGTCGATAGCTTGGCGAATAGCTGAACGAATCTTAACCATCGGGTTGTCAAACATCTCAATGAACGCCTTTGGGTTGACCTTGGCTTCGGTTAGAAGCTCACGGCGAATCTCCTGATTGCGCTGCTCGATGTTGATTCCTAAGTACATAGCCACAGGAAGTAGCTCGTCGATGCTCTTATCTCTAACCAATGAGATGGCATCGTGAAGCAGGAACTCTCTGTCGAGGTCTTCCTCAGCCTTCTTGCTGGTGTCAACCGCGAAGAATACACTGCCACCGTTTGCCTTGTTGTCGGGGTGTGCATCCAAGTAGGCCTGCAGGTTGGGCTTGTTAGCCGCCACAGCCAGGTAGCCATCACGGAATACGATATGGTCACGCATAGCGTTAACCGATTGCTCGTCTGTGTAGATTGACGGCTCATTCGGGCAGTAACGAATTGCACGAACGGTGTCCTTGACGGGGTCGTAGATTGTGACGTTGTTTTGGTTCAGCTTGAACCAGATGCCTCCTCCAGATATTACGGAGTAGACCTTTTGTTTTCTGCCCTCATTTTGCTTCTCAATCTGACGCTTGGGTCGGAATGCTGCAGCAGCGGGTGCAGGTACTGCGATGTTGTTTTCGGGTGCGTCAAGGATAGCTTCCTCTCTGCGGATTGCTGGACGTGCCATATTAAATACAATTAAGAATTAAAAAGAAAAGGGCTAGGGGGGTCCGAAGACCCCCCGTCCCTTAAACCTATTGATTAGGCCTTCTTGAGAAGCACGTGGCGGTTAGCGCCGCGCGTTACAAGAGCGATTTCAGACAGGTAGTTGAACTGAACCAAGTCCTTGGTGTCGTTCGAAGCACCCATAAATGAGCCAGTCAACCAGTGGTGCATCTCACGGCTAACACCGTTCGTTGCCTTGTAGTTGATTTCCAGTGACGGATTGCGGTCGCCCGACTTGGGGTCAACTACAGTAGCCATAGGAATAGCAACACCAGCGAAGTTAGCGTCAGCCAACAAGGTGGGGTCGTTCAGAAGCTTCCAATCGTGCTTGTGGAAGGTGTAACCACCACGGCCGAATGATTTGAAGCCAAGCTTGATGGCCATATCAGCGCTGTTATTGAAGGCACCGTATTGCGTAGCAACACCTGCGGTCAATGAACCAGCGTTACCCTTAGCTACGAGGTCGTCGAGCAGAAGGTCCTGCGTGCGGTCAACGTACAGAGCGTACTCGGGAGAAGCACCCTGCTTGTCAAGCTCCTTGATGATAAGGTCAAGGTCAGCCAACTCGGTGATGTAACCGTTGGTAACCAAACCACGATTCTCGATAGCGGCGAAGTAACCTTCAGAACCTTCTACAGATACGTTAGCGGTGTTGGTAACCTTCTGGCCCAGCAACATCATCATTTCACGCTTGTCGAGGAAGCGCTGACGAGTGTCGGCTTCGCCCTTCATAAACCAACGGTAGTCACCATTGCCCAGGTCAATCCAGCCGAGGTTCGTAGCTTGTGAGCCAGTCACCTTGAAGATTTCCTTAACAATCATATACGGGTTGGTGCGCTTAACCACGTTCGACTCAAGGTATTGGTCGGGTTGGTCAGTGCCCTGAGCGTACAGGTTACCGATGATGGGGAGTTCGTAGGTACCGATGGCGATAACGCTCAAGTTAGCGTCCTCCAGGTTAGCTACCGTGAATGAGGTAGTACCAGTGATGGCCGTAACGATAGCGCGCTCCTTGCCGCTCAACAACACTACGTCGTTAACACGTACAACGGGAGCTTGAGCTCCAAAAGCGATAACCATAGTCTTACCAGCGGTCGTTGCTGCGGCAAGAACTACTTTCTGGGTTTGGTGGAGGCGAACCTCTTCCCACCACTGAACTTGGTCAGCGGTACCAGCGCTTTTAACGGCTCCTACCATTTGCAGGAATCCAGTGATGCCTTGGGCACCGAAAGCCTTCACGAGGGCGTCGCGGTTGTCAGGCTTGTTGATTTCGTTGAAGTAGTCACCAAGAGCGACGTACTTCGCAGGGTCAAGACGCTTCACAGCGTTAGCTCCAGAGAAGAAAGTTCCCTGAGTAGCTGAAGTCATATTTGCCATTTTAAGTTGTTTTAGGCGTTAGACGTTAGAATCGGAATCGCATCATTGAGTCAGACTCTCCGATGATTTGGCGAAGCTGCTCCTCTACATTGTTACCTGGCTGTACGTTACCTACGTTAGGTGTATTCACCTTGACGTTTGCGGCGGTCTCCACAACCTTGCGCTGTCCATCGCTCATCCCTTGTTGATATACAGCTCTGACAATTTCGTCAATGTTATCAACTACGGTTCTGTGCATATTGAACTGCTCGTGGTTCCAGTTGCCATCGCGGTCAACGTATTGGTCAAAGTAACTCTCTAGATTCGCGTTTTTAGATTTGAGTGACTCACGATACTTGTCGCCGATTCCGAACGTAAAGACCTTCTCTCCTGGGAGTTCGAAGTCGATACCGTCAAGAGCGTCAGCTTCTTGCATCATAGTAGACACCCACTGCTCGTCAACAAACGATTCGACCTGCGGCTCTTGCTCAGCAGTCCTTTCGACTGGTTTGAGATAGTTGCTGCGTAGCCCCTCAATTTGCTTTCTAGCGTTACCCGCGTCAATCTTTAGCTGAAGGGTGGCCATCTTCTGCTCTTTCTCATCGAGGAATTCACCGTCAGTCTTGTACTTCGCCGATACAAGCATATCGATATCATCCCTAGACAAGTCGGGAAAGTCGTTCTGCATCTGGAGCTTCACCACTGAAAGGTCGTCCATTTCAGACGGATTGAGTGACTGGTATAAGAAC
>Ga0255138_1000212_pt1 | contig 15966 bp, 16 predicted proteins | sample Law_Colum_RepA_8_FD_188545 | JGI IMG/M metagenome (GOLD analysis project Ga0255138, IMG submission 188545) | Freshwater microbial communities from St. Lawrence River, New York, United States - Law_Colum_RepA_8d | ecosystem: Environmental > Aquatic > Freshwater > River | place: USA: New York... | reverse complement strand
CGCCGAAGCATCATTGGACGTCATTTTGCGAAACTTGGATTTGGACGATATTAATGGTTACCAAATAAATATCGTCTTTCCGGCTCGCAAGCTCGCCGAAGCATCATTGGACGTCATTTTGCAAAACTAAGGTTTGGACGATATTAATAATTATCAAATAAATATCGTTTTTTCGGCTCGCAAGCTCGCCGAAGCATCATTGAGCGTTGTCCAATGAAAACTAAGATTTGGACGATATTAATAATTACCAAATAAACATTGTTTTTTCGGCTCGCAAGCTCGCCGAATCGTTACTTGACAAGATTTGAATTTTAAAAATATTAATGTTACCAAATAATTATTGTTCAAGATAACAGGCGATTTACAATGATAATATTTATACATTAATATTGTGTAGATGTTGCATAATTTATTGTTGATAAAATAATTAATATGATCCGTATAATAATACATATGAAGTTATTTGAGCTGTGTTATCAGTCAAATGAATTTCTAAATTAATATCATTTCATATTATTTATTAAGTAATTATTAATATTGTCCGAATAAATTGTATTATGAACATTAAAATTATGATAATTATATCCAACATTATCATGTAAATACTTAATTATTATAATTATACATTGTGATTTGTGTAACAAAATATTGTATTGTGTTTTATTTTTTAACATTAAATAAGGTATCAATTGTGTTCATTAATTTGTTAATATGATGTTGACAATAACCAAAGTATTTTTTATTCAAAAAAATTGAACAAAATAAATCATATAAATTATTCATTACCATTATTTACAATGATGAATACAGTCGATATTAATTGTATTTTAACCAAATATGTTAATTATTTTAATGAACGTCATGTATCATTATCAAGTAATATTTCTTTCTGGATAATGATTGACAATGATTTAATAAATCCACAAAATAACAATTTACTAAATAAGTATAACAAATATTTTGATCAAAAAAATATTGATGTAATAATTAAATGCATAGTTTGCAACATAAAAATAATTCCAATATATTACAAGATTAATTATGATAATTTGATTGAAATTTTTAATTGTGCATTGAAACATAAGAACTTACAAATATTAAGACACTTGATAAAAATTATTAATGATAATGTATTAATAAAAACATGTGTCAACAGTGCGTGTCATGATTGTGATTATAATACCATTAAATTTTTACATAAATATTGTATGTTAACAAAATCCGATTTTGAAACGGATTGTTGTGTGTCATCATGTTACATTGGTTACATTAATATCGTTAAATATTTGCATAAAAAAATAAATTTCACGACATTGATTTTAAACATAATAATGCGTGTGTTCATGCATCAGCAAACGATAATATAAATGTTGTTAAATATCTCCATCAAAAAGTAGAACTAAATAAAAATGATTTTCAATCATGTGAACTTTATGGATACAAATGGAGTTATCAAAATGACAGCAATACGTTTAAATATTTATGTCAATATATTGGTGCAGAGGAATTTGTTGATTACATTTATAAACTAGGTAAATACTCATAAATATCGTCTAAAATAAATTAAAAATAAATAATTCATGTTACCAATATTGTTTTTAAAAGACCTGTTACAAAGTCACGTTTATAACTGAATGTGGCATTTCCAATTTTGCTACTTACTTCTTTTAATTTATCATCAGACCATACTTCACGTGGTTCAATATTTGTTATTGGTCTAGTAATTTTGTCAAATTCCTTATTCATGTTGTTAATATCATCAGTTGCTAATTTTGAATTTGTTATTTTAATTTCATGAATATATGGAATATATTCGGTGCTGCTTTTTCTGTTGACATTATAATCTTTAATTATTTTAAGGGTATATTCAACTTTATCTTCATCATTTATTGATTCTAACAATATAGATCGAATAAGATATTCTGGAAAATTTAATTGCATGTCATTTACATATAATTTAACTTTCAATGTATCAATATACATCAACACAAATCTGTTTGATCCAGACAAACCACAACAAGTTTTTGCATACCTAACTATTTTTATTAAATTATTTACAGTCTTATGTTGATTTTGAGATGTACATTGGTTTATATCAAATCCTAATGTTACAATAAAATTTTTAATATGGTTATGTGATATTTTAATTTTGTTGTCGTAATTCATTTTGTCAATTGTAAATTTAAATGTATTTAAGTTATCATACCATATGTTGTCATCTTTAACATATAAATTTTTAATATTAACATTTGATACATCAATAGTCATTGTTATTAAATAAATGATATGTTATTATAAAATAATAATCTTAATTTTTTATAACATTAATTATGATTTAAATGTTGTTATTATACAGACCATATTATGGTTATTATGTTACACATTAAATATCAATATTGTTCTTGTTAATGCTTAAAAATATTTAATTGTTGATTAGTAATGTCAAAAAAATATACAAATAGTGTTAATCGGGCGAGCTTGCGAGCCCATAAGACGATAAGATTTGGTAAATATTAATATCGTCTGCATTTAGATCTGAAAATAGTTAATTATCAATTAATATATCCAATAAAGTGTCGCAGAGATTGTTAATTGGGCGAGCTTGCGAGCCCATAAGACGCTAAGATTTTGTAAATATTAATATCGTCTGCATTTAAATCTGAAAATAGTTAATTATCAATTAATATATCCAATAAAGTGTCGCAGAGATTGTTAATTGGGCGAGCTTGCGAGCCCATAAGACGCTAAGATTTGGTAAATATTAATATCGTATACATTTAGATCTGAAAATATTCAGTTATCAATTAATAATGTCCAAAAAAGTGCATCAAATATTGTTAATCGGGCGAGCTTGCGAGCCCATAAGACACTAAGATTTGGTAAATATCAATATCGTCTGTAAAAATTCTAGAAAATATTCAGTTATCAATTAATAATGTCCAAAAAAGTGCATCAAATATTGTTAATCGGGCGAGCTTGCGAGCCCATAAGACGCCAAGATTTGGTAAATATCAATATCGTCTGTAAAAATTCTAGAAAATATTCAGTTATCAATTAATAATGTCCAAAAAAGTGTATCAAATATTGTTAATCGGGCGAGCTTGCGAGCCCATAAGACACTAAGATTTGGTAAATATTAATATCGTCTGTAAAAAATTTCATTAAATATTCAGTTATCAATTAATAATGTCCAAAAAAGTGCATCAAACATTGTTAATCGGGCGAGCTTGCGAGCCCATAAGACACTGAGATTTGGTAAATATTAATATCGTCTGTATTAAGATCTGAAAATATCTAATTATCAAATAATAATGTCTAAAAAAGTGCATCAAACATTGTTAATCGGGCGAGCTTGCGAGCCCATAAGACACTGAGATTTGGTAAATATTAATATCGTCTGTATTAATATCTGAAAATATCTAATTATCAATTAATAATGTCCAAAAAATGCATTAAACAGTCTTAATCGGGCGAGCTTGCGAGCCCATAAGATGCTAAGATTTGGTAAATATTAATATCGTCTGCATTTAGATCTGAAAATATTTAATTATCAAATAATAATGTCCAAAAAAGTGCATCAAACATTGTTAATCGGGCGAGCTTGCGAGCCCATAAGACACTGAGATTTGGTAAATATTAATATCGTCTGTATTAAGATCTGAAAATATCTAATTATCAAATAATAATGTCCAAAAAAGTGCATCAAACATTGTTAATCGGGCGAGCTTGCGAGCCCATAAGACACTAATATTTGGTAAACATTAATATCGTCCGTAAAAAATCCTAGAAAATATTTAATTATCAATTAATAATATCCAAAAAAGTGCATCAAACATTGTTAATCGGGCGAGCTTGCAAGCCCATAAGACGCTAAGATTTGGTAAATATTAATATAGTCTGTATTAAGATCTGAAAATATCTAATTATCTAATTATCTAATTATCTAATTATCTAATTATCTAATTATCTAATTATCAATTATCAATTAATAATGTCCAAAAAAGTGCATAAAATAATGCCATATGCAAGCATATGGATTGCCAAAAAAATTGAAATATTTTTTCCTAAAATTATACATTAATACTAATAATTCTATGTCCTTATCATCATTCATTTTCAATATGGTTATAACCAATATAACTATATGTATCATTATTGCGACCTATACTCTTAATTTAACTGTAGTATATTCTGTAATGAAAGCGTTATGTTCATCATTTGATGTCAATATTGTATTTTCAACATTTATAATTTATGTTTTGACAATGATGTTTTTACTTGCAATATTATTATTTGGAAATAATTCTAGTTTGATAAACATAATGTTTGTCGCTAAATTAATAACATTATGGGTTGTTGCAATAATGTTCATTTACTTCTTAATAGGACTATGGTTTATGAATGTTGATAAATTTCAATATTCTGAATAAAAAAATGAAATATATTTTTTTAAGAAAATATGGAAAATATTAACAAATTAATGATAGATCAAATAATAACTGCATATATATATATATATATATATTTGCATTAGCAGTACCTGCTGTTATAGTACTGCTAATCAATAATATCATTCCAACCATTCGAATAGAACATGAGAGATTACACAATGACTTTATAAATATGACGGATATGACATGGAAAGAAAGAATGCGTCATTTATTTCCACAATTTACAAATATGTCATGGAATGAAAAAACATTTTTTTTTCAACAGTTAATATTTACCATAGGAATTTGCATATTAGGTATTGTTCTTGATAATTTTCAAGAACAATTAAGTCATCAAATTATTTACATAATAAACATTTATTTGTCTCTAAATGTTAATATTGTGTTATTAACAATTGTAATTTATGTGTTGTCAATTATGTTCCTATTATCAATATTATTGTTTGGAAATAATTCTAGTTTAATTAATATATTATTTGTGTCAATGTTAATAACAATTGGATTCATTACAATAATGTTCATTTACTTTTTAATCGGATTATATAAATTAAAATAATTTTTTTAAGCAAAACACAATATATTAAATTAATGAAAGTGTTAATATTAAATATGTGTATATGCGCATTGGCAAAATTTCTTGGTATAAATAAAATTAGTCGAGTAATTAATAAAGTTATTCCAAGAGAATGTAAGGAATTATATTGTATGTTTGTATTATTTTATAGAGTTGTAAGGTTTTATTCTGTTATTGCTATATCACTTTGGTTTTTTGACAAATATATACAAAACAAGCTGATGGCAATAATCACATCAATAAGAGAATTTTTTTTGCTTAATTTTGTATTGTCAATGTTTATACTCTATGTATTGATGTTATCAGTAATATTGATATTAAAATATGCTAAATTAATTGATATTCCGTATATTTTCATAACGATAACGATAACGATTGAATTTATTGTGGTAACGTGTATGTTTTATCCACGTTATGAATTTAAAAAATGAAAAATAATTTATTTATATCATCATTAATTTATATATCAATGGATAATACTTTAATTCTTTACATTTTATATTTTATATTAATGATGTTTCCGTATGTACTAGCAATTATATTAATGACTTGTCATTATATTAAAAATAAATCTTAACCATATGCATTACCACCATATCCATTCGATATTCTCAACACATTTTGACTTATGGCATAAACATTTACTAATAAATCAGTTGGCAATACAGTATCGCATATATTTGGAGGTAAATGATATATATCACTTAATCTATAATAAAACATATCTTGTTTAATTTTCATAATTAATGCCAAATATTTTATCATACTTGCATTTAAATGCCCCGATAATTGTTGTTGATCTTCTGGATATATTGAAAATGAATATACATTAATTCCTGGTTTTGGAATTCTAGTATGATATTTATATGGAACATATTCATTATAAAATCTTGAATTTTTTTCTTCAGTTTCTGCATTATTAACATTTAAATGTGCACTTGTCATTGGGTTTTTATTACATGCAACATTTGTGTATATATTCATTCTTGTTGGGTCTTTAACTGCATTTGTTCCTTTATTTAATCCATAAAATGTAAAATTATTTTCCCTAATCCCATCAATATTATTTACATATGCTTGTTTTTGTATCGTCCAAATTATTTCTTTACATGGACCCTTAAAATCCAATGGAATTGTTGCTAAAGTATTGGTACATGGTATTACTATTTGATTTCTTTGTATTTCAGGTATCAAATATTCATGAGATGTTTGAATAAATCTTTGTCGTTCTTCACAATCCAAGAAAATATATTCTATTGATAATGAACAAGTTAATTTAAGATTCTTATTCTCAAATACATTACTCAATGACAAATTATTTCTCATTATTTCAGGTATATATGTATTTGATGATATATCAGTTCCATTAGCATAATATTCTGGTGCAGGACCACATGATGATAATGGTTGACAAATCATACCTTCAACATGACCGCATTGTTCTATTGTACGTAATTTAAATACAAATTTTAAATCATTATTAATCAAACAACATATTGGTAACGCAGAGTTGGGTTTAGTAAACCAAACAGGTAGAGGTATATTTAATGTATAACGTGGTTTAGGTAATGCATTAAATATAGTCATTTCTGGAACATTACCAATCATCTTATCATATAAACAATCTTGTTGAACATTGCTTGTTAATTGATGCCATATATCAATAAATGAACAATATACTCGATTAATTTTTGCACTTCCAATGAATATATCAAAATATTCAATTATGATTTCACCTAAATTTTCATTCCAAGCAAATTTAGCATATGGATTTGTTAATTCACAATTTAACTTTTTGGCACAATTTAATTTATCAAAGAAAAAACCCTGTATTTCAACACATTTACATATTGTCCCATCAACATATAATCTAAAATCACATTTATTGCATTCACATAATGATCTTAATACACAATCTAAATTAGTTCCACTGTAATCCAAATTGTATTTTTTTAATAAACAATTATATTCACATGATATTTTCTTATGTTCTTCAAATTGCTTTAAAATGATATTGATTATATCATTGACACAATTAACATTTTCAGCTTCAATATATGAATATATTTCTCTATACATACATGTATTAACTTTCATAAATTCGATAATCAAATTATATTCATTTTGTGCAACAACAATATTTTCATTGCATATTTTTGGACAATAATTTGACATCATTAATTCACATTTAGATATCAACATTTCGGGTATTTCTATGTTCAATATTGGTTTCATAACTAAATCTGCATATTTAGGACATATAATTTCTACTGTAGATCCAAACATAAAACAACTATCACATGGCATTTCTGCAGATTCTTTAGCAAAATTAGTTATTCGACGATATGTAGGTTTTAAATATGTAATTTGTGGACAAGCTGTTAAAAATAAACCCGATGTTCCAGACGATACAATATTCATTAATCCATTATTTGTCATATTAATAATTTGAATTAAAAAAATGAAAAAAAATCATCACAATAACGTAAATATTTATATTTAAAAATGAATAGGAATGTAGATAAAATGTGTTATGGATTATCATATGATCCATATTATTCTTACGATATCAAACCGAAGAAAACAAAAATTAAAAAAGAAAAGAAAACAAAAACAACACTCCGAATGATAGGAGGTTAATTTATTTAGTTGCTATAAGCAAGACCACCCATACCCGACATAATACGCAACACATTGTAAGACAATGCGAAAACGTAAACAATAGTTCCAGTGATATAATCTAAAATAGGAACTTGCTTGTTGATACGTAAGATATCCGAATAAGTAACATTAAGATAAGTGGTATCCATTCTGGACAAGTTAGCAGTACCAGATGGTTGATATTCTTCCGGATATAAAGCAAACGAATAAACGTTAATACCATAAGCGGGAACTCTAGTGTGAACATTGAACGGAACATAGAAGTTGAAGAAGGCTCCCTTTTGGACAGTGAATCTGTCTTGTCCGTTGAATTGGATAACGGCTTCATAAGAAGGGTTACCATATCCGTCCATTCTCAATCCATAATTAGTCGGCATAATGACAGTGATATCCCAAGGATTGAATCCGCAAACTTGGTTTGTGGTGAATCTGTTATCGCACCAGTAGTTGACAGGGATAGATAAATCTCTCAATGTCAAGTTTTGGGCAGTAACAACAACTCCGGTAACTCTAATATTCTTGTGATCACAGCAAGAATTATCAACAGCGACTTCAATGATGGCATTCTTAATAAAGTTACCCAAATCGTAGCAGCAACCCGAAGGAACTGTCTTGGATGTGAATAAGTTACACTTCAACAAATACATGGGGCACAAGCAGCTCAAATCTAAATCTTCAGCGCATTCCATATTGCAAGGAGCTTCATGGGTCAAGTTCAAGGTGACGAATCTATCGCCTCCCAAGTTATATCTCAAAGGTTGAGATTCACCAGGAGCCAAAACGATACCAGCACCAGATCCATACGAACCAGGGTTAATTTCAATGAAGTTAGTGGGAGCAATACCACAATTAATAGGGTTGGTCAACCATAACATACCACGGGCCAAGTTTTCAGCAGCTCTGTTAATAGCTCTTTCCCAAGCAAAAGTTCCATATTCATGAGTATATGTTAAGAATCTGGAATAGTTGTTGTTGTAGTTGGCAGACAATTGTTCACCATTCCAAACACCAAGTTTTTGAGTCCAGATAATTTCCTTGGTGGGCAAGTTAAATCCTAATTGATATCTGTTGATATTCTTATATGTCAAGGGACTACCAACAATGGTTCCTTCGAAGTATTGGAGAACTTCAATTAAATATTCGTGGGCAACTTGGGCAAATCTACGTCTTTCTTCTTGGTCTAAATAAACGTAGTCAACATCCCATCCAGCATTTTGCAATAAGAATTGGTTGAAGTTGGGAGGGCATTCACCAGACCATAACATTAACTTGCAAATATTTTCAATTTCAACGGAAATTTGAACTTCATGATATTGGAGGGCAATCAAAGGAAGAGCACATCCAGTGGTCTTGCAGAACCAGAAGTTCATGGGAACATAAAGATCATAACCATCAATAACGACTTCTTGAGGAGCAGTGGTACACTTGCCTCTCATGGCAGTCATTTCGGGAACATTTCCCAAAAGTTGGTCAGCACCTCTCACCTTAGATTCAGAATAAGTCAATTGTTGCCAGACATTTAACCAGACACCATATTGAGTATCAATAGTACTGGAACCAATTCTAATATCGACTTGCTTAATCAATGCATTTCCTAAATTATGAACCCAACCAACTTGAGTTCCAACGGCAAGACAAGCACCCATAACGTCAGGGATTCTGCATCTGAATGCCATTCTAGAAGCCAAATCACCATTTCTATCAAGTCTAGTGGTGTTTCTTCCACCAGTTGTCAATCCGTCAATGCTAATTTCAATGGTTTCGACGGCAAATGGTGTTATTCTACGATAAGTAGGAACCCAAATAGAGAATTGGGGATTACCATAAATTCCTGCATCAATAGGTCCCTTTCCTGCAAGTTGCATCAATGTAGCTGTCATTATTATAATTGTATATATGAAAAAATAATTCACCTCGGCAAAATCGCGTTTTTTGGATTTGTCTCGAGTTTTTTATATGTTCATAAAAATATTTTATTACCTTAAAAATAAAAATATATCATCAAGTAACAAACTGCATGTCCAATTTTAAGATCAAGAAAAATAAAACAAAGCACATAACGGATATCAAGACTCTTGATGATGATCATACAAATGTTATTAATTGTTATGAAGCCGAACAAGACAATATTGATAATTTAAAGAATGAATTAAATGAGTGTAAAATTAAATTAGATAAATATAACAAAAAAGATCCCAGTGAACTGCGTGAGAAAGACCGAATGAGAATGTTAGAATTAAAGGAAAATATAGAAAGTTTAAACAAACAAATTGAATTAATTGATGAAAAAGTAGATATACTTAATTATTATCATGTATTTGCTGATGTTGTTTCTAAATATTATGATTTTGATGGCAAAAATAATACAACTACTAATGTATCGTCATCAAGCAACAAGCCAAAGCAAAAGAAGGAAAAAGATATATTTGATAACAATGCTGACGATATCTTAGATAAATTAAATGAAACTACAAAAAGTAATAAAAAAATAAAGAAACCAATTAAAAAACGTAATGTTGTAAATACTGGTGCTAAAACGACTATATTTGATAATTTAGGATCAACTGTTAAAATTGACAAAGTAATTGACAAGGCATATTTACATAATGAATACCTTAGAGTCTTGAGAAATGACAGAGTAAAATCAAATAAAATATCTCATTGTTCAAATCCTAATTGTAAATCAACAAAAGAGAAAATAATTATTTCTATGGAAGGTATCATGATATGTCCTGATTGTAAATGGACAAGTGATATGATTATTGACAATGAAACACAAAATATAAAAGAAGGAAATACCGATAAACCTAAATATCCATATAAGAAAAGTAATCATTTTGCTGAAAAAATAAGACAGTTTTTGTCAAGAGAAACAACTTCTATACCCAAAGAAATATATGAAACTATAGATATTGAAATGAGAAAAAGATTAATGAAACCATCTGATGTAACATTAAAATTTGTTAAAAATACACTGAAAACATATCAATTTAATAAATATTATGAACATTATCATTCTATTTATTGTAAGGTTGCCAACAAACCACCGTTTAGTTTAACTCGCGATGAAGAAGAAGATTTGTTCAAGAAATTTAAGATGATAGAAAAAGCTTATTATAAACACAAGCCCGAAAAAAGATCTAATTTCTTGAATTATTATTATGTTATAAATAAATTAATGATTAATCAAGGTAAATATGAATTTGCTGAATGTTTCCCTTTACTTAAAAGAAGAGAAAAATTAAGAGAACAAGATGTTGTATGGGAAAAAATATGTAATGAGTATGGATGGAAATTTGTATCAAGTGACACATTCAGCATTAATTATTATTCAGTTAACAGTGAAAATAATGATGATAGTGATATTAGTATTAGTAGTTCTGATTCTGAATAAATATTCGAAATTATAATATATGGACATAGCAAGTATATTAGAAAATGACACATATAGAAAAATGTTGCGAGTGATATTATTTGGGATAATAATATTAATATCATTTTATTTATTTGGAATAGAAGATAAAATGATGCCATTGTTTATATCTATTGCAGCATTTGTTATTATTGACATGTATTATCCTAGAATTGAAATTCATAAAAAATAGTTTGCATTTAATATTTTTCGTTAATTATTTAATTATATAATTATACATTCATGTATAATGACTAAATATTTAAAAGATGATTTAGATGTGGAAACAAAATATAAATATTGTGTCGTGCAATATATTAATCCCAAACAAAATAAGGGATGTAATAACTGTTATTATCGTGTTAAATATGCATGTGAAACAATTGAAGAATTAAGAGAATATAATCAAACAATTAAAGATGAACCTTTTAGAACAATTAGTTTTGAAATTGGCAAATGGGCTATTTATGATCCAACAGAAGAACAATTAGAAAATGTTGAAAATGAATATAATAAATTAGATAAATTATGTGGAAGATATTTGGAAAGTTTAGAAACTCAAAAAAGATCGCATGAAATAAGAACTGCAGATACTATAGTCGATGGTGGGAAGAAAAACCCTAACATTAGCACTGGAACTGCTTTAACAAAAAGTCAGAAGAAAAACAAGAAACATAGTCAACATATTAAAAAACACATCGGTAAAGATGATGATACTGATGATACTAATGATAATAATAATGATAATGATGATAATGATGATACCAACGATAATGATAATGAATTAGATATTGATCCTTCATTGATATCGTCATTTGATGTTAATACAAGATCTGTTTCTGAAAATACAAATGAATCTAGGAATTATATATCGGTAAATAACGAACCGATGAATTTATTTTATGCAGTTTCATATTTATCATATGAAGGATTGATAAATAGTTATATTCGTGGTATTAAAATTCGCGGAGTATTTGCAACAAAAGATGACTTAGAAAAACATATATTAGAATTACAAAAAGATGATTTACATTTTGACATATATACAGAAGAAATTGGCGTGTGGACGATATTTAATCCTAACATTAATGACATGCAAAATGTTATTTACAGAGAAAAAGAAATTAATGATATTATGAACAAAAATAAAAAAACTAAAGACGATACAACAGGAAATAAAAAAAATGAAACTAAAACAAACACTGAAAAGGTTGAAAAATTCTTAAAAGAAGAACCTGCAAATAAAAATAGTAAAAGATATAAAAAATACATAAAATTAAGAGAAGAACAAGCAAATAAAAACAACACACAACAACCTTGTTCTCAATCATCTAATAATGAAAAATCAGTTGCTAAAAATACATTCACTAATCCTGATTTTGACAAATCATATAATGCAAGTGTTATGGATGATTTTAACAAAATAAAGAAAGAACATAATGCTGAAATAAAGAAATTAGAAAAGAAACAACACAGACAAGATATAAAGAAACGCTTACAAGAAAAGCTCCAACAAAATAAATCAAATCGTCATGAAGAAATTAAGGAAAATATTGAATCATTAAATAAGGAAATTAGTGAAACTAAAACTGATTTAGAAAAATTAAGAGAAATGGCTGGATTACCATCTCAACCATAGTACTCCTTGACTATATTATAACCTGAAGAATATAATTCTCTAATGTTATCTTTAGATATTTCCCATGATAATGAACTTGTTGCATTTAAATTTAATTTGATTGTTTCTTTTTCGAATCCTTTGACGGAATTATGAGCCATACCTTCAAAGAAACAAGAGAATAATCCTTTTAAATAATCTTCCATATTTTTGATTTCATCATTACTTCTCTTTTCATTGACATATATACCAATGACTTCATTTAGTTTATCTTTAAATAATTGTATTGGATAATTATCAATACAACCTCCGTCAACAAATAATTTTCCATCATATTCACACGGATCGAAAATAATTGGTATTGATATTGTGATTCTCAATGCAGTTAAAACTTCCATGTTTGGGAATTTCTCATGAGAAAAATAATAACAAGTCTTATCATTAACACAAGCTCCAGTTATTATTAAATTATAACCAGTTATTTTATATAATTCTAAAAAAGAAACATGTGGGTTAATATTTTTTCCATCAAATAATTTTTGTATGACTATCGTCATTCTTACACCATTATCAAGGCCATAATTCATGAACATATTTGTGGGATTAATTGATTTAGCTTTTGAAAAATCCATATGCATAAAAAATTCATATATTTCTTCTGGTGTATATCCTATGGCAAATAAAACTGCAACTAAAGCCCCTGCACTAGTTCCAGCTATTGTGTTAATGTTATTTAATTTGTTCAATGTTTTTAATGCAGCTAAAGCACCAACTTGTGCGATACCTTTTAATCCACCACCGCTTAATACCAATATAGTTTTCTTGTCATTACATTTAGTTCCAGATATTTTCTCAATTTCAGCATCTAATGAATGATTATAGTCTAACAATTGATTCATTAATATATGATAACATATATTCTTTTATTTATGTATAGACTTAAATGACAAGCAAAAAAATATATTCTGATAATTATAACGTAAATATTGAAATGATGCATCCATTAATTAAAAACGGAGCGATATTTAATTCACCATCAAATTTGTTAATGGGTCATGATGAAAATTACAATGTTAGTATTGAATCATTAACCAAACCCGTTAATATTACCAATATGATTAATAAAACTAAATTTGTTAAAGAACATAAACAAAACATAGAACGTCGTGAATTAAAAATGAAATCTATATATAATGCATGCATAACAAAAATTAATTTTGATATTGCCAATAAGAAATATGATACAATATGGTATCTACCATACGACACGTTTACATATGGTGTAACTGATAATGAATGTTTAGAAAATGTAAAAGAATTATTGGAAAAAGAAGGACTATATGTAAGAATTAATTCAATGAGAAGTTTATTTATATCATGGAGAGAATTAATCGCTCATCAACTAGATGAGTATGATATAAAAAGATCTATTTGAATATAACACCAATTGTAACGATAGCTAATATAGCTATTAATATATACATGATTATTTTCTCATTATTATTATCTTTGACAATATTTTGTGATTCAAAATGTTCTAAATTTATTGGATTATTTGTTTTTCTGAGTTTGTTCTTAAAATATTGTATTTTATTGTTACATTCAATTAGTTTTGATTCATACTCCTTATTAGATTGTATTAGTTTTTCAATATATTGCTTGTATTTGTCAATGTTTGCATTATTTTCCCTTGGAATAACGACCTGCTTAGAATAATACGGATCCATTTCATTTGTATCATATGAATACACTGAATACATTATATTATCGATGCGGATAATGTGGTTAAATTAATTCGTTATAACAATAAAATTATAACAATAATTATTAATATATGTCTAATTTTACTGAATGTACAGATTTAATGTTGGATCTTGTGACTAACAGAAATAAAATGAATCGTGATATTAAACCAGCAACGATATTTGAATCGGGAAAAACTAACGATGTAATTCCAGAACAAGAAAAAGAAAAAAAAGAAGAAGAAAAAGATAAAAATAAAGAAGAAGAAATCAAAATTGAAGAAAATCCAGAAATGTCACCTGACTATAATTATAATGGTAGAGATGATAAAGATGCTACTAGTAAAAATGATAATCACTATCGTAGTAATTTAAGTCCAGAACAAAGAGAGGCATTTGAACGATGGACATATTTACGTAAATTGGCAAGATTAAAAGAAAATGGTGTACAATTAACTAAAAATTTTACATTAAATTCTGATCTTCAATTCATGAAAGATGAATATAATTTTCACACAAATACAAAAAACAGTGAACGTAATGTACAATTATATGCTTTTGTGTTGAGAACCATTATAAAAATATTAGAATATGTTAATGACACTTGGAATCCTCTTGATATTAAATTAAATGGGTGGTCTGATGCTGTAATGTCTGATCCTGATAATATTTATGAAATATTAACTGAATTGTATGAAAAATATAATGATCCACATAATAAATCTTCACCCGAATGGCGTATTATTTGGGCAATATTGGCTGCAGCTGGTATGTTACAAGCTGATAAATTATTGGGATTTTTGGGAGGTAATGTTACTGATAATATGGGTGAAAATAAAGCAACTGCCAATTATTACACGAAAAAACAAAATGAACATAATAAAGAAATACAAGAGGCCATGAGAGAAATTGAAAGAATGAAACAAATGGAAGAAAATAAACAAAAAGCAGAAGATTACGTTAATAATATTGCTAATGGTGATATTAGAAATCAATTCGAATTTAGTGCCGATTATAACAATGAAGGATCTTGTACTAATGGTTCATGTACCAAATCTAATAATAGTAATGCAAATAAACAACAAGTAAGTGGTGGTAGAGTTAATAGGGTTATTAATATGACATATTCTGACGGGACATTAATTGATAAACCTAAAGAAAAAGTTGCAGAAAAAGTAAAAGAAGTAGAAAAAGTAAAAGAAGTAGAAAAAGAAACAAAACAAAAGAAAGAAGATATTAAAAATAATACCAAATTTTTAGACAAAATAATGGACACATTAATTGAAGAGAAAAAAGAAGAACCAATGACAACGAGGAAATTAATAAATGATAATAATATAGTCAAAGATACTGATTCTGTCATATCAAAATCATCGAGTACTAAATCTGGATTACGTATTAATCCTATTATGATTGATAGAATGTCTAATATGGATAAATTATCAGAAAAATCACACAAATCAGATAAATCAGAAAAATCAATAAAGTCGAATAAATCAATTAAATCG
>Ga0255138_1000210_pt1 | contig 16050 bp, 11 predicted proteins | sample Law_Colum_RepA_8_FD_188545 | JGI IMG/M metagenome (GOLD analysis project Ga0255138, IMG submission 188545) | Freshwater microbial communities from St. Lawrence River, New York, United States - Law_Colum_RepA_8d | ecosystem: Environmental > Aquatic > Freshwater > River | place: USA: New York... | reverse complement strand
GAAAAGACGATATTTATTTGGTAATTATTAATATCGTCCAAAACTTAATCCAATTAAATAACATCAAATGAAGCTTCGGCGAGCTTGCGAGCCGAAAAGACGATATTTATTTGGTAATTATTAATGTCGTTCAAAACTCAATCTAATTAAATAACGTTAAATGAAGCTTCGGCGAGCTTGCGATCCGAAAAGACGATATTTATTTGGTAATTATTAATGTCGTTCAAAACTCAATCTAATTAAATAACGTTAAATAAAGCTTTGGCAAGCTTGCGAGCTGTTAAGACGATATTATTTGGTAATTATTAATATTGTTCAAATCTTGATTTAATTAAATGATGTTTTATAGAGCCGAAAAGACGATATTTATTTGGTAATTGTTAATATCGTCTCAAAACGGACTATATTTAATGTAAATTAATTACTAATTTAAAAAAATCTGCGAACGTTTACCAAAATCAAGACTTCTTTTGTGAAAATCTCTTTGGTTTGCACATTACTATTTTATCAATAATGTTTTTGTATTTGTTATCATTAATTATATCATCACATTCTTTAAGATATTTATGAGCTTTATGAAAATAATAATACCATTGAAATTTCATTTTAACATATAATATTTTTGTCATATCATTATTTGTAAAAGCAACCATAATTCCTTCTAAATCTTCTGTCATTCCATCCAAAGCATCTTTTTCTTTTTTATGAAAATATTCATTGATATCCTTGCAATTTATTTCTTCAATAAAATTATCAAATAATTTAATGTAATTATTTCCATTGACATTATAAACACATGAAATATGTTTTACAAAATCTTTGTTGTAGTTTACAACTAAACCATGTATTGGTTCTTTATATACACATTCAAATATGACAGTAACAGCATCAAAATTATTTATATTATTAATTACATATTCTAAAACATAAGTTGCCATATTTTTTATTGAACCATATGTGCTAATTATTGATTTTAATATCATATTTTTCATATTATCAGTTTCTGACACAAATAAACATGATCTTGATCCGATGAATATTACATAATTTTTAAATTCAATTATAAATTCATTATTGTTTTCCAATATGTATTTTCCAGCAACACTATGTTTATGAACACATGTGGCACATAATAGTGATCCATCAATTTTTGGCATTACAAAACATCTGTTATATTCAGATTCATGTTCATCTTTATTTTCATCATTATGTATAAAATATTTGTGTATTTCCCGATGAGAATTAAACTTATGCAATTGAATTAATTCAGGCATAACTGGTAAATTTGGTCTTAGTGAATATATCTTGTCATCATATCTTATCATAAATTCTCCACGGTAAAATAGTGTAGGACCATTTCCATGTTGTAATCCATCTTTGTAACTTAATCGAATAATCTCATAATCATTATGGTTGTAAGTTTTTGTTATCATTGTTATTTAGTATTGAAAATATGCATATATTAAAAAATAATTTCATTTTTTATAATATTTTTGGATACATTTATATATCATGAATCAAAATCGAGAAAGACGAAGAGAAAGTAAATATGTTGATCTTAAAAATGATGGTAGATTGTTCCCATCCTATATAATGGCTAATTTCAAAGAATTTAAATTAGATGAAATTATCCTAGATCCATCTGTAGATCCATGTAAACCAAAAGAAGGTATGAAAAGACAATTGAAGAAATATCAGGCTTTTTTGTCAAAATATATGAACTTTATGGGGCCATATAATGATATATTAATTTATCATGGTTTAGGATCAGGTAAAACTGCTTCAGCGATTGGTATATACAATATGTTATACAATTATGATCGTTCTTGGAATGTTTATATTCTTATTAAAGCATCATTAAAAGATGATCCTTGGTTGAAGGATTTAGAAGCTTGGTTAGATAAATCAAATGAAGATTATATATTTTCTAATTCAAAAACTACGAAAGATTTGGTATTTAGAAATATCAAATTTATTTCATATGACTCTCCAATTGCGGATAAACAATTTATGGATATTGTTAAGAATGCTGATTCTTCTAAAAAATCATTATATATTATTGATGAAGTCCATAATTTTATAAGAAATGTATATTCAAACGTAACTTCTAAACAAGGTAGACGTGCTTCAGTTATATACGATCATATTTTGCGTGATAAAAGAGACAATCCGGATACGAGAACTATATTATGTTCATTTACGCCTGTTGTAAATAAACCATTTGAATTGGCATTGTTATTTAATTTGTTACGACCAAATATTTTCCCAAAAAGTGAATCACAATTTAATCAAATGTATGTATCATCGAATGGATCAAGACCATTAATAAATCCAGCATATAAAAATAATTTTCAAAGAAGAATTTTAGGATTAGTGTCATATTATATTGGTGCAACTGCTGATAATTTTGCTTCAATCGAACAAAATTATGTTGAAGTAGAAATGTCTGAATATCAAATTAAAGTATATGAATATTTTAAGCATATCGAAGAAGAAAAAGCCATAAGAATGGCACAAAGAGGATCTAAAGGAACTCAAGAATATATGACATATACGAGACAAGCATGTAATTTTGTATTTCCTAATTTGTCACAAAAAGTTACTGGGGAAACTAGACCTAGACCAAGTAAATTTAAATTAAAGGATGCTATTGTTACTCAATTTGAAGCAGGGAAAATAGAAAAGTCATCTAAACAATATCATGATGTTGCTCAATATTTTAATGCAACTAAAGAGTTTGTTGAATTATTTGTTGAATTATTAAGGAAAAAAAGTAATCAAGATGATAAAGAAGGATTGTCAATATCATCTGATTATAAAAATTACATTGAAAAATTAACAAATGATTCAAGTTATACATTATATAAATTTGCATCAGATGAGAGCATTAAAAAATCCAATTTATTTTGGACATTATACAATTCTAGTCCAAAAATGTTATTAGTAACTTGGACTATAAATCAATCTAAAGGACCTGCCATTGTATATTCTAATTTTGTCATTATGGAAGGAATACAATTATTTAAAGTGTATCTTGATTTTAATGGATATTCTGAATATAGTCATGCTCATCCATCATCAGGAAAAAATGGATTTAGATATATTGAATATCATGGTGGTATTGATAGAAAAATAAAAAAAGAAAATCTCAAATTATTTAACAAACCTGAAAATAATTATGGAGAAATATGCAAAGTGGTTTTAATTTCACCAGCTGTTGCTGAAGGTGTTGGATTTATGTCAATCAGACAAATACATTTAATGGAACCATATTGGCATGAAACTCGGATGATACAAATTGCTGGAAGAGGAAGAAGACAATGTTCTCATAAAACATTACCAATGGAAGAAAGACACATAGATATTTATAGATATAAATCAGTATACCCTGATCGTGAACCAATAACAACTGATCAATTTATAGAAAATAAATCAAGGAGTAAAGAAGAATTAAATCAATCTTTTTTAAATGCCATGAAAGAGGCTGCTGTTGATTGTGAATTAAATAAAAATGTTAACATGGCAGAACAAAATTATCAATGCTTTCAATTTGAAGAAGATAGTTTATTTGATAAATTAATTGGTCCGGCATATAGAGAAAAATTAGAAGATGATGTTCATTTAAATAATGGTTTAAATAGCTTAACTTCAAAAGTATTAAGAGTTAAGGTAATTAAAATAAAGGCAGTTATATTATTATCAGACACTGAAGATAAATATGGTGAAAGTACTACATATTGGTATAATCCGGATACACAAGTTGTTTATGACTTTGATATGAAATATCCAATTGGTAAAGTAGGTGTTGATAATATTGGTTTACCATTGAAATTAAATGAAGATGTTTATATTATTAATCAAGTAATCAATATTCCTATGCTAAGCGTCAGATAAAATTTATTATTATAACTAACATGATTATAATGTTTTGTCAAACACTTGAAAATAATTCGGAAATGTTTTTCAATGGAAAAAAATATAAAAATTCATCCATATGGATATCAATAACTGATGGTATAGTGAATAATGGAATTGATGAGACTATAACACCGTTATTATTAAGAAAACTAACTACATTTCCGCAAGAAGATATTACATTTGAATTTAATGAAAAGAATATTAATATTCTCCTCGAGTTAACAAAGAAATTCAACATTAATATAATTTTTTGTAAAATTAGAAAAAATTGTTCTCTATACCCATCATTTATTATTCCTAATAAACAATATAATCCTAATGACAAAAAATCAAAAGTTAAGAAACCTAAAGATATATTTATATTAACGCGTAATAACAAAGCAGAATTTGTAACATATGGTGTTGATGAAAATGGGACTATATTAACTAATGTTAAATTAGATGCATTATTAATGTCAAGATGTGTTAAAAGAGGAAATGATGAATATAGTGATTATGATTTATGGGGTGAAGTGTTGCAAAAATTAATAATGGGTAATATTTCTGACACTGAGGTTGTTAATGCAATTAAAATTATTTTGGAAAATCCTGAAAAAAATAAAACATTATTAAGTGATATCAAATTAAATAATTTGAAACGTATTAAATACATTAATTTATTACTAGGATATGAAAATACTGATGAAGATTTAATAAATATAATTAATGACGATAATGATTTTCAAAATGATAATAATGAAGATATAACTGAAGAACAATTATTAACAGAATTGACATTATTAAACGAAGTTAGACAATTATTATCTAATTTTACTCTTTAATTTGAGTAATTTAAAAATATCTTCATGATATCTTTGTGGTATATATTCTAAATTATATTCATTAGTTAATGAATTAATACATAATTTTAATGATCTGTCTACAGATGGTATATATTTTAAAGCTTTTCCAGTTTGTGTAACTGCAAAATTAATAATTTCATTTCTAGTTTCTTTAGAAAATGCCAAATCAAGCATTAATATTAATTTTAAACATTTTCCATTTAATTTTACTGAATTTAAACATATTGACGGAGTTATTAATTTTTCAATTGATGTTTTTTCATCATTATTAATTACCATATCGTCCTTGTTAATAATGTAAATATTTGTGTCTATATTTACATTATCGTATAATCTTTTCAATATTGTTATGTTTGCATCTGATTTAATTATAACTTTATTAAATTGTGCTGTTCTCATGAAATTTTTTGGTAAATAATTCAAGTTTTTTATATACAAAAGAATGTTATCAATATGAATTACTTCATTATATGTCAAATCATTATTGATTAGCGATATATACGTCATTATTAATGGAATATATTAATTTAATTAATATATGATAAATAAATGTCAATTTTTTCTGATTTATGGTTGTATTTGCATGGACAATATACTCAAATAGAAATCAGATAAAGGAACATATGAAGGAGATAAAGAGAAAGGTGATCCATCAAAAGATTTTACAAACACGCGAACATTATCTCCAGCAGATAAAAATACTATTCTGTTTAAATCAACATTTGGGTTTGTTGGTTTTCCGTAGAAAGCATCCATTACAGGTGATGATCTTCCTGTAATTAAGGACGTTAATGGATTCTGAATAGCAACATTCGTAACATAAACATTAACTGGTTTGTCAGTGATAATATTTGTATTAACATTAATCCAATACCATCCAGTCTTATTAATAAGAATAGAAGGATTTGGACCGGGAATATATGTCATATCAGTTCCTACAATGTTTGGAACTGGTTGAGTGACATATAAAACAGGATCCAATAAATTATATTCGGGCAATACTGGTATTGCAGGACTAAGTGTTGAATTAAATGTATTCATTGCACTTCTTATTCCAGAAGGACCTTGAATTCCTTGCGGGCCTTGAGGTCCGATTGGCCCTTCTGGACCAACGTCACCTTGCGGGCCTTCTGGACCAATGGGTCCTTGCGAACCGGCGACGCCCTGAGGCCCGGCGGGTCCTTGTGGTCCAGCAACACCTTGCGGGCCGTTTCCGCCAGCGGGTCCTTGAGCGCCCGGTGGCCCAGCAATACCTTGAATTCCTTGAAGGCCAATGGGACCTTGCGGTCCGACTTCACCTTGAATTCCTTGCGGGCCAATCGGTCCCTGCATTCCAGTTTCGCCTTGGGGGCCTGCGGGTCCTTGAACGCCTTGAACACCAGAAGGGCCTTGCGGGCCTGCGGGTCCCATTGGGCCAGCTTCTCCTTGCGGGCCATTTCCACCGGCTGGCCCTTGAGGCCCAGCTGGCCCGGGAACGCCTTGAATGCCTTGAATACCTTGCGGGCCTGCTGGGCCGTCATTTCCTTGGATTCCTTGGGCTCCCGCTGGACCTTGAAGCCCAGTTTCGCCTTGGGGCCCGGCCGGGCCTTGAACACCTTGCGATCCACTCGGACCTTGCGGGCCAGCGGGGCCCATGGGACCTGATTCACCTTGCGGACCATTTCCACCAGAAGGGCCTTGGGGCCCGGGAATTCCTTGTGGGCCAGGAACGCCTTGTGGGCCAGGCGGACCCGTTTGCCCTTGCGGCCCCATTTCTCCTTGCGGGCCTGGTTGGCCTTGCGGGCCAGCTTCGCCTTGTTCACCTTGAGCGCCAGTCGGGCCTGGCGGGCCACGTGGGCCTCTTTTACATTTGCAACATGTGTTGCATTTGTTACATGAATTACATGAGTTACATGAATTACATGTCGTTTTGCATTTTGAACACACTGTCATTATATTTAATATAAACGAAATTAACAACCATGTGGTTATTATATATGCAAATTTAAATTATTTAACATCAGAAACTATATAATGAATATTGTTATAGATATTTTCAATTGTTAATATTTGATTACATTTTACTAATTTTATGACTTTATCTAAATTGATGTCAAATATTAAATAATTTATATTGAAGTCAAAGGTCAAATATTTATTATTTAAAATATTGATGAAAATTTTTTTATGTGCTCCACCATCATCTATTAATACACAATTTTCTGGTAATGTTGTATTAATGTAACTGAATGATGGTTCATATGATGATTGACAACATAATAACATACATATCATTAAAGGAGTATAATTTGTATTGTTAATTTTATATCCATAATTAATATTTTTAATAAAATCAATGAATTCATTTATTGATTCGCATCTTTTGTTATTTGTGTAAATATTTAATCTATTAAAATCAAGCAAAAATTGTTTGGTTATATTTTTGACATCATTATGATATGAATTTGACATATTTATAAGAAAATCATGTGTTGAATAATTTATAACTTGTTCATTCTCTACATTATCATCCGTTTCTTTAAATGAATCATTTAAAATTCCTATACGCATTATAATTATCCAGTAAATTTATTTGTGGATTCGGTATATAATAATTCTTGACTATATTTAAGTACATTTTTTAGATATAATTCTTGTGGTGAATAATTATATTTGCTTAAAAATACATTTATTATATCTCCAAATTCACCATAACAATTTTTCATTACATTCTTAAATTCATCAGCATTTTTTTTATGTTTAAGAATATAATAAACACAATATGCACTTATGTCTAAAACCAATGAAAAATATGTATATGTATCATGTCCATTTAATAATGACATTATAAATGCTGGGTCTGGAACATCATAATTAATATTTTTATTTATTTCCTTGCATATACAAAAATACAATAGTTTCAATGGGACTTCTCTATTCAATAATCCTTCTTTAATTATTGCACATGTATCCACATTACTGTGAATTTGTAGATCAAATAACACATTTATGCATTTTTGTTGAATTTTTATCCCGCGATCTATATCTAAATATTTAATCAATTTATCAACATTATTTTGATTTTCTGTACACAATAATATATTGTCTGGATCATATGCAATATATTCCATTATTGATGGATAAAAACTGTTATTTCTTATATGTTTATTTGACAAGCCAACTTCTGATTCATATATTGAATATTGAATTACGTGACCAAATTCCCTGTAAATATTTATTACATCATCATATTTAATATCATCATCATAGTGACCCAATAAATAACCTCTACTTAGTGTGAGTTTATTATGAAGTTTATATTTTTCAGATATTTTGATATAAATTGGTTTGCTTAGTGCTTTATTTTTACATTTCAAGTTAATATTTACATATCCTATAATAAATTCATTTGATTTTATTGAATATGTATTTTCATCATCTATTTTGGATATTTTTAATTGAAAATATTGATAACACATATCGAGCAAAATCTTTAAAATATGCGATAATTTAAAAATTATATTTGGATAATTTTGTGATTTATAATAAAGTATATCATACATATTGGTGACACCATTATTTTTCATGTTAATTCTTTCTAATTCAATATTTACTTTATTTGATGCACACGACGATAGTTCATGAATCATATTTTTAATGCTAACTATTTCTTCTTGATTTTTATAACTATGAAATGAATAGATTTTTTTTGTGCCATCAATATTATATTTACTTAAGACTTGATTAGCAAAATCATGTTTTAATATTACTATTTTTGCAAAATCATTTAATATTCTACTGTTTTGTTCATTATGGTCTGCATTTGTTAAATTTCTCAACTTATCATCTGTTAAATTAGTTATATAATTAATATAATTTGATGGTGTTAATAACATTTCTCCTTTATTATTCACATTACAAGAGTTATGTGTTAATTTTGTTGTTTTTGCGTTGATTATTTTAAATGTTGTTAATTTATCTTCAATGCGATGCTTATATTCATCAATTTTAGACGTAATTTTTACATATTTTCTATTTACTAAATATCGATTGCGTTCAAGAATAATTTTACTTATGAAAGATTTTTTATGTTCATCAATATCACTATCATCTTTTGTTAATCTAGATAATAATATAAATAATTCCTTATTCATATAAAATTTAAGTAAATATTCTCTGAACAATTTTTGAATATCTTTTATTTTACTTTCTTCAATGTTTCTAATTTTACACATTAAAATAAATGTATTGGATAATAATTCATTATAATAAGTATCAATACACATAAACAATATAATTGCATCATTTGATCTGTTACTTGAATCTTTATATCTTTCACATAATTCATTTTCAAATTCATGTGCTTTTGTTAATTGATTATTGATGAATGTATACAATTCATTATCATTAGTCATTCTTAACATTTCTTTATAGTCAAAATTCAATTTATTATGATCCATATTATGGATATAGTTCATAAAAAATATATTTTATATTAACATATTATAATGGCATTTGAATATATACATAAATTATTGATGTTTTATGGTGTTTTAACAAAAGATTTATTAGTAAATTCATCAAGAATGTTATTGATGGCAAAAATACCTGATCATTGGAATACAATATTACCTAATTTAATACTCGGAGCTTTACCAATAACTAATAAAGTTGGTAATTATGGTGATCATTTGACAAAACTTAAGATGCAACTTGATAATGAAAATAAACAGTTGGGAGCAATATTCAGTATAATGGAAAAAATTGAGTTAGATGGATTTGGATTTCCAGTTATTAATTTTGCAAACACAGAAGATTGGAATGATCTTTTTCCTTTAGCCGAACATATTATATTTGAAGTTACTGATTTTTCTGCAAACATAACTATATCCACATTATCATCAATTGCTGACAAAATACATGGCTTTATATCTGATGATAAATTAGTTTATATTCATTGTAAATCTGGTAAAGGACGAAGTTGGATGATAACAATGGCATATTTAATTAAATATGAAAAAATGACTTATGACGAAGCTAAAGCTTTTGTATTATATAAAAGATACAATGTTAATCCAAACCAATGTCAAGAAGATATATTAGTAAAGTATTATGACAATTTGAATGAAAAAAATTGATATTATTTTCATAAATATATATTCGATATGATATATAATAAAATGAGTGATATTCAAACGAAAGTTTCTGTTAGTACTCGAAAAAGAGCTAATGTGAAAAAACAAGAGGAAATTGATAAAGTGTATGGTTATAAGGTTGATATAGGTATATTACCTAGGATTGAACCTATAGCTGAATTTGATGACATGAATTTATCATGTGAATTATATGATGGTATATATCAATATGGTTTTAGTAAACCATCTCCAATTCAATCAATTGCAATTCCATATATAATGAACAAACACAATATATATGCTCAATCTCAAGCAGGCACAGGAAAAACAGGAGCCTTTAGTATTGGTACATTGTCTGTAATTGATCCATCTCTTAATGCAATACAAGCAATTGTTTTAGGAAATACAAGAGAATTAGTAAAGCAAACACATGTGGTGTTTAGTAGTTTGTCAAGAAATATGAATCTTAAATGCACATTGATTGAAAAAACTGACAAGGAAAATGTTAATTTCAATCCTAGAAAAGAATTGGAAGAAGTTCAATCATCACATATATTGATAAGCACACCAGGTAAATTAAGTTCATATATTGATAGAAAATTAATTGATTTGGAAAATATCAAAATATTTGTAATTGATGAAGTTGACAAGTTATTAGAAGAGGGATTTATTGAACAACTGCAAGTAATTATAGGCGGATTACATCCAGACGTACAATGTTGTGCATTTTCAGCTACATATAATCAAGAAACATTTGACTTATTAAATCAGTTTGTTAAAGATCCGATCATTATTTCAAGAAAAGATTCCGAAATGACATTAGACTTAATTCGCCAATTTAAAGTTATGTTGAACTATAATGATGAAAAATATATGAAATTACGTGATTTTTATAAGAAAATACAAATTAATCAAACAGTTATATTTGTTAATAGTAAACGTTGTGCAATTGAATTAGGAAAATGGTTAATTAATGATAATCATTCAGTTGGAGTTTTACATGGCGGACTTGAAGTAACTGAAAGAGATGAAATAATGAAAAAATTACGGACATGTGAAATTCGTGTGTTAATTACAACTGATGTATTGTCAAGAGGTATTGATGTTCAATCAATATCCGTTGTTATTAATTATGATGTTCCAATGAAAGTGGACGATTATCCACATAGAATTGGAAGAAGTGGACGATATGGAAAAACGGGTGTTGCCATTAATTTTGTTGTTTCAAGAAATAGAAATGATTTGGAAATGATTGAAAATATTGAAAATAAATACAAAATAAAACTTGAATTATTAACAAATGTTAATGACATTAGCGAATTAGTCAGATAAAAAATTGATTATTTTAACTTTAATATTTATTTATTAATAATGAATAAGATAATATTCATTAGCTTGTTAATATGTATTCAATATTTTCAAAATCACGTAATGTTGTTAAATTGTTTAAATACAATGATATATTTCATGAATTTTTTAGTGTTAAAAATACAAACGAAGCTTTATATTTGGCATTTTATGTTGATAATAAATTCAAAGGTCATGAATTATTAATAAATGTTGTTAAACGAGAATACAAAGATATGCACTTCGATATATATAATCTTATTAAATATTGTTGTGTTTATGATTTGATTAATATTGTCATGTATTATCATGAGTTTATGGATTATGATTATGATATTTTCAAGACCATTTGTAAATATAACTCAATAAACATATTTTCTTATATTAATGATAAATTACACGTCAATATTAAGAAAATTAAGTTGGTTAAAGATGTAGATAAACAACATGATAATTCTATTATATCATATTTACAGAATAATAATGCCAAATATGATGATAATATATTAATTAAGAAATGCATTAAATACAATAATATTAACATGTTCAAATTATTGTATATTAATTATGATGAGGAATTACTACTTCATACAATTAAATACAAACGATATGAAATTATGAAGTATTTATTTGACAATAATACAATTGATTGTAATAAAAGATATTTATTTGAATATTGTGTATTAAACAGTGATTATAAATGTTTACAATATTTACATGACACAATCAATTTTAATAAAAATGATATTGATATTGAAATAATTAAGATTTTATATAATAAAAAACAATTTGAAATCATATCTTTTATTGAAAATAACATTAGTCATGAATTAGTAAATAATAAAGACATATATAAACATATCATTATTATGGCAACCGAATATAATGATATTAATAGTGTTAGACGTTATTGTCCATTGATCGATGATATAAATTTTAATAACAATATACTTTTATATACTGCATGTATTAATGAACGAATTGACATGATTAAATATTATGTCAGTCAATATAATTTGGATGTTAATAATTTTAGATTTAATAATAATATTGTGTTATTATATGCTTTTTTGAATAGTAAATTTGAGTTAATTAAATATTTATTTGGTGAAATAAAAATGACAATAGATGATTTGATGGATAATAATATGTGCATATTTTTACACATGTTAAAAAATCCCAACATGAAAATAATTGAATATATTGTCGATGAATTGAATATATCTAAAAAATATTTTAATATAAAATCAGTTAGAATGATGATTTATAACCAAAAAAGAATTAAATTAAGACAATATTTAATTGATAAATTTAATATCGTCTTTCCTGAACAGCATGAAAATAATATTGATCACATGGATTTATATTAACATTTATTTATACTTAGATACATCATTGTTTTTTAAATGATATTAATATTAATGTTAATAACATCATCGGAATTTGTGTGTCTAATGAACGAGATTTTAAACTCCAAACGAACTATATTAAATTATTTATGATTATTTTTGTAAATAAATATCGTCATTTCAGCGAACTTGCAAGCCGAAGCATCATTGAGCGTCATTTTGTGGAATTTGGATTTGGACGATATTAATAATTGACAAATAAATATTGTCTTTTCGGCTCGCAAGCTCGCCGAAGCGTCACTGAGCGTGTCTAATAAAAACTAACATTTGGATGATATTAATAATTACCAAATAAATATTGTCTTTTCGGCTCGCAAGCTCGCCGAAGCGTTACTGAGCGTCGTCTAATGAAAACTAACATTTGGACGATATTAATGTTTACCAAATAAATATTGTCTTTTCGGCTCGCAAGCTCGCCGAAGCATAACTGAGCGTGTCTGATGAAAACTAACATTTGGACGATATTAATAATTACCAAATAAATATCGTCTTATCGGCTCGCAAGCTCGTCGAAGCGTCACTGGACGTCATTTTGTGGAATTTGGATTTGGACGATATTAATAATTACCAAATAAATATTGTCTTTTCGGCGAGCTTGCGAGCCGAAGCGTCACTGAGCGTTATTTTGTGAAATTTGGATTTGGACGATATTAATAATTACCAAATAAATATTGTCTTTTCGGCGAGCTTGCGAGCCGAAGCGTCACTGAGCGTTATTTTGTGAAATTTGGATTTGGACGATATTAATAATTACAAAATAAATATTGTCTTTTCGGCGAGCTTGCGAGCCGAAGCGTCACTGAGCGTTATTTTGTGAAATTTGGATTTGGACGATATTAATAATTACCAAATAAATATTGTCTTTTCGGCTCGCAAGCTCGCCGAAGCGTTATTGAGCGTCGTCTAATGAAAACTTTTATATTGGACGATATTAATTATTTACAATAAATATCGTCGTTTTGCAGACTATATTAAATTATTTGCAATAAATATCGTCGTTGTGCAGACTATATTTAATTATTTTTACAATAAATATCATCTTTTTGACTCGTTGAAGCGTCACTGAACATCATTTTGTGAAATTTGGATTTGGACGATATTAATAATTATTAAATAAATATTGGCAGGTTTGCAAATTGAAGCACTATTGACCATAAATTAATAAACTAAAGATTTGTGCGATATTGATAATTACCAAATAATTATTGTCTTATCGGCTCGCAAGCTCGCCGAAGCGTCACTAAACGTTATTTTGCAAAATTTGGATTTGGACGATATTGATAATTACCAAATAATTATTGTCTTATCGGCTCGCAAGCTCGCCGAAGCGTCACTAAACGTTATTTTGCAAAATTTGGATTTGGACGATATTGATGATTACCAATAAATACTGGCAGGTTTGGAAATTGAAGCATTATTAATCATAAATTAATAAACTAAAAATTCAGATGATATTGATAATTACTTAATAAATATCGTCGTTATGCAGACTATATTAACTTATTTACAATAAATATCGTCGTTATGCAGACTATATTAACTTATTTACAATAAATATTGTCGTTATGCAGACTATATTAACTTATTTACAATAAATATCGTCGTTATGCAGACTATATTAACTTATTTACAATAAATATCGTCGTTATGCAGACTATATTAACTTATTTACAATAAATATCGTCGTTATGCAGACTATATTTAATTATTTACAAATAAATATCGTCGTTATGCAAACTATATTAAATTATTCATGAACATCTACAAATATCGTCGTTATGCAGACTATATTAACTTATTTACAATAAATATCGTCGTTATGCAGACTATATTTAATTATTTACAAATAAATATCGTCGTTATGCAAACTATATTAAATTATTCATGAACATCTACAAATATCGTTGTTATGCAGACTATATTAAATTATTCATAAACATCTACAAATATCGTCATTATGCAGACTATATTTAATTATTCATAAACGTCTACAAATATCGTCGTTATGCAGACCATATTAACTTATTAATAAACATCCACACATGTCGTCGTTATGCAGACTATATTTAATTATTTAATAAACATCTACAAATATCGTCGTTGTGCAGACTATATTGCTAATTACGTGACTATATTAAATTATTTATTAATATTATAACCACATTAATATATAATGCATATATTGATTGATTTATTGGTTAGTTTATTTGGTTATAAACTATTTTTACCAAGAGAAGTAATGTATTTTATGTTGTTAGAAAAAGATCACAATATAAAACTTGGTGTAAACAAAAGTGAAAAATATGAATATAAATTATTCACACAAAATGATGTAAATAAATATATGACTGAAAATCATAAATATTTGGCAAAAGTATATATTATGAACAATAATTTTTTTGTATGTAGACATAATTTATTTACCAATAATATTTATGTTAAAAATATAGAAGAATTGAATGTTAAATCTGCAAAATTATAAACAATCAACACAGTAATATTGTATAGTTAATGTATTGTAATAACATTTATCATAATATTTATCATATCCTATAAATGCACCACATTTTACACACACACATAAATCTCTTGTGACAACTGGTAATATATTATTATCAATAATATTACTTTTACACCATTCTAATTCATCATATGATAAATTATTATCAATATGTAATATTTCTTTCTTATAGAATTGTAACAACAGTTTACTGTCTTTATTTATAGATTTATATAATGGTTGTTTATTGTTAAAATGTACATACAGTAATAATTTATTGTGTGCGTTATATTGCATATATTTACTTTTCTCTAACAATGCTAATCCACTTTCTTCATCATTATTTATTAACAAATATAATCCACAGTAATAGTGACATTTTTTAAAATGTTTTGATTCAATACCATATGTATTCCTAATTATATTTATAACATCATCAAATAATTTAAATTGATTGAATACAAACAATATTTTAGCAATTAAAACTAAACTTTCGCCATGAGTTTCAATATATTTAACAGAATAATTTAAATCATGTAATGCATTTATATATTTTTTTTTATTAACAAAAATCTTTGCTCGTGTTAATCTAGCATAATTATCATTTGGATTTTTTTTAATCTTCAAATCCACTTGATTTCTATAATTTAAGTAAATATTCTTTAATGTATCATATGGTGGTAAATGACAATATTCGGACCACAATAATTCATTATCATCTGTTGATATATATTGACAAACATGATGATTGTTAACACATCCTTTTAATAAATGTATATTATCCAATAAATGTATTGGTTCTGACGTTGATTTAATTAATGTATTATGTGAATAATTTATCATTGATTTATCAAATAACAATATTTTTTTATCATCTTCATTATTTATTATTTTTATCATCAATTTATTACCAAATGTTG
>Ga0255138_1000208_pt1 | contig 16124 bp, 12 predicted proteins | sample Law_Colum_RepA_8_FD_188545 | JGI IMG/M metagenome (GOLD analysis project Ga0255138, IMG submission 188545) | Freshwater microbial communities from St. Lawrence River, New York, United States - Law_Colum_RepA_8d | ecosystem: Environmental > Aquatic > Freshwater > River | place: USA: New York... | reverse complement strand
ATATATGACATGTCTTAATTTAACGAAACATGTTTATAACACCTTTTTTTAGACCATATTAATTTGTGTTAAGAGAACATAAATACTTAAATTTAAGTTGCAAACTTGTTATTAAAACGCCGCTTCGGCGAGCTTGTGAGCCGATAGACACATAAATTTGGTAAATATTAAATATCGTCCAAATCTAAGTTTCATTAAATTACGCTTCGGCGAGCTTGCGAGCCGATAGACACATAAATTTGGTAAACATTAAATATCGTCCAAATCTTAGTTTCATTAAATGACGCTCGGCGAGCTTGCGAGCCGATAGACACATAAATTTGGTAAACATTAAATATCGTCCAAATCTTAGTTTCATTAAATGACGCTCGGCGAGCTTGCGAGCCGATAGATACATAAATTTGGTAAATATTAATATCGTCCAAATCTAAGTTTCATTAAATAACGTATGATGACGCTCGGCGAGCTTGCGAGCCGATATACACATAAATTTGGTAAACATTAAATATCGTCCAAATCTTAGTTTCATTAAATGACGCTCGGCGAGCTTGCGAGCCGATAGACACATAAATTTGGTAAATATTAATATCGTCCAAATCTAAGTTTCATTAAATAACGTATGATGACGCTCGGCGAGCTTGCGAGCCGATAGACACATAAATTTGGTAAATATTAAATATCGTCCAAATCTTAGTTTCATTAAGTGACGTATAATGACGCTTGGCGAGCTTGCGAGCCAATAGACACATAATTTTGGTAAACATTAAATATCGTCCAAATCCCAGTTTCATTAAATGACGTGTAATGACGCTCGGCAAGCTTGCGAGCCAATAGACACATAAATTTGGTAAATATTAAATATCGTCCAAATCTAAGTTTCGTTAAATGACGCTTCGGCGAGCTTGCGAGCCGAAAGACACATAAATTTGGTAAATATTAAACATCGTCCAAATCTTAGTTTCATTAAATGACGCTCGGCGAGCTTGCGAGCCGATAGACACATAAATTTGGTAAATATTAAATATCGTCCAAGTCTTAGTTTCATTAAATGACGTATGATGACGCTCGGCGAGCTTGCGAGCCGATAGACACATAAATTTGGCAAATATTAAATATCGTCCAAATCTTAGTTTCATTAAATGACTTTTCGGCGAGCTTTCGAGCCGATAGACACATAAATTTGGTAAACATTAAATATCGTCCAAACATTAGTTTCATTAAATAAAGTATAATGACGCTTCGGCGAGCTTGCGAGCCGACAGACACATGAATTTGGTGAACATTAAATATCGTCCAAATCTAAGTTTCATCAAATGACGTATAATGACGCTTCGGCGAGCTTGCGAGCCGATAGACACATAAATTTGGTAAATATTAAATATCGTTCAAATCTTAGTTTCATTAAATGACGTATAATGACGCTTCGGCGAGCTTGCTAGCCGATAGACACATAAATTTAGCAAATATTAAATATCGTCCAAATCTTAGTTTCATTAAATAACGTATAATGACGCTCGGCGAGCTTGCGAGCCGATAAGACACATAAATTTGGTAAATATTAAATATCGCCCAAATCTAAGTTTCATCAAATAACGTATAATGACGCTTCGGCGAGCTTGCGAGCCGAAAGACACATAAATTTGGTGAATATTAAATGTCGTCCAAATCTAAGTTTCGTTAAATAACGCACACCATTTTTTATGCGAGCTTGCGAACCGATGGACACATAAATTTGGTGAATATTAAATATCGTCCTAATCTTAGTTTCGTCAAACGGCATAACAAATGTATCTGGACTATAGTTATTTAACACAATTAAATTTCGGTGGATTGCATAATTATAAAAAAATACCTCATGTTGACTTGAACATTTCTCAAATTGAAGAAAAATTTGATGTTAAAATAGACATTGATGAATGTCAAATGGAAGAAATTGATGTTGATAAAAAATACATTATTAATGTAATTCATTATTTGCTTGATTCAAGACTATATCCTAATTTGAAAGTTATTAGATATTGTGGTTATGAACAGTAAAAAAATGATTTGTTTATTCTAAATGATATGTAATCATTATGTATAAGTAATATGACATATGTACCAGATCAGACATCAATTAATAACTTCACCGAGTATGTAAAAAATGTATTAAAATATGATCAATTACCAGACGATACAACATTAATGACAATGACATTATATTGTAAATTTACATCAGTTAAATTTAATTTGGTTAACATAAATAATTACATCAAATACAATAGTGATCGTATTGGGGTTGTTACTCCAAAAGACAAGAAAATATCTAAAAAGAAAACTTATGTTGAAATTGAAAATAATGGTGTATTAAATGACATTAATAAATGCTTAACCAAACAAAAAAGAAGAGATCCAGATAAAGAAGGATCAAAAAGAAATACTGGACTATCAAATAATTTTACTGATCCTAACAAAATAATTCGTACACGTGGATCTAATGATAAATCATTAGCATTTTTTAATCAATTAACACTAAATGTCAAGGTTGACAGTAAAAATAAACCAGTGAGTGCTAAATTATTTCCGAATGGCACTGTACATTTAACTGGTTGTATAAAAATAGATGACATTGTTAACACCGTAATTCAATTATGCATTGAATTAAGTCAAGTTTATTGTAAATTCAAAAAAGGTAAAATGGTTGAAATGCCATTTTGTCAAAATGTTGATAAATTTCGTCTTGAATTTATTGAACAATTTAATTTTGCAATGGTTAATGTATATTTTCATGTTCCATTTAATATTGATAAATCGGCATTATTCATACAAATGTTAGAAGATAAGTTTTTTCACGAACCGTTATCTGAATCTAAAGTTATTATCAAATATAAAATACCAACGGATATAGTTGATAATGAAGGTGAAGAAGTGTATGTATCAATTGTCATTAATGACAATAAGAAAATAAATATTATGGGATCAAAAAATTGTCTACAAATTAAATCAGCACATGATTTTATTATCATATATATTCTTAAAAATATCAAAAAAGTTATTAAAACTGATTTTACATTCAATGCATTAGATATGGCTCTTCACGATTTACCAACACAATGATCTAATGTTAGATATTCACTATCCATTCCACCAAAATTATTACCAATCATATATCCTAATTGACCAGAAATACTATTTTTATTGAATTTTACATTTTTATAATCATCATAATTCATTTGTCTAATCATATCATCATCTTTTTCTCTTTGTAGACGATATTTTTCTATATCATCTTCAGTAATTTTGTTTATTTCGTCATCTGAATTTACCATGTTCTCAATTTCTTCTGAATTTACACTTTCTCTTTCGTCATAATTAACTTCATTGTTAAAATTTGATTCAATAAATGCATCAAATGGTTGGATATCGTCATAATTAACTATATCCATAGATTGTGATTTATTACCATTTAATAACTTATATCTTTTATTAAACTCTTTAACATCAAATTCTCTGTCAACAAAATAATTAGGATTTGATTCTTCAAATTCTAATGATTGTAATTCACGTTGCATTAATAAATCATTCATTTTTCTTTCCATTTCATCTGATGATAATTTAGATTCCTTCTTTTTCATATCTTCATTAAATCTATCCCATTCTAATTTAGCAGCTTCTTCATCTTGTTTTGATTTAGATGCTTCTTGTGCTTTAATAAATTCAGCGAAATCATTTTTACAAGCATCGTGTGATTGCATATAATTAGAACTTTTTCCATTATCATATGTTCTTTTCTTTTGTGGATCAGATAATACATTATGTGCTTCTTTGATTTGATTATACATATCTAATTTTGTTTTGTCATTATCTTTAATCTTGTCGGGATGATATATTTTTAACAATCGTAAATATGCTTTTTTTATATCACTTGATGTTGCAGTATTTTCTAATCCCAAGATTTTGTAATAATCTATAGTCATATTTATTATAGTTATATATGACTTTATTTTAAATAATTATAAACGATTTCATTAATATATGAAAAAACGTTATGTTTCATGTATGTTATTACATGCACTTGGAGATGTTTTGGGATATAAAAATGGGGAATGGGAATTTAATTTTGGCAAAAAAAACGCCACACCTGAATTGTGGGAAGAATTTGTAAATGAATTTATCCAATTGGGTGGAATAAATGGAATTGATATTTCCAATTGGAATATATCAGACGATACCATATTACATGAAGCAGTTGCTAAATCTATGTTAAAATACGATGGAGTATTTGATGATAAATTTATCAACATTGTTAGAAAATATTTTATTAGTGCAAAAGATCGTATGATTAGAGATGATTTATTGGATAAAAATAGAGCAGCTGGAATTACTACAATGAAATCTATTGAAAAATTTAGATATAATATCGATGAAAGATTAGAAAAATATAATCCAAATGGCGGTGGTAATGGTTGTGCAATGAGAACTTTATGTATTGGTTTGGCCTTACATAAAGAATCTGAATTGGATAAATTAATTGAAGTATCATTATTAACGAGTAAGATGACTCATAATTCACCGATTGGATATTTGGCGGGAGTGAATGCGGCTTATTTTGCATCACTGGCAATTCGCGACGTGGATATTAAAAAATGGGGGATAATGTGGGTGGATTTGTTGTCATCTGACCGAATAAGAAAATATATAGGATGCAATAATATAGACGAATCGAATGATTATAACGTCTATATGAAATATTGGAAGAAATATCTAGAATTGAGATTTCCGGATGGTAAATTATACACAGCTAGAGCTCAATATAATTTATCATATAGAACGAGATTTTATCATGAAAATTTTACAGAACCTGGTAAAGGTGGTCAATTGGGAGCAAGTGGATATTGTGCAATGATAATGGCTTATGATACATTAGTTGATTGTGGTAATAATTTTGAGAGATTGATATTTTATGGAATATTACATATAGGAGATAGTGACACAATTGGAAGTATAGCTGGAGGACTATATGGATGTATAAATGGATTTGGTGATGTACCTGAACGATTGATTAACATGATTGAGGATAAAGATATATTAATTGATTTGGGAGAAAAGATGTTCGAGAAGTATAAGTAAAAAACGCGTGATATATTGTGATGTTTTTTATTGACAATATATATATTATGTCGTATACTCCGCCACCACCACCGCGAGTTGTAGTAGTACCCCCAGCAGCACCCTTACCAGCAGCAACAGTAGCACCCTCAACAACAGCAGCAACAGTAGCACCCTCAACAACAGCACCTCCAGCATCATCAGTTGTTTCTACCAGAGACAACCATCTCGATATGTTTTATAAATCTATTTATGGTGATAACATTGGGGGCTACGAAAAATTATTTCATGAATTACTTTATGCATCGGGTAAATTAGATAATGTTCGCATTTTAACAAACAAAGAAAATTACACTGCAGGCAATGAAGATACATTTAAAAAATTTATTGATAATTGGGGTGTATACTTAGCGGGAACTGCATATACTATACCCATCGCCGCATATGGCAATATGAAGACTAATTTTGAGTCAGATCCAAGCTTAATTGGATTTGTAGAATTTTTTAAAAATTTTGCATTGGATGTAACTGGTAGTTATTACTCTGTAGACATCGGTGCAATTCTCACAACCCTGTCAACCCTTAAATTCCAAGATGGTAGTTCCGTCAAGGATTATATTAACACTATAATTACCAATGTAAAGGCAGGTAAATCTCATCCCACTCACACCATTTCGGTCGCAAGCATATTTAATGACAAATTTTATGAAGAATATTCTAAATTGCCACATCGTAAAGTTAAATCCGTGTATGGATCTGATGGTGGATTATATTTCAGAAAAAATGGAGAATTATACACCAAAGATTCTGCTGGAGTTGATACTTTGGTAAAATTAAATGCACAACAAACTTGCAACATGGCAAACGTGTCAGGAGCTGAAGCTTGTGCAGATTTTATGCATTGTTTTTTAGTGGGTAATGATTCATCGTTAGCTGAATGTGTTAGTTTATTGGGTAATGCCGTCAATTTTTTTGGATCTCTTAAAGATGATTTAAACAAAGATACTCCCACAATTGATGTCAAGTCTATGTTAGCTTTCTTAAAGAAATTTAAGTTCCCTACATACAAAGATAATGGTATCAACAAAATTATTCCATATAGTCAATGGGAACAACAAGATCACCCAAGCACCAAACTTGAACCGGCTGTTTATAATCTTGTTAAAAGCAACACTAATTTAGTCGAATTACTCAAAGCCATGATTACTTATATCAACAGCTATCCCGCCATATTGAATGCAGGGCAACCAGCTGCAAGATATTCTTGCTCTGTTGAAGACGCAAAGAGTTCTAATGATTCTAGATCCGATATGTTAAAAAGTTTAGTGCAAAAATATGTTGAACCCAAAATTAACATGTCGCCTTCTGCTATTCTTGATGCATTATCTTGCAAGAATACTCCCTTCTATCAAGTTTTATCTCAAACTGGTAGTGGAAATCAAACGAGAATATTACCTGAAAATGTTATTGAAGTTCCCGCTGGTATGCCTGGTGGTTATTTATCCATGTTAAACGAAGGTGATTTATTATATGACGATGACGAAGATGATGATGATGAATTAGGAAATCAATCTGGTGGCAACCCCAGTCAATGTCCTCTTGCACCTCTTACTCAAGAACAAAAGGATGAAAATTGTTCTTTGCCATGTTTCCTCCAAGCCAAGAAATTATATCAAACATTATCAACAGAAGCTGAATCTAATTGCACTGAATTAAGTCAAAGTTTGAAAGATGAAATCAAGGATAAACTTACCAAGCTTCAAGTAGCCGAATCGAGATTACAAGAATTGTTACTTTTAATGAGAAGATACAATGACAAACGTGCAACTTTAGCTGAAGCTTGTCCTTGCGACAATGATAACAAAACTCAACTTGATGAAAATGAATTAAGACATCATGTACAATTAAATGAAGCTTTCACTAATTTTAATTCGATGGGATCTGATATCAATCAACAATATTATCAAACCTTGGGAGCTGTTGATAGACGTAACCAAGCTTTAATGCCCATGTTCCAACAAATGGCAACTGCCATAGTTCAAACTAAGAACTATGTTCCCATTAACAGTGAATTGTTCCGTTAAATGAATTTTTAATATATATTTTAACTAATTATCATCCATAATGATAATAAATTTTATTTGCTTCTACTCATATAAATGCCAATTAGTACAATGCAATTAGTTGCACGTGGTAAAGAAAATATTTACTACAAATCAAATTATAATATTTTCAAAGCAACATATCGACGACATACGAATTTCGCAATGGAAGATATACCGCAATATTTTCCCAATAACACCAACGTAAGTCAACCAAATTTTGGAAGAACTGTTTCGTGTGAATTAACAGTTTCTGGTGATTTATTAAATAAATCAGCTATAGTTACTACTTTACCCAGACTAAATCCATGTGGAAATATTTTATATGCTTGGAAAGAAAATATTGCATTTTCATTAATTAATTATGTCGAAGTTGTTATTAATAACAATGTAATTGACAAACATTACGGTGAATGGTTATTTTTATGGCATGATTTAACTGGTAATAAAAATGGTTATTGGAATGAATTATTTGGTAATGTTCCAGAATTATTATCATTTACACCATGTAAGGATGAATATCAAGTTTATATTCCTCTTCAGTTTTGGTTTTGTCAATCATTAGGATTATCAATTCCTCTCGTCAGTCTTCCTTTTTCAAAAATATTTTTAAATATCGAATTTAATCGTATTGAAGATTGTCTTGTCATTGGTCCAACACATTCAATAAAATGTTGTAATGATATTGTTAATTTCAAACCATTTGAAAGAATACAACAAGTTATTAATAACACTATAGTCGATGGTATTTTTATTAGTTATAACATTTTATGTAAATCATTAAATTACATTAAATTCCATGATAAATTTGAATATGTATGTAATAACATGTTTCCAAATACTATAGTCGGGACTACATCTGGGTTTTGTGCTAATATTGAAAATTGTGCTCAATCTATCATTATAACAGACTATAACAGATTAACAAGAGATTTAATGTTAAAAAAAACTTACATATTATGTACATATGTATTCCTAGATAAAGAAGAAAGAATTAAATTCGCAAAAATGTCACATGATTATCTTATTGAAACTTTATATTTTACTGAAAGTCCTAAATTAGAACAATTTGATAATAGTGTTTATGTAAATATTGAAAATTCATGTAAATTAATGATATGGGTTGCCAGTTTATGTAAAAGATTTAATAATTATGATTATACTGCATGTAATCATTCATTAATAGAATGTAGCAATATATATTTAAATGGTAATGAATTAATGACACTTAGAAGTTATAAATATTTTAATTACATTATTCCATATGAATATTTTCCAAATGGAATTCAAGAAGGCATATGTGTATATCCATTTGCAGTCAATCCAACAAAATATCAACCAACTGGAACAATGAATATGACACCAATAACGACTATACAAATCAAAGCCAAATTAAATAAATGTGTAAATAAATGTAATCCAGCAACATTAAGATGTTATGCATTATCATACAATATTTTCAGGGTTGCTTATGGGGTATGTGCGTTGGTTTATGTTACTTAATATAACTATAATAGTTATAATATGAGACATTTTTATGAAAGAAATATAACTGATATTAAATTCGAATATACTGAGCATTTAAAAGATATATTAACTCCATTATTATACGAAGGTATTTTTTCATTGTATAAAGTGTCACTTCATAAACATAAACAAGCAAATGCTACACCTGGTGCGCATATATTATTTCAACAATGTTTAAAAGATTTGAAAAATATGAGTAATGCACGTATTGAACAAGAAACTAATCGCATTAAATCAAAATCAAATTGTGCAGATTCATTCGATAATATAGTCAGATCTGTTATTAAAAGTTATATTGTCTTATTAACATATAACTGTAATAGTGATAAAATTAAGTTAGTTGATAAAAGATATCATGAACGTATTGATATAAATACATTCATTCATAAATGTTACATGGCTTGTGCAAGTAATTTATATTACTCTCCTGAATTATTCAGATTGGATGATGAATCATTAGAATTTAGGAAAAATCAAAGAATGGTTTTGGATATTATCAGAGGATCTATACGATCGGCAATTATGAGTATGTTACCAATGCAATTATTAACTAAAGAATATTTATCCAATGACTATATTCATCATGAAACTGAAACTACTCCTTTAGTATCTGATGCTAGTTTGTCAGGTGGATCATATATTAATATTGATACTACAGAATTACTTAAGTCAAGTGAAACAATTACAAGTACAACATTACCAACGGAAACTGCTGTATCAAGTAGCTTAAATATTGATGATTCAAAACAAAAAGAAGATTTATCTAAAATAACAACATTATCAACTATAGATAATATTCAGAATGATTTAGATGCTATAAATGATAGTAATGTTATAAATGCATATAAAGAAGTGTCAGCCAAATCTGAATCCGTATTTATGAAACCTGAACCTAAAATTAAGATGATAAATGCTGTTGTTGATAATAAAGCTAAACAGTTATTAGAAAAAGAAATTGTTAAGTTTAATGAAAAACATAATCCTCAACCAGCATCAGAATTGGCATCAGCATTATTATCAGTATCGTCCGCAACACAAGAATATGAAGATAATAATGATGACGATAATTCTTATTCACATAATTCTGATGCTTAAATATAAGATGATAACAACAATATTAACTAGTCCTATAGTTATTGGATTAATTGCTGGTATAATAGTTTATTTAATAATGTATTATAGAGCATGTTCAGCCGAAAATGAAGCCTTGAAAAAAAACAAGGAAATAAATAAAAATGATTACAAAGTATCTCTGACTATACCTATAATTATTAGTATTATAGTCATAGGTGGTATGTTTTGGTATGATTCTAACATACCAAGACTTGAATCCCCGACTATAATTAATAATAACTATGAGATGACTGATGTTTTTCATGATCTTTATCATTAACTTTTCATAAAAAAATTGATTTAATTATTAATTTAAATTAGACATTTATTATATTAATAAATGAGTGATTTTACATTTAAAGTAATAGGTAATGAACCTGCAAAGAAAGAGATAATTAAATGGCTAGACTCTTTCCAAGAGAACAAAGAGAACTCTTTAACCAAAAAGAAAAAGATTAAAGTTGTTGAAATTAAATCTGATGAAATGATGGATGATGATGATATTCCAATGTCAACACCAAAGAAAAAATCTACACCAAAAAGCTGTTTATGTATAACTGGAAATCATGGTTCAGGCAAATCTGTGGCAGTAGAAGCAATATTGGAAAAAGAAGGATATCAAATAAGAACAGTATCATTTGCCAAAAATAATGCAAACAATAAACCTGATGCAAAAAAAAATAATAAACAAGATAAATTAAATTATGTGACGAATTCTATTGTTGATAATGATAATATTATAACTGCTTTAATTAGAGCAAAACAAGAAGCAAAAAAAGACAAAAAGAAAAAATCTCAATTATTAGGTGAATTTAATGATTCTGATATTGAAAATGAACCTAAACATGATAAAATAAAGAAAAAACAAGTGATTGTTGTTGATAGATTAGAATCTATTAATCAAACATATGATAAACAATTATTATTGCAATTATCTAAACAAAATAATATAACATGGTCAGTTCCGATTATATTTATATGCAATACCGATCATAGTAAATTTATTTTGCAAATAAAAGCATTTTCAAATGAAATAAGATTTACAATTCCATCAAGAAAAGATATGGAAGGTGTATTTTCACAAATAGCCAGTAAATATCAAATGAAATTTGAATCTGAAAACGCAATTGATAAGATTATAAATCAATCTAATTATGATTATCGTCAATTGGAAATGAGTTTGACAGAATTAAAAAAATTTATGAAAAATAAACCATTAACAGATAAAATAATAGATAGTTATTACAGTAGTATTTTGGTAAAAGATATAAATCAAAGTATTTATGTATATACAGGTCGATTAATGAATAATTATGTTGGTATAGAAAATACATTGCATATATACGAGTCTGAAAAAAAACATATGCCCATGATGATGCAACAAAACTATTTGGCATATATGCAAACTCACAAAGATAATGATTATGAAAAAGCGGCATTGATTGCAAGTGATAATGCATTGGGTGATATTGCTGATAATTTGGTATATTTACATCAATTATGGCATTTGCAACATTTACAAGCCATATGTAATTGCGTATTACCATCATATACACTGAATAAGGACAGAAAGAACTATAAATGCCAATATAATAAATATGTTGAATTGGTTATAACTAAAGATTATAATAAAACTACAACAAGAAATAAAAATATGAACGAATTTAAAAGAATAATAACATATATTCCTGATTTGAATACATACGACACAATATATATAAGTATGATTATAAAGAAGGCAATAAAAAATAATGATGTTGAAGGACTATATGAAATATTAAAAGATTATAATTTACCTGGATCTAGAATTGGTCCATTAATGAATGCAGATAAAATGGATGGTAATAAAATTACTCAATCAACTGCTATAAAGAAGGAAATAAAGAATTTATTTGGTGACGAAAAATAATGCAAAAAAAATTTCAAATATAAAAATTTTATCACTTATATATATAATCATGGGTGAAGCTTCTGAACGTTATTCCACATCCAAGAAAGATGGTAGTGTTGATTTTGATTATTTTATTAAAAATGACATTCCCACTTCATATATAGTTGAACTTTTGAAGCACCAAGGAGTTTCGCAGAGTGAAATCGAAAAAACTGTGTCGAGAGTTAAAGATTTACGTAAGAAAGTCGATAAGACAGTCAGAGATTTTATGTCTAAAGTCAATAGAAAATATGCACATGCTGATGCAGGGACAATTTTAAAGAAAGGATTAAAGTATGCTCAAAAGTACAAGTTAACTCCTGTTGAAGTTGAAATCTTCAAGAAGAGAGTTTTGGGTTCTCATAAAGAAGTTTTTAATAAAAATATGAGACCTGATGATGAATTAAGATTCAGTGACATGTCCAAGTTTTTGGGAATGAGCAGTCACGATGAACCAAAATTCCAGTTATTCAAACTTGAAGGTAAAGATATGGCTAAATTAAATGAATTATTTGTTTTATATCAAAACCATAGAGCTATAACCAAAGATGTTAGAGAAATGGTGTGGACATATGAATCTTGTGCAACATCGGCTCTTTTGGCTAAATTTGATGATGCTAAAAACATTGCTTCTGTTCATATTAACCCCGTTATGTATATGTTGTTCTTACCTAAAATTAAATTCCTTGAAGAAAGAATGTTATTAACAAACATTGGTAGAATGATTTTGTCGAGAACTGAATTATATGTTACTAATAAGGATCAAATATCTCCGGCAACTTTGCAAGAAAATCAATTTGAAGTTGATTTTATGTTTGATTTGTCCAGAGATCCTAATACTGATGGATATTTCAATAAAGATAGTCCGTTCTCTAATTTGATCAAAAGATATGAAATTCAATTAGCTTTATACAGAAATGTTTTGGCTTTACGCCAAGGAAGACCTTATGGAACATCTTATACTGATGTTAATGGTGATGTTATGGGATTGACAACTGCTTTGAGTAAATTTGATTTAGTTATGCATGACAGCCCTGAGATGATAAATGTTGATGATTCTGCTGCATTCTTAAGAAAATTATTCAGTGTTTTCTCGATTAGACCTACATTGGTTCAATTATCTGGCACTGATGTTGGTTATTATCAACCTCCTCTTGCTGGAGCACCTCCGGCATATGCTAATTTACAAAAAATGTCATTTATGAATATACCTATTATTCCCATTAGAATTAGAGATCCATCAACAGTTCAATCATTAAACTTGGGAGTTAGACAAATTTCGGTTAGACAATCGATCAATCAACAAATGTATGTCATTGAAAAGAAGAAGATGGTTTTGAAAAATAGAACCATAATGAACAGTAAACATATTGTTTTATTCAGCATTGATCGTAAATATAATTCTACTGCATTCTATAATCAACAATACAATCAACAATATCAATATATTCCGATTGCTTCGTCAATGTCGTCTGTTACCAAATTAAATACCGAAAGATTATTTGTTGATAACAGTTTGAATATTGGCAGTCAAACATTCAAGAATATATCTGCTGTTGTTTACAATAAACCGGTAATTCCTGATATTGCTGATGTTGGCACTCATGCATTAGTAAGATCTGATATTCTCAATTCGTTGACTGGAAATAATTATATATTCAATTATAACCCATTGGCAGTTACAAATTATGTTCCGCCTCCGGCTGGTGCAACTTCGAAGCCTGAAAGAGCTCAAGCAATTACATTTATTGATAATGCTGAATATTCATCGGAAGTGTCGGAAAGAGGTATCTTGTTGTTATATGCTATCTAATTACCGATTAAACAAAATTTGGAATTATCTTTGAAATATTGGATAATATAATCTAAATAATTTTCACAATATTGATTATTAATTAAATAATCAGAATTATCTTTTTTGTATGGCAAAAATATTCTTGGATCATTATGTTTAGTAGAATATATAGTCCTGAATTCCCTGTCAATAGTATATACATGAGTATCAATTTGCTTTTTTTCATTATATTCTGGATTTAATAACATTAACTCTTTGCATAAATCATATGCTGATAGATACACTTCAATATCGTCTTCTTTAGGTTTTAAGTTATTATGAAAAACATAATAAGTATTTGTATTTTCATTATATTTATTGATAATTATATGGAATGATTCTTTCTTGTCATTTGATGAAGATAATATTAATATGTCCTTTTTATTTAATTTAATTTTGTATTTATTGACAAAAACTAATTTAATATTTTTGATTAACTGACTGATAAATTTTGTGGAATCAGTATCATTGTTATCTTTTAACCATTCAATATCCAAATATGGCTTACAATATGTATTTGATGCTATTATTTCAAATATATGTTTATCCTTGTCATTCTTGAAAATATCAAAACAATGTTCCCATGACTTAAAAGACATAAATTGACGATATCCTTGATTATCTAGGACTTGACATAACACTTTATCATTGCGTAATATCATATTGGTTTTTGCCAAATCTTTACTACCTTTTTGTGAAAATACGACTATACCTTGTTTAGTTTTATGACATTTAGATTTGTTATTTTCCGATTTGATAGTCTTATATCTTGGCATATATCCCAATATATATTCAGTTTGCATTTTTGATATGATATGGTTGTGTATTCTTTTGTTAATATTTTTCATTTTTTTATTAAAAAAAATGAAAAATAAACTGCAAATGTAATATGTGTTTATTTATAGTAAACTATGAATAAATATCAAAAAATATATGAAAATAATGTTGATATGTTCAATGAAAATAATCCAATGAAATTATGTTTATATGATGATAGATTTAGAGATGAAAACCCAGATGGTAAATTTAAAAAGACATTAGAATTTATTGATTTTATTGACAGAAAATTAAAAGATTATATTAATCATTCAGATATCAATAAACACAATTTACTAATGAAAATTAGCAAAATTATTGATGACAAAATATCAGTTCATGAATTTTTTACGAATGAAATGACATTGTCATATAATAATTACAAGGATTTGAGAAATAAAGTGTCGAGTGAATTATATTCTAAAATACCAAAATATTTATGGCATGATAAGATAGTAATAGATTCAATATATGGAAATAATTCATGTATTTGTAATTGCTTATTATACAAATATAATAAGAAATATTATCGACTATATAATGTGTCATATATTCAGAATATAAATATTATTAAGTGTGTCGAGGAGAAAAAAGGATCTTGTACAGATTTTTTCACATACAATGTAAATGAATTTAGTAGTATTCAAGCATTTGAGGAATCATGTAGTGGTTTTGCAAATAAATTTAGGAAATTAGTTTTATCGTGTATTGAAAATAAAAAATCATGTCATTGGGTTAATGAATGGAAAAAAGATCATGTTAATGATGATGATAAAAATATTGATGATGATGCTGAATGTGGTGATAGTGATGATGAAGAAAATAATTGTTTAAAAAAATTTATTGAATTAAAAAAATGTGAAATATATGGATTTGATCATGATTTTCAATCAGACAATGAAATGTTTTTTAATATGGGGTACAAACGTGAGTTAACAGTAATTGTAAATATACACAAAAAAACAAATCGTTTGAGAATAGAGTTTAATGATGCTTATATATAAATAACATGATATTAAATATGGTTTGAATAATGATGATACTTATTTACAAACAATTAAATATAGTATGTATAATGATGATATTTATTTACAAATATTCATGATTAATTAAATTAATTAACATATTAACGGCGAGAGTTAATGAGTAGCAACGTTATATTTTGTATTTATTCGATATAATTCAAATTTTTTTTGCATGATATTTTGATGTGAAATAATGATTTATTAAATATTATTATTTAATAAAATAATTCAAATAACTAATATCAAATGATTATTATTTATATATTAAATGATCATTATTTTTGCATCAAATAATTGTGCAAAAAATATTTGAACTTTGTCGAATTAATACAAAATAGTAACCAAATAATAACATTATGGCTCATTATCTCTCGTTGGCAAATAAATATTTTGCACACATTTAATTTAACACCATCAGAACGTATTGTGATGCTTATATTTGGTTTGTGTTTTGTAAATATTTGTTTTCTATTCAAAATATTTGAAACATTTTTTAATTTATCAAATAATAATTGTTTGATAATTCGTTATTAATAATTATTGAGTCAAATAATTTGATTTAAATTTGTTTTGAATAGAAACAAACATTTACAAAATGCAAACCAAAATAACGGCATCATAAATAATCGAGTATAATTTAAAAAAATGATGATATTTATTTACAAATATTTAAATAATCAATATAGTCT
>Ga0255138_1000207_pt1 | contig 16209 bp, 22 predicted proteins | sample Law_Colum_RepA_8_FD_188545 | JGI IMG/M metagenome (GOLD analysis project Ga0255138, IMG submission 188545) | Freshwater microbial communities from St. Lawrence River, New York, United States - Law_Colum_RepA_8d | ecosystem: Environmental > Aquatic > Freshwater > River | place: USA: New York... | reverse complement strand
CTGGGCCTGGTGGGCGCGGGCGGCATCGGGCTGCAGATGAACGCTGCCATCAACAACCTGGCGTGGGGTCAGGTGGCCACGGTGTTCGTGCTGATCTTCGGCACGGTGATCGTGTCGGAGTGGGTATCGGCGAAGGTGCGGCATGCGGTGATTTGAGGGTGAGGCAAGCATCAATCCGGCGTCAGTAGCGAAGAGGGCAGTCGCCGTTCTACTTCGCAGATGATGCGAAAGCTGGTTTTTCCCATTTCCGGAACGAAATTCTTTCCTGCATTGAGGGCATGGGTCAGCACGTGAATGTCCTCTATGTATTCGTGAATCATTTGATTCCTGAGCGTGCGACAAGCCATCCAATCCTCAGCTGAATCCATCCACCCGAGGCGTTCCGCTCGGGACAGGTTGTCAATTGCTGCGGCTGGCCGCTCGCCAAGCTGCTGCAGCAGCGCTGGAATCAACTTGTCCCCTACTGTGTCCTGCAGTCGGCTGAAACGCGCCACAAACGCGTCCAGACGTTCCGATAGTTCTGGTTCTGCCAGCCAGTGACTAACCTCCTTTGCGCTCGTCTCTGCGGTATTGGCGAACAATCGAGATGTTGTCTCGTTCAAATGCAGGACTTCCTTCCTGACTATGCGACACAAGAACTGCAGTCGCTCAAATTCTGGGGACACAGCGACGGGGTGACTCACAACCGCACCCCTTCCTGTTGCGCGACTCGGTGAATTGCTTGCTGCAAGGCGCCCGGATACTGCAGGAGAACATCCACCTTGCGGCCCCCCAGCAAGGTGGAGAGCCGTGCGCTGGCCCGGGCGACGGTGAGGGCGGGATTTTAAACGGCATCTGGCAGCTTGATGAGTAGATCGATATCACCACCCTTGGCGTTGTCATCCACACGCGAGCCGAACAGGTACACCTCAACTGGCGAGCTGAACAATGTACGCACGCCGAGTTTGATGGTTTCTTGCTGCTGAGATGTCAATCGCATGGAGAACTCCATAAATCGAATCGATTGGCGCATTGGCTGATTTTGCTCCCGCGCTGTTGCTGGCTTCAATATAGACCACTTTTCGCAGGCAAGCCCGCTCATGCGAGCCCCCCAACCCTGGGGGTTGGCGCACAACGGCGGCCTGCTTAGTCTGGCGGCATTGAGAAACCACTTTCCGGTTTCTTCTGTTGTGGAGCCCCTCACATGCCGTCGTTGCACAAGATTGTAGTTCAGGCCCTGGCCGTCATCGCTGCGTTCCATCTGCTGGTCACCAATGGATACGCGCAGTCCGCGCCCATGATTCCCGGCGGGCTGTCAGGCACCTATCAGATGACCTATGGCGGCACTACGCACTCCACGTTCCCGTTCAAGAACGGCGACAAAGTGACCTTCGTGCTGAACTCAGCCACCCCGTCGATCTGCGTCAATGGCACCGCCATTACCTATGGCGCCATGCACACGGTGTCAGACGTGCGCTTCGTGCAGTCCCCCATCCAGTACATCCTGCGCGTAGCCGGCAACACACTCACTGAAATCAGCGTTTATCGCGACTTCAAGTCGCTGCTGCAGAACCCCGAGACCTACCTGGGCAAGTTCACCGGCACGCGCCTCAACAGCTCTACCGACTGCACAGGGGCCGCCCCGGCGCTGACGACGCAGGAAGACACCCTGCTGCAACTGGCGCAGGACCTGTATCCCTCACTGTTCAGCAATGGCAGCGAACTGGGATCGTTGCAGGGCTATGTGTACAAGCACTTCCCCGCGTCGGGCGTCTATGTGGGCTTCAAGGATGGCCGCCTGTATCTGCTCGGCGGCCAGTTCGGCAGCAATCTGACAGACATGGGCACTGTGGCGAACGCCGTGGCGAGTCTGCAGGCCGAGAAGGCAGCGCAGTTCAGCAACATCGCGCCCGGCGTGCACTGGGTGTTCAACGGCGTCAAGCGGGACGACCCCCGTGGCGCAGTGACAATTTCCAACTACGGCTTCCAGACCGGTTCGGGCAAAGGCTTGTCTATCTCGCTGGTAGGCGGGAGCGTGTTCTCTCTGGGCATGCGCTGGACAATCGAGATCGTGTCGCCCACCGCCAGCCCCGTGGTAGTGCCCGCCGGACGCTACGCCTGCAGCCTGACTTCCGGCGCCAGTGTGCAGGTGCTGCTGCGCGACGACAACTTCTTCGGCACCCTGCGCGGCGGCGACTGCTACATCGAATTCGGCAAGCCCGTGTCGGTGGGCCAACCCGTGGTGGGCACCTTCCGTATGGTCAGCGGCAGCACGCTGGTGACGGGGAGTTTCAACGTCACGCCGTGAGGGGGAGCGGCGGCGTGTCTGAGTGAGTGGGCTGTTGGCGGGAAGCGCCAGCATCCCACTCAGGCAGGATGCGGTGCAGTTGACCATTGATGGTGGGCGGGGGAAGGGGAGTGCCGTCCTCATGAAGCAAGGAAATCACTTCTTCAGCAATTACGCACAGCTGTTCAAACACTTTTAGTTCGTCGGGGCCATGGCATCCTCCGTAGATCAAACCGGGGATTCGGCCGATGTAGCATTGGTCCTCGTCAGACCATTCCACGATCTTTGCGTATTTCGCGCTGTCTTTCATTTTCTGGAATCCTCAATGGCCTCTTGAAACCTCTGCAACTGATTGCCTTCGTTCATGTCGTGATTGATCAGATCTGTGCTGTTCATGGGAGTTACTCGAATGGGGAGACACTTCTACTTAAGACCATGATTCGCGGGCCAGCCCGCTCCTGCAAGCGGGAAACTCGCGAAAACGTGTAGGAATATTGCCATCCTCCCCACTTTGCCCCGGATTTATGCCATTCCGTCATATGCCGCAGTGGCACAGCCCCTTCTTTGCAGATACTCTCCGGAAAAGTTGAACATAATAAAAACAACAGGAGCCCCCACATGGCCTCATCACGTTCAGCACTTCCCGCACTGCTGTTGCTCGCCACGTCGGCACTCTGCACGCTCAACGCCACCGCCCAGCCATACCCCAACCCCTACATGACCGTCGAGAACTGGTCCACGCTGCCCACCGGCCGCACCATGGGCGCCGTGGGCGACACCGACGTGGATGTGGACGGCGTGCACATCTGGGCCATCATCCGCTGCGACGCCACCGCGCCCGACCGCTTCGGCGATGAGTGCGTAGATTCCGATCTGGATTCCATCCTGAAATTCGACGCCGACGGCAACGTGGTGGAAAGCTTCGGCGGCGGCATGTTCATCTGGCCCCACGGCATCGACGTGGACGCCCAGGGCAATGTGTGGGTGACCGACGCCGCCGCCAGCGGCCGCATTCCCCAGGGCGACACGCGCGGCCATCAGGTGGTGAAGTTCAGCCCCACCGGTGAGGTGCTGATGGTGCTCGGCACCCCCGGCCAGGCCGGCAGTGGCGAGAACCAGTTCGACGCGCCCGCCGACGTCGTCGTAGCCCAGGACGGCAGCATCTTCGTGGCCGACGGTCACGGCGCCACCGGCAACAACCGCGTAGTGAAGTTCGCGCCCGACGGCCGCTTCATCAAAGCCTGGGGCCAGACCGGCTACGCCCCCGGCGAGTTCCGCACCCTGCACACCATCGCCATTGACCAGCGCGGTCGCGTATTCGTGGGCGACCGTTCCAATAACCGCATCCAGCTGTTCGACCAGGAAGGTGAATTCATTTCGCAATGGACGCAGTACGGCCGCCCGAGTGGCATCTTCTTCGACCAGCACGACAACATCTATGTGGCCGACTCGGAAAGCGACGACGTGCAGAACCCCGGCTGGGAAATGGGCATCCGCATTGGCGACGCGCACCTGGGCTGGGTGAATTATTTCATTCGGCTGCCGGATGGCGACCCGCGCGACACCACGGGCAATGGCGCGGAGTTTGTGTCGGTGGATGCGGCGGGAAATATCTTCGGGGGAGAACCGGCGCCGAGGAAGTTGCAGAGGTATGTGAGGGTGAGGCGTTGAGGGAGTGGATTGCGATTGGAGTGGTCGCGCACGGATTGTGAGTGATGGGAAGTTTACGGAATCAGATTTGTTGATTGAATGAATTGGAAATATCAGGTCGGGAAAGGCTGTTGGCTGAAGGAAAAATCGTGCCGGCACGAATTCTCGGATAGGTGTGTGAGTGATCTGATACCACTTTTATAGACAGTCAATGTGTGGACGAAAGAGGTGTCAGATCAATGCCTCTGAATACACACTTCGATACTCAGAGTTCGGAGAGTTTGCAGTCTGGCTCGCGGCGTACCTCATGTTTCGTCTAGCGGTAGCGATGAGAGCAAATGAGCAGCCAGCGGGTCGTCCTGAAATCGATAGAGAATTCTCCGTTTTTTCGAAAACTGGACAAAATCAGCAATTTTTAGAATTTGGAGGGTTTTGAAAAGGTGCGTGACATAGTCTGTCGATCGATGAGGGCATCCTGTGGGTGTCTTTCAGCGACGGCACGAAAGGCAAAGCAGGCGAGTGATATGGTGATCGGAAAAGATCGCAATGCGGGCAGAAACGCGCTGGAGTTGTTACGGGAATTGAGTTTCCCTTGCGCTACTCCCCAGCCTCCGCCTCCACCATTCTCCGCAACACTCCCTCACTGCGTGGCAGCAATCCGATCGTGAGCCCCAGCGGCCTGAACACGCGCTTGAGCACCGGCAGCGAGGGATTGCCCGCATCGCGCTCGATGTCTGACAGGGTGCGGCGGCTGACGTTTACCAGCGCAGCGTACTCGTCCTGATTCATGGCCAGAATGTCCTTGCGCAGCGTGCGCAGCAATTCTCCTTCGCTCATTTCCTCCCGCTGCACGGCGCGCAACAGTCTGATCAGCAGGGCTTCGCGCTCGTCGCCAGACAGATTTTTCATGTTGATCCTCATTCGCTCAGGTGAAGTGCCATTCTGCGGTCAAGGGTGTCGAGGCCAACGGAGGGCATTGTCAGGATACGCTCCGGCACGCCGCGCTGGCGCAAGCGATCACGCAGGCCGACGAGCTGGCTCGCGAGGGCGTTCAGCTCGTTGCACAGACGTTCCGGCTCCACCAGGTCTGTCAGCGCCAGGGCAATGCCGCGCCAGTCGAATCTGCCACCTTCTTCAAAGGGCGTCCCCCAGCGCAGCGAACGGATGATGCCCTCGGGGTCTGCCTTCATCGGCGCGAAGTCATAGACGGATGCAAGCCAGACCTGCCCCGCTTGCTTCAGCAGAGCTGTATTGCGCGCGTGATTGTCGGAGTTTCCGAATGCCACGTTCAGGAAATCCCGCTTCACCCATTCGATGACAAAGCCGGCCTGGTCGAAGACGCGCCCACGTTCCCTATTGCTGTGCAGGCGCGACAGGCGTTGCACGGTGCTGCGCAGTGCGTCGAAGTGATTCAGAAAAGCGCCGGGCGGTGCATTCAGCAGTGAAGCGATGGATTCCAGGCCGAAGCGTGTCTCGCGGCCATCAACGAGAGCGACATCGAAGCGTGGCAGCCACAGGCTGGGAAACTGACTGCCTTCGTGCAGCTGCATGCCTGCCGTGTCGATGCTTGTAATTCCCAGTGCCTGCAGTTCACGGTAGTAGTGATACTCGGTGCGCAGAATGTCGCAGTCGACCGCGCTGCGCTGCCCGCGCGGAAATTTCACGAGGTAGTGCGCGTCCGTGCAGGTCGGGTCGTCCTGAAACGTGTCGATCCAGACGGCGTCTGCCGCCGAACGGCGCAGCAGGAATTTGGGGGCTTCGCCTCCGGCACCTGTGGCACCGCCGCTGATGGCGCCCATCTGCTGCGCGTATTCCAGAAAGTCCGTGTTGCGCTCCACCACATCCGCCATGGTAAAGCGGGCGCGTTGCAGGCCACTGTTGGCGGGCAGCACTGGAAGCGACTCTTTGATGCGCAGGTTTCCCACCGGGGCGATGCACCCATGACGCAGCAGCGGGACGTCCTGTTCGGCGCCGCTCTTGTCGGCGATGCCCAATTGCTGCGTCCAGTAACGCCGCGCTGCCCCGGCGGGCATGATGTCTTCCAGAAAGCCGAACCAGCGCGGGTGATCATGGGTCAGCATCAATTCGACAGGCAGCGTGAGGCTGCAGGCGTGCTCATCATCATGCTCCATCCATGCCAGCGCATAGTCCTGGCGGTAACTCAGGCGAGCGGGGCCTGCGCGTCCCTTCTCGGGGGCGGGAATTTCCAGGTCAGCGGCGTCGTGCCATTGCCCGGTATGGAATATCTGGATGGTCAGCTGCATGGAAAAGAGTGACTGTATTGAGTAGCAAGGTGCTCAAATCTAGCACGCACGGATTATAGTGAGCAACAAAGCGCTCATATATGGCGTTCAGGTGTCTAAAGTGAGCAACATGCTGCTCGAAGTGGTGATGAGTGGTGGCCAGGCCTTCCAGTGTTCAGCAGCGCCTCGTTGCGCGGGCGCTTCAACCACCCCCGGCCTTTGCCATCCCCCCCTCTATCGCGTAGTCTCTCGCCGCATAAATCACACGCACATCCCTGCAAGGAGAACCTCATGAACCGCCTCACCCAACTTACGCTGTTGCTGTGTGCGCTGCTGCCTGCTTCCTGGGCTGTGGCCCAGACTCCGGCCGAGACTGCTGCCCAGACACAGGACTTCGGCCGCGGCCCCGTGCTGGTCAGCGCGCCTGCCAATGCCGCCGAGGCCACGGCCATGCCGCTGATCGTGCTGCTGCACGGCTACACCTCCAGCGGGCAGAGCATCACCAATTACTGGGGCATCGGCCGCCTGGTGGAAGACTACGGCTTTGTGCTGGCGTCGCCCGATGGTCTGCGCGAGGCGGGGGGCGACCAGAACCCCTTCTGGAACGCCACCAATGCCTGCTGCAATTTCGAGAACAACCCGGTGGATGACAGCGCCTACCTGCGCAACATCATCGATACATTGAAAGGGCAATACGCCATCGACCCCGACCGCGTGTACGTGATCGGCCATTCCAATGGCGGCTTCATGTCGCTGCGCATGGCCTATGAACATTCCGATGTGATTGCCGCCGTGATCAGTCTGGCCGGCGCCAACCATCTGGAGCGTCGCGACCCGCCGCCGTCCGCCGTGCATGTGCTGCAGATTCACGGCACTGACGACGAGACCATCGGCTTCCAGGGCGGCGAGATCCAGGAGAACCGCTATCCGAGCGCGCGCGGTACCGTGGAGCGCTGGGCCGACTACAACGGTTGCCGCCGCCCGGGCGTGGCGCGTGAGATGCGCGATCTGGACGCCAGCCTGCCTGGTTACGAAACCGGCGTGCTGAAGTTTGTCGCAGGTTGCAAGCGCGGCGGGTCGGCAGAGCTGTGGACGATCTCCGGCGGCACCCACACGCCGCCTGTGTCCGAGACCTACGGGGCACAACTGGTGGAGTGGCTGCTGGCGCATCCGAAGCAGCGTTGAGGGCGCATTCCTCCGGTTCAGATGTCCGCAAAGTTCCGGTTGATATTTCCGCAAAGATCCGGTTGAATGCTCCGCAAGTTCCCGGTAGAGAGCATCCCATGTCGTACATCCCGCGCCTGGCAGACCAAGAGTTGCAAAGCAGGCTTGCCTACGCGGGAGGCGTGGTCATCGAGGGTGCCAAGGCCACAGGCAAGACGGCCACGGCACTGCAATGTGCAGGCACTGTTCACAGGTTCGACGTCGACGCCAATGCGCGGGCTCTGGCCGCCGTGGCGCCGGATTTGCTGTTGCAGGCAAATCCGCCTGTGCTCCTGGATGAGTGGCAGCTGGTGCCGGAGCTCTGGAATCACGTACGCCGTGCCATCGATGCCAGGACCACCCCTGGACAGTTCATCCTGACTGGCTCGGCGCGTCCGGCCGATGACATTACCCGACACTCTGGCGCTGGCCGCTTTGCCCGCATGCGCATCCGGCCGCTCAGCGGGTTCGAGCGTAAAGTCGGCAACCCTCAGATATCACTCAAGGCGCTGCTGCGCGGCGAGTCGTTCAGCGTGATTGACCCTGGACTGACCCTCCACGACCTGATCGAACTGATCTGCCGTGGCGGGTTTCCGGGGCATATGTCACTGAGCACGCCACAATGCATGAAGGCATTGCGCGACTACGTGGGGGAGATTTCCCGCACCGACATTCGGGAAGTGGATGGTGTCGCACGAGACCCTTTGCGGGTGGCGGCCCTGCTGACAGCACTGGCGCGGCACGTGGGAACGGCAGTGCGTGCCAGCACGCTGGGGATGGATGTTGCCGCACGCTTCAGTGGCGTCACTATCGCACGGCAGGAAACCATCGCTGAGTACCTGGCCGTGCTGGAGAGGCTCTGGATTCTGGAGTACCAGCCCGCTTTTGCGCCGCACTTGCGCTCGGCTACCCGTCTGCGCTCGACGCCGGTCGTGCATCTGGCGGACCCCGCGCTGGCAGTCGCAGCGCTCGGCGCAACCCCAGAGCTGCTGCTGCGTGACCTCAATTTTCTTGGCTTTCTGTTCGAGTCGATGGTGCTTCGTGACTTGCGTGTCTTCAGTCATCACCAGCTTGCCGAAGTGCAGCACTACAGGGACGAGACAGGGCTGGAGGTGGACGCCATTGTCACCGGAGAAGACGGTGCCTGGTGTGCGGTGGAGATCAAGCTTGGCGCATCGCCTGCTGTGGTGGATGCGGCAGCGGCCTCGCTGTTGAAGTTCGCTTCACGCATCGACACAAGCAGGATGCGGGCGCCGGCGGCACTGGTCGTCATCACTGGAACCGGGCCGGGGTATCCACGCCCGGATGGCGTTCTGCAAGTGCCCTACGGAGCGCTGGCGCCATGACGCCCATGCGCCTCATCCTCGCCCCCATGGAAGGCCTTGCCGACGTGCATATGCGCCGGCTGATCACGGCCCAGGGCGGCTTTGACTGGAGCGTGTCGGAGTTCGTGCGCGTGGTGGACCAGCTGTATCCCGACCGGGTGCTTTACGGCATGTGTCCCGAGCTGAAGAACGGCGGGCGCACCGATTCGGGCACCCCGGTGCGGGTGCAGCTGCTGGGCAGCGAGCCAGCAGCCATGGCGGCCAATGCGGTGCGTGCCATCGAGCTGGGTTCCTACGGCATCGACATCAATTTTGGCTGCCCCAGCCGCACCGTGAACCGGCGCAACGGCGGTGCCATCATGCTGCGCGAACCCGAGAGCCTGTACCGCGTGGTGAGTGCCGTGCGCGCGGCGGTGCCGGCCCCTGTGGTGGTGTCGGCCAAGATGCGCCTGGGCTTCGACGACACCTCCCTGATGCTGGACAACGCGGCGGCCATCGAGGCTGCCGGCGCCACCGAACTCACGGTGCACGCCCGCACGCGGCAGCAGGGCTACGCGCCACCCGCACACTGGCATGAGCTGGCGCGCATTCGCGAGCACATCCGCATTCCCCTGATTGCCAATGGCGACATCTGCTCGGTGGACGACTATCACCGCTGCGTGGCGGCGGCGGGCACGATCGACGTCATGCTGGGCCGCGGCGCCGTGCGCATGCCGTCGCTGGCACAACAGATTCGCGACAACGCGCCGGTGGAATCGCCCTGGGCCAGCATCGAGCCTCTGCTGGGCGACTTCTGGCGGCAACTCGGCGCTGTGCTCTCGACGCGCGACCGCATCGGCCGCCTCCGCCAGTGGGTGAACTATCTGCGCCAGCGCCACCCCGAGGCGGAGGTGCTGTGGCAGCAGATCCGGCAGGAGTCGGATATTCAGAGTCTGGATTCAGTATTGTGAACGCGGGTGCTTGATGGAAGGCAGATTCTGCACTAGACCTGTATATAAGCGATTTGCTAGATTATCAATGAACTTATATAAACAGCGCCATGAAGGAACTCGCGCGTAAGCGATACAAAGAGGTTGAAAATCGTGAGCAGAAAAAAGTCAGTCAGCAACGTCTTCCTTGATCTTGGGTTTGACCCGGCAGAAGCAGCAGTGCTGCAAATGCGGGCCACGTTGATGAGTGACTTGCGTGCCTACATCGAAGCGCAGGGTCTGACACAGGCAGAAGCGGCACTTCGACTTGGTATTGCTCAATCCAGAGTATCCGATCTGGTGCGCAGCAAGTGGGAAAAGTTCAGTCTCGAAATGCTCATTACACTCGAAACACGTCTCGGCAGAAAGGTAAGCCTGGAATTGGCAGCGTGACCAACAACCCCCAGCACCTCTTCACCCAGATCACCCAGCGCGAGCACGCGCTCTCCCGCGCCGAGCTCAAGTCGCAGGGCTGGAAACCCGCGCTCGCCGCCAGCCAGAAGCGCCAGGATGCCATGGCCGGGCTGATTGCCTCGACGCTCACGCCGCCACTGGCCTGCAAGGCCGGGTGCTCGTATTGCTGTCACTTCAAAGTGGGCGCGCGAGCGGAAGAGGTGTTCCAGATTGTCGACTATGTGCGCACGAAATTCAGTGCGCCGCGCCTGCAGCGGCTGCAGGAAGACGTCGCACGCAATGCGGCCACCATGCGCAGCAAGACGAGCGAAGAGCAGCTCGCGGCCAATCTGCCGTGCTCGTTGCTGGACAATGGGCAATGCAGTGTCTACGCAGTGCGCCCTGCAAGTTGCCGCAAGTTCCACGCTACCGATGTGGCAGGCTGCAAGCAGTCTTTTGACGAGCCTGAGAATCTCGCCATTCCGCACTCGATGGTGCCGGGCCTGCTGCACACTGGCGACGCGCACGTGAAGGGTCTGCGACAGGCGTTCGCCGACGCGGGCTATGACGGCAACACCTATGAGCTCAATGCCGCGCTGGCGGCAGCGCTGAGTGATGGCACCCCGAAGCGGCGCTTCGAGAAAGGCAAGAAGGCGTTTGTCTGACCCCTACACCAATCATGTAACAACGCCAGGTAAGCGCGCACGCGCACATACCTTCTGCAATTCGCTCCCCTACACTGTTTCTCCACGGTGGCAATCACGGTTGTCGCCGACGCTATTCACTTCATCAAGCAGTAAAAGGAGATTCTCATGCACAACGATATTGGCACACCCGGCAGCATCTTCAATGCACGCACCAATGGGGTACATCCACGTCTGTTGAGTGTTGACACCCTCGTGGGCAACCAGGTCTACAATCTCCAGGGCGACGACCTCGGTGGCATCAAGGACTTGATGCTGGATGTTCATACGGGCCAGGTGGCTTATGCAGTGCTGACTTTCGGCGGCTTTTTTGGAATGGGGGAGAAGCTGTTTGCAGTCCCGTGGAATGCGCTGACGCTGGATGCTACCGAGAAGCGCTTCACCCTGAATGCCGACAAGACAAAGCTGAAGAACGCGCCGGGCTTCGACAAGACGGCGTGGCCGGACATGGCTGATCGTACGTGGGGCCAGCAGATCCATTCCTATTACGGCACCAAGCACTACTCCGAAACGCTGCGCTGACAGCAGGTCATGCACCGCGGCGCAGGAATGCGTCTGCCGTGATGGCGACTTCTGGAAAGGCCTGCAGGAGTTGGCGGTCATTGGTGACCAGCCAGGTATTCAGTGCCATGGCCATCGACACGAATTCGCAGTCGGACGCGGAGCAGCCTGATTGCGCCGCCAGCGTCAGCACGGAAGCCGAGTTGACGGAGTACTCGTTGCCGGCCAGTTGCTGTTCTGCCTGCGCCTGAATCATCAGCGCCGTGTTCTGGTCAATGAGCTGCCGGCGCCTATACGTCGTCAGAATGTTGCGGAATTCACTTCGCCAGAGCAGGGGCGCAAGCCAAAGCGGGTGCGCAATGCCTGCGCCGCGTCGGCCAGTTGCGCCGCAGTCAGTGCGGAAGGCTTGAGGGTCTTCTCGAGGCAGTGAATCAGTTCGCTGTTGATGCTGCGGTGATTGGCCGTGGCGGATCGTTTCAGCATGTCATAGAGCTCGTCTGGAATATTCTTGATCGTCAGTGATGCCATGGTGACCCCTCCTGGTTGCTGCGCGGTTGCAATATTGTTGCATTCTGCTTATGCGCTTGCGGAGGAGTCAACGCTGCCTGCCATCAAGCGTAGACGCCAATGCAAGAGTTCGCCTGAGTTCACTCTCCGAATTGATTCCCTCCTCCCGCTGGTCTAGTCTCCCGACCGACATGCACCACCCACCCAACAACAAAACAGGAGTTACCCCATGATCACTCGCATTTTCACCGGCTTGACGCTGCTCTGCGGCCTGGCATTCTCAGGCCTCGCTCTGGCCCAGCAGCCTGCCCCCACCCCGGCGCCCGCCTTGACCTATGCGCTGGCCGAACAGGCCATGACAGCCGCGCTGGCGGAAGCCCGCGCCAACAACTGGAACCTGACCATCGTGGTGGCTGACGAATACGGCCTGCCCGTCATGATTCACCGCATGGATGGCGCGTCTGCCCGCTCTTACGAAATCGCCCTGGCCAAGGCCAAGGTGGTGCAAGAGACAGGCATCAGCTCCGGTGAGTACGGCACCCGTCTGGCCGCTGGCCAGATCGCGGAAGTGGAAGGCGGCGTGACCTTCGCAGGCGGCGTGCCCGTCATGCGTGGCAGCGTGCGCATTGGCGCAGTGACGTCCAGCGGTGCCCGTGGCATCGAAGACGAGCAGGTGTCCCTGAAGGGCGCGGCGGCGATCAGCAACTGATTGCCAGGCTTTAGCGCTGTTGCGTGCTCCATGCAGCAGCGCACCGTTCTTTGACCTTGGTCGTATTTCTCGGCAACGCTGGGGGCGTGCGTCATCATCACGCTGATGGACTTCGGGCTCTTTCCGCAATTGGCCAAAAGGTTTGGTATCGAGTTGTTGCAAGGCCCTCTGCAGGAGCGATCTGACATGCAAACCAAAGAGCTTTGGGCAGGGAGCCCGCAATGAGTGCGTCCAACCGCTCGTTCGCGTTGACCTCGGTGGCCTGCGCCGTCGTGATCCTGCTGCTCACGGTCCTGGGCGGCGCACTGACGCCGGGCTACAGCCATCTGTCGATGTACATCAGCGAACTGGGGGCGCGGGGCGCACCACTGGAATGGCCGGTTCGCTTCGCTGGTTTCCTGCCGGCCGGGCTGCTGATGCTGGGCTTCTGCGCGTTTGCCTTCAAGGCGCTGCCGCGGTCGTGGCGCGTCACGCTGTGCCTGCTGGGGCTGGCTCTTTACGCGATGGGCTATCTGGTGGCCGTGGTGTTTCCCTGCGATCTGGGGTGTCGTCCGCCCGAGCCGAGTCTTTCACAACTCATTCACAACTTTGCCGGCCTGCTTGGTTATCTGTTCGCGCCTCTGTTGCTGCTGGTCTTGGCACGGGAAGCACGCCACTGGAATGGCGCCAGCGGTCTCGTCGTGCCGGGTTACCTTGCCGCGCTGCTGGCCTTTGTGGGGCTTCTGACCCTGACGCCAGAGTCGCCCTGGGCGGGCTTGAGTCACCGCGCCATCGAAGCCGCCGTGCTGCTGTGGTTCTCGCTGCTCGGGGTGTGTCTGGCGCGCAGGCCTGCCGAGCGCACTTGACCGGGGAGCCAGCCCATGAACGAATTCGTCGCCTACCTGCTGGAAACCTTCGAACAGTTCGGAGCGATTCAGGCCCGGCGCATGTTCGGCGGCCACGGCCTGTTCCGCGAGGGGCTGATGTTCGGACTGGTGGCGGAAGACACGCTGTACCTGAAAGTCGACGCCCACAACCAGCCCCATTTCGAGGCGCTGGGCCTGGAGCCGTTCCATTACCGCAAGGCCGACAAGGTGATGACCATTGCCTACTGGCAAGCACCCGAACACATTCTGGAAGACCGCGACGAGGCGGCGCAGTGGGCGCGTCATGCCTTCGCCGCCGCCCTGCGTGCCGACGCCGCGAAGTCGCCTGGCAAACGCAAGCATGCGCCGGGGGGCTGGCGCTGATGAATCCGCTGCTGGCCTCTCTGATTCTGCTGTGTCTGCTGGTGCTGCCCGTGTTGCTGCGCTGGGAGCGTCGTCGCTTCCAGGCGCTGGGCAAAGGCGCCGCGTGGCTGCCGATGCGCGTGGCCAGTGTGCCGATTGCTGCGCTGACAGCCGCACTCGTCGTGTTGCCGGCGCGCGCCGTCCCAAGCATGGAGGCGCTGGCGGTGTTTTACGGGTTGCTGCTGGTGGTGGCACCGCTGTTGTGGTTCGGCGCGCACTATGTCGTCGGGCGTCTGGTGAAACCGGCCTTGCTGTTCGAGGAATCCGCGCGCCTTGCGGCGCTGCCCATCGCGGCCGTGATCGGCATCGCGCTGCTGTCGCAGTGGCTGCAACCGGTGGTGTGGTCGCTGTGGCGATCGACCGGTGGTTAGTGAGGATTGTGCGAACTTCAGAATGCTGAACTAAGCTCGTTGACATGGAATGTGCTGCGTCTATGACGAAGGCGCGCATTGTCGATGGTGTGGCGGAGGTGTAACCTCTGAGGTTGCAATGGATTGTGATCAAGAGTTTCAGGCACAAAGGACTTGAGCGTCTTTACCGAGGTGGCAATGCCGCTGGTGTACCCCCAGGGCACATCGCGCGGCTGCGCCTGATACTGACAAATCTTGATGTCGCCATGGAACCGCGCGAGATGGATCTTCCAGGCTTGAGGCTGCACGCACTGAAAGGAGACAGAAGGGATACGTGGTCTGTTGCCGTAAGCGGCAACTGGCGCGTGACATTTCGTTTTGTCGGTATCCATGCGGAATATGTAGATTATGAGGACTACCACTGATGAGCATGCACAATCCCGCACACCCCGGGGAAATACTACTGGAGCTGGTGATTACTCCCATGGGCTTGACTGTGACGCAGGCTGCGGAGCACCTGAATATCAGTCGCAAGACGCTCTCGAAGGTCCTCAATGGAAGGGGGGCTATTACCCCTGAGATGGCAGTGCGACTTGAGATTGCCTTCTCCAATCCCAGTGCAGAACACTGGATGAATCTCCAAAGTGCCTACGATCTGTGGCAATTGCGGGCTCACCGCTCCCTGCTGCAAGTCCGCCCCATTCCAGTGCGCCAGCCCTGATCCGGCACCACCGGCGGGCACGTTATTTCTCTGGAACAAGCGTCACATTTCCGGTGTAAACTCCCCTGCATCATCGTCACTTTCGGGAGCAGCACCGCAATGAAGTCACCGGGCACCTTTTCACGTCGCACCCTGCTGAGCGGCTTCGCTGCCGGCGCCCTGGCCACCGTGGCCAGCACCGGGCGCGCACAATCCACGGCGAGTGCACAATCTCCCGCGCTGGCTCTGCCAGTGCCCCCCGCAGATCAGAGTGCCGCACGCCTGGCACAGGACGAAGCCTTCTGGCGCGAAGTGGCGTCGCACTACACGCGCGTAGAGGGCGTCATCGATCTGGAGAACGGCTACTGGGGCAAGATGGCCGCGCCTGTGGAAGAGGCCTATCTTGCCGCTACACGAAAGGTGAATCAGGAGATGGCGGTGTATGCCCGCAGCGGGTATGGCCCCGACCTGCGCGAGAGCACCGCGCGCACGGCCGCAGCGCTGGGTGTGGCGGAAGACGAGGTCGTGCTCACCCGCAATGCCACTGAGTCCATCCACAATCTGATCCGGCAGTATCAAGCGATCACTCCGGACGACGCGGTGCTCTATGCGGACATTGACTACCCCAGCTTTCAGGACACGATGCAGTGGCTGGCCGACAGCAGCGGCGCCCGCGCGATCAAGCTGGAGATGCCGCCACGCGCCTCGCAGCAGCAGATTCTCGATGCCTATGTCAGCGCCTTCGATGCCAACCCGGCGCTGAAACTCATCCTTGTCACCCATGTCAGCAATCAGCACGGACTGGTGGTGCCGGTGGCACAGATTGCGGAGCAGGCGCGGGCGCGCGGCATCGATGTGATCTGCGACAGCGCACAGTCCTGGGGCTTGCTCGACTTCCAGCTGCCATCGCTGCAGGTGGACTGGGCGGGCTTCAATCTGCACAAGTGGATCGGCGCGCCGGTGGGCGTGGGGGCGTTGTACATGCGCCGGGGCACGCTGGCGAAGGTGAAGCCCTATCCGGGCGACACCGACCCGGACAACACCCGCATCGCCTCACGGGTGCACACGGCCACTTCGAACTTCGCCGCGTTCATGACGGTGCCGGCGGCGCTGGAATTCCATCAGGCAGTGGGGGGCGCCAACAAGGAGGCGCGGCTGCGCTATCTGCGTTCGCTGTGGACGGCAGAGGCCGATGCCATGTCGCACATTGAAGTGCTGGGAGGTGCGGATGAAGCCTCGTGGACCGGCATGGCCGCCGTGCGCCTGCGCGGGCAAAGTTCAGCGGAGCAGGTGAATGCGCTGCAGCAGCGCCTGCACAAGGACTTCGGCATTTTCACCGTGGCGCGCTTCGACCTGGCCAGCGGCGCCTGCATTCGCGTGACGCCCCAGGTGTTCACGACGCCGGACGAGCTGGAACAGCTG
>Ga0255138_1000195_pt1 | contig 16731 bp, 12 predicted proteins | sample Law_Colum_RepA_8_FD_188545 | JGI IMG/M metagenome (GOLD analysis project Ga0255138, IMG submission 188545) | Freshwater microbial communities from St. Lawrence River, New York, United States - Law_Colum_RepA_8d | ecosystem: Environmental > Aquatic > Freshwater > River | place: USA: New York... | reverse complement strand
ATATTAATATTTACCAAATCTTTGCGTCTTACGGGCTCGCAAGCTCGCCCAATGTTAATGATTGATGCACTTTTTTGGTGTTCATTAATTTATTATCAAATATTTTCAGAATTGCTCACGGACGATATTAATATTTACCAAATCTTTGCGTCTTGTGGGCTCGCAAGCTCGCCCAGAGTTAATGATTGATGCACTTTTTTGGTGTTCATTAATTAATAATTAAATATTTTCAGAATTGCTCATGGGTGATGTTAATATTTACCAAATCTCTACATCTTATGTGCGAGCTTGCGAACACAGTATTAATGATTGATGCACTTTTTTGGATAACATCAATTAATAATTAAATATTTTAAGAATTTCTCACGGACGATATTAATATTTACCAAATCTTTGCGTCTTACGGGCTCGCAAGCTCGCCCAATGTTAATGATTGATGCACTTTTTGATGTTCATTAATTAATAATTAAATATTTTCAGAATTGCTCACGGACGATATTAATATTTACCAAATCTTTGCGTCTTGTGGGCTCGCAAGCTCGCCCAGTATCTATGTTTGATGCACTTTTGTTGGTGTTCATTAATTAATAATTAAATATTTTCAGAATTGTTCACAGACGATATTAATAATCAATATATTTTCAAATTGTTCATAAACAAATCCAACGTCAATGTTCAATGGACTTTTTTGGATAACATTAATTAATAATTAAATATTTTCAGATCTTTTATGCACGTGATATTAATATTTACCAAATCTTTGTGTCTTATGGGTGAGCTTGCGAGCCCAGTGTTAATGATTGATGCACTTTTTTGGATAACATTAATTTATTATCAAATATTTTCAAAATTTCCCACATACGATATTAAAATTTTCCAAATCTTAGTTTTGCAAAATGACGATAAATGACTTTACGGCGAGCTTGCGAGTCGATAAGACGATATTTATTTGGTGAACATTAATATCGTCCAAATCTTAATTTCATAAAATAACGCTTCGGCGAGCTTGAGAGCCGATAAGACGATATTTATTTGGTGAACATTAATATCGTCAAAATCTCAGTTTTGCAAAATGACGCTTTGGCGAGCTTGCGAGCCGATAAGACGATATTTATTTGGTAAACATTAATATCGTCCAAATCTCAGTTTTGCAAAATGACGTTCATTGACGCTTCGGCGAGCTTGCGAGCCGATAAGACGATATTTATTTGGTAAACATTAATATCGTCCAAATCTCAGTTTTGCAAAATGACGTCCATTGATGCTTCGGCGAGCTTGCGAGCCGATAAGACGATATTTATTTGGTAACATTAATATCGTCCAAATTTTAGTTTTACAAAATAATGATCGATAAGACAATATTTATTTTGTAAAACATTAATATCGTCCAAATCTTAATTTCGCAAAATGGCGCTTCGGCGAGCTTGCGAGCCGATAAGACGATGTTTATTTAGTAAAACATTAATATCGTCCAAATTTTAATTTCGCAAAATGGCGCTTCGGCAAGCTTGCGAGCCAATAAGATGATATTTATTTGGTAAACATTAATATTGTCCAAATTTCAAGTTCTATTAATCAAGCTCGGCGAGCTTGCGAGCCGACAAGACGATATTTATTTGGTAAACATTAATATCGTCCAAATGTTATGATTTTATGTTAATTATATTTGGATTAATAAAATTTACCAATAACTACATTGATGATAATATATTTATTGATTCCATAGATCAAGTAACCATTTATAAAGTGGTTTAATCTACTTTAATTTTGCAAAATTAAGTATTGATGCTGGATGGATGTCAGACACACTTATAAAACAATAAATATCGTCTTTTATGTAGACATAATATAACATACTTATTTACTAATAATGGATATAGTCGATATAATATGCATTGTGTGTAAATTTACAAACATCAAAAATAAAAGACACACATCACATACTAATAATGTATCTTGGTGGATAAAATTAAATAACAATTGCATTAAAAGAAACAATAATAATATTGTAAATATTTACAAACAATATTTAAATCAAAGAGATATTAATGTTATATTATTGTTTGTTAAATATAACATTAAAATTATTCCAGTTTTATATTTATTGTTTGACAATGATTTACTACTCCTAATAAATAAATCATTCAGATACTATAATATTCACATGCTAAAATTAATTAATACACATATTAAATTTAACAAGAATAATTTAATAAACTACATAAAAACCATTCACGAATATTACAATATTCCTATATCTATCGTTAAATATTTACATCGGGAAATTAAATTGTCAAAAGAAGATTTTTTATCAGAAAATAATTATGTATGTCGATTTACATGTATATATGGAAATATCGAAGTTATTAAATATTTACATCTAAATGTTGGATTTACAAAAGAAGATTTTCAATTCAACAACAACAAAGTATGTCGAATTGCTTGTAAATATAATCGTAATGATATTGTCAAATATTTTCACCAAAAAATTGGATTTACAAAAGAAGATTTCCAATCAAATAACAATAAAGCATGTATAGCTGCTTGCAAATATAATTATATCGATGTTGTTAAATATTTACATCGGGTAATTGGATTAACAAGAGAAGATTTTTATTCTAATAATAATGTGGCACATGAATATGCTTACGATCGTAATTATATCGATATTGTTAAATATCTGAATCGAGAATTTAATAACTGGTCACCAAACAATTAATAAATACATACAAATGTTTAAAAATTATCAACATTCAGTTGTATAAAAAATTTGTATTTAACAAATGATTTGGATGTGAATAACTTTGATGTTCACTAAATTAATAACTGTGACAAAGATTTTTGTATGATTTCTAAAAAAATGAAATAATATCATTTATGATATATTATAACATTCCTATACCTATTGTTAAATATTTACATCGGGAAATTAAATACATGTATAGTCGCATGTAAATATAATTATATTGATGTTATTAGATAGTTAACATCGAGAAATTATATAAAAAAATTGAAATATATAACTGTTTGAAAATTACAGTCATATAGTTAAAGTACGCTACTATTGATTGTTTTCTTGATTCATTTTAACTTTCATACCAACAATGTTGAGTTTTATAGGAAATTGTTTTTCATATGCAATGACTAATTACTTTTATATTGGTGCTGGAGTATTTGTAGGTTTATCGACACTCAGTTGTATAAAAAATTTGTGTTTGGTAATTGATTCAGATATGAATGACAATGGCAAAATCAAGCGATCATTCAAAGATTTGACTTTGATGTCTACTGGATTAATAACTGTGGCAAGTATTTTTTGGCCATTGGCTCCTGTGTGGATACCAATTGCTATCGTATTATATTATCCATTGTGGTACATGGCAGTGAAAATATTTTGTATGATTTCAGCTGGTGTTTTTATCTCATTCATGAGATCAAACGGTATTATAAGGGATTAATTTTTTATTTATGATTTCTAAAAAAATGAAATAATATCATTTATGGTATATTTGTTATTTACCAATAATGGATATAGTTGATTTAATATGCAGTGTACGTGAATACAATAATAAAAATAAAAGACACATATCATATTCAAACAATATTTCTTGGTGGATAAAATTAAATGTTGATTGCATTAAATTAAAAAACAAAAAAATACTGAATGATTATAAACAATATCTAAATCAAAGAAACATTAATGTTGTGTTATTATTTGTTAAATACAAAATTAAAATTATTCCAGTTATATATTTATTTTCTACTATTGATTTACTCGTGTTAATAGAAGTATCTGTTAAATATGAAAATATTTACATTCTAAAATTAATTATCAAACATGTTAAATTTGATAGTGATTATTTAATAAATTGTATAATGAATTATCATAAATTTAATAATAATAGTTTCGTCAAATTATTACATGAAGCATTTGGATTAATAATTTTTGATTTTAAGTTAACTTTATCAACGTCTTCTACATGTAATGTTGATGTTATCAAATATTTACATAAAAAAATTAAGTTAGACAGACAATATTTCCTATCAGAAAATAGTGTTATATCACGATGTTATCAATCTTGTTTAATTATTATGAATGTTAAATATTTACACAGTAAAATTGGATTTACAAAAGAAGATTTTAAATTAAGTGGAATAATGTTACAAGCTTGTACATATGATCACAATTTAATTGTAAAATATTTACATCGTGAAATTGGATTTACAAGAGACGATATCATGTCATATAATAATTTGTCACATACTAATTTATCATATTTTATTAAAAATATTCATATTATTAAATATTTACATAGAGAATGTGGATTGACAAAAGAAGATTTTCAATTTAATGATAATTCTATGTGTAAGACGGCATGTGATTTTGGTTATATGGAAATTGTAAAATATTTACATAAAGAAATTGGATTAACAAAAGAAGATTTTCGATCTGGTAATAATGATGCATGTCAATCAGTTTGTAGAAATGGAAATTTCGATCTTGTTGTATATTTACACAAAGAAATTGAATTAACAAAAGAAGATTTTCAATCAAGAGATAATTATGCATGTAAAGCGGTTTGTAGAAATGATGGTGATTATGTGCAGATTATTGAATATTTACATAAAGAAATTGGATTGACAAAAGAAGATTTTCAATCAGAAAATAATTATGCATGCAAATGCGCATGTCTTAAATATAATATTGATATTGTCAAATATTTACATGAAGAAATTAAATTAACAAAAGAAGATTTTCAAATAAATGATGATGATAATTTACATATTGAACCTAGACACGATCTTATTAATAACAGTGAATATATCAAGAATCTAATATATCCATAACATAAAACATTGTAAAAAATGAATTATTTCTTGCGAATATATTCGTCATAATATAAATAACAAAACAAATGGATTTAAGTTTCATTTATAACAAATGTACAAACAAAATATATCACACTCCTGTGATTGACAATAATAATGAAACACATGAAATGGAAATACTAGAATGTGAACATAAAATATATAATCATAAACCAGATATTACAATGAAATTAATAATTAATGAATATATCAAATGCAATCCACATAAGCAAATGGATATTTTCCAACCAAAAGAATACAATTATGAAAATATTGATGAATTTTATGAAATACATAAACCAATTTATTATCACCGATTTTGTTATTCAAAAGATCATTGGAATATTGTTATTGATTTAATTCCAAAATATAAAATTAGATCAAAAACACAATTAGTACATGATATTTTCATGAATAATATACATGAAGATATTTTCTTAAAAATAATCAACGAAATGCCAGACCAATTACTCCTTAAAGACGATAATGGTAATTTACCATTACATATATTTTGTAAACATAAAGATGATTTGTCTGTTTTTGATAAATTAATTAATTCAATGCCAAATGAATTGTTATCTAATAAAAACAACAAAGGAAAAACACCTTTGCAAATATTGTGCAAATCATTAAATTGTAATGGAGATATGATAAAATTATTAGACATTCATAATGTTGAATTTGATGACATTTCTTTCAATTACACATTATTATCTCCAAATTATTCAAAATATATAGATATATGTAAATTATTCATCCAAAAAAAATGCAAATTAAATGTTGATATGATCAATAAATATATTGATCATATGATTAGCATGGAACTTTATGACAAGGATATTGTTAAATACTTTCTTAAATTTTCAAATGAAAAATATACAAATAAATTACTGAATATATCTTATTAATTATTCAGATTCAGAACTTTCTTGTTTTCTTTTTTTAGTCTTTTTTTCTTTCTTATCTTTATCATCCAGATATAATTCATATGCTTCTTTTAATGGTTGATTATATTGTTTGGGTATTTTTCCACGATGTATATTCTTAAATGCATGCAAAAAAGCATCAGCTAAATCGTCTTTTTTCTTATGTTCATTAAAAAACTTAAGATTTCTCTTGTTGATTACACTTCTCGTGTAATATATAGCTATTTTCTTTGTGTCTTTATATGTTAATTTGGATTGATCAATATCATCAACTTTTAATTTACCAGACGGTGCTACAAATTTTACATCTTTAACAGGATCATCGTTATCATTTAATTTTTGATATATTCCTCGATCGACAAAATATGTAAATAATATAGTTGATACTGCTTTCATTGTTGGATTTTTTAGTGATGGTTGATTTTCTATGACTATTTCATCAACATCAAACAATAAAGTGTCAGATAAAAAATCAAGTTTTTCATATAATGATAATACTAATTCATGTGGTTTGGCTTTCATACATGATTCTTGTTTAAATTTCTTTATTTTATATTTTTTTTCATATTTAGTAAATTCAGCATCATAATGATCCTTGCACCATCCATATCCAGTATTTGGTATAATCATGTGAGTGTTTTTAGTACACGACCTGACTTTTTTTGTATTTAATTTCTGGCAAATATGATTTTCATCTTTTGTTAAATCCAATGAAAATTTATCAACATGTGTTGCACAAAAATATATTGTATTATTTTCATGATTTGTATATTGATATGTGGCTAATTTAATACATCTGGAACATTTAATTTTTTCACCAGTCAATGAAATAATGTTCCAATCTAATATAGTCATGGTATCTTCATTATAATCAACTTGTAACTTGCAATATGCAAGATTTTTGATGCCAACATCCCATGCCAATATAGTCCTTTTATCACACATTAATTATAATAAATAATGTTATTAAATTTATGAAAAATCTAATATATATTTATAACATGAATAATTATGTCGAATTAACGAACAACGAATATGAAAAAACTAAATGTTTAAGTTTTAAATTGTATGTTTTGAATGACCGTTATAACTTTGGAACTGATATTATTGATAATCGAATGGATTTTGATCAATGTTGGTTTAATTGTGCCGAAATACATAACATGTCTTGTAACGGCACAATTAAAAATTCACGTATAACATCAACATCAATAATTGATTCTTTGGACAATAATCATGAATTTATCAATTGTTTGTTTGAAGATAGTTATATTAAGTTAAATAATAATGATTGTAATTTGAAATTTATTGATTGTTATTTCAAAAGAACACATATCACTGCAAATGATGATATTTTTAATTTAAATAATCGTGGAATAATATTTATATCATGTCATTTTGAAGACGTGACTATAGATGAAGTAAATTGTGAAGTACTTATTTTTAAAGAAAAAATAATTTATGATAAAATGTATATTAATAATTCATTGATTAAAGATTTAATTATCGATGAACATATTAATGTAGATAATTTGATGTTTTCCAATAGCAAAGCTAAAAATATTGATGCAAATGTATGTCAAAAAGTTAAAATACAAACTAATGGATGTGATTTTACAAATAAAATGATATTAGATAATATTTGTTATATTGGAGTTTTAATTAATTTATTGTCTAAACATATTTTTGATTAATCAGCACATACCGACATATACAAATAATAAATTAATTCACTTGTTAGTTTGCAGGATTGTTATTAGACATTGTCCAGAGAAAACTAAGATTTGGACGATATTAATATTTAATAAATAATTATCGTCTTATCAGCGAGATTGCGAGCCGAAGCGTTATTAGACGTTGTCCAATGAAGGCTAATAATTTGGACGATATTAACATTTACTAAATAATTATCGTCTTTTCGGCTCGCAAGCTCGCCGAAGCATCATTTTATGAAAACTAAATTTGGACGATATTAATATTTACCAAAATATTATCGTCTTTTCGGCTCGCAAGCTCGCCGAAGCATCATTTTATGAAAACTAAATTTGGACGATATTAATATTTACCAAAATATTATCGTCTTTTCGGCTCGCAAGCTCGCCGAAGCGTTATTTAATAACATCGGGATTTGGACGATATTAATATTTACCAAATAATTATTGTCTTTTCGGCTCGCAAGCTCGCCAAAGCGTCATTTTATGAAAACTAAATTTGGACGATATTAATATTTACCAAATAATTATTGTCTTTTCGGCTCGCAAGCTCGCCGAAGCGTCATTAAACATTGTCTAATGAAAACTAAGATTTGGACGATATTAACATTTACCAAAATATTGTCGTCTTTTCGGCTCGCAAGCTCGCCGAAGCGTTATTTAATAACATTGGGATTTGGACGATATTATTATTCACCAAATAATTATTGTCTTTTCGGCTCGCAAGCTCGCCGAAGCGTCATTAGACGTTGTCAATGAAAACTAATATTTGGACGATATTAACATTTATCAAAATATTATCGTCTTTTCGGCTCGCAAGCTCGCCGAAGCGTCAGTTAATAACATTGGGATTCGGACGATGATAATATTTATCAAAATATTATCATCTTTCCGGCTCGCAAGCTCGCCGAAGCGTCATTTTATAACATTGGGATTCGGACGATATTAATATTACTAAATAATTATCGTCTTTTAGGCGAGCTTGCGAGCCTAATCGTCATTTGATAAAATTGGGATTTGGACGATATTATTGTTTACTAATTAATTATCTTCTTATCGGCTCGCAAACTTGCCGAAGTGTCATTTTATGAAACTAAGATTTGGACGATATTAACATTTGCTAAATAATTATCGTCCAATGAAAACCAAGATCTGGACAATATTAACATTTGCCAAAATATTATCGTCTCTCCGGCTCGCAAGCTCGCCGAAGCGTCATTAGACATCGTCCAATGAAAAACAAGATCTGACGATATTAATATTTACCAAAATATTATTGTCTTTCCGGCTCGCAAGCTCGCCGAAGCTTCATTAGACATCGTCCAATGAAAACTAAGAATCGGACGATATTAATGTTTACTAAATAATTATCGTCTTTTCGGCTCGCAAGCTCGCCGAAGCGTCATTTTATAAAAACTAAGATTCGGACGATATTAATGTTTACTAAATAATTATCGTCTTTTCGGCTCGCAAGCTTGCCGAAGCGTCATTTTATGAAACCGAGATTCGGACGATATTAATATTTACCAAATAATTATCGTCTTTTAAGCTCGCAAGCTTGCCAAAGCGTCATTTTATGAAACTAAGATTCGGACGATATTAATGTTTACTAAATAATTATCGTCTTTTCGGCTCGCAAGCTTGCCGAAGCGTCATTTAATAACATAAGAATTTAAACGATCTTAATATTTACCAAAATAACGTGAGTGTTAATAATAAAAAGTTAATTTATTGTGAAATTAACACAATGACAATTTACAAACAGATAAACATTACACTAACGTAGACTATATTATAAATAAACATATCATTATTATTCTGATTTGCATTAAATTGTTTCTACATATTTTCTAACACGATGATGACAACCAAGTTTTTCATAAATATTATCTGCTAAAAAATCTTCTTTAGTAAATCCAATTTCTTTATGTAAATACATAACAATATTTAAATTGACATAAAGACAAAACCACGATGATGCATGATTATTATCTGTTTGAAAATTTTCTTTGGATAATCCAATTTCTTTGTGTAAATATTTAATAACATTAAAGTTACCCTCGTAACAAGCAATTTTACACAGGTTGTTATTATTTGTTTGAAAATCTTCTTTAGTTAATCCAATTTCTTTATGTAAATATTCAATAATATCAATGCCATTGTTTCTACTAGAATATATACATGCAAAATTATTTTCTGCCTGGAAATCTTCTTTGGTTAATCCAATTTCTTCATGTAAATATTTAACAATATTAATGTAACCGTTTTTACACGCATATCTACATGCATGATTATTATTTGTTTGAAAATCTTTTTTGGTTAATCCAATCGTTTTATGAAGATATTTAATAACATCATAGCGACCTTCGAAACAAGCATATCTACATGCATAATTATTTTCTGCTTGAAAATCTTCTTTAGATAATCCAATTTCTTCATATAAATATTTAACGACATCAATGTGACCTTTTTCACAAGCAAATTTACATGCATAATTATTTTCTGCTTGAAAATCAATTTTTGTCAACCCAATAATTTTATGTAAATATTTAATAACATTAATTTTACCACAAAGACATGCCATTTTACACTCATTATTATTATTTATCTGAAAATCTTCTTTTGTTAGCCCAATTATTTTGTGCAAGTATCTAACAACATCGTAATTATCAATGTAACGTATATACATACATGCATTATTGTTGTCTGCACAAAATTCGTCTTTAGTTAATCCAATTTTATGATGTAAATATCTGACAACATTAAGTTGATTATATTTACAAGCCAATTTACAATAATGATTATTTTCTGATTGAAAATCTTCTTTTATCAGTCCAATTTTTTTATGTAAATATTTAATGACATTTACATGGCCATGTTTGCAATCTCGCTTACATATAAAATCAATTTTAGATTGAAAATATAATTTTGTCAACTTAAATTTCAAGTGAAATATTTTAATAATATTAACATTATCATAATTACAGTATTCAAATATGTTATCAATAATTAAATTATAATAATTGACATGATTAATTATTATCTTAATAATGTAAATGTTATTGTTTTTAAATGATTCATTAATTAATAAATTTATATCATTGTTATTGAGTTGATATATATTTGGAATTATATTAATGTTATGTTCTGTACATTTAATTAATATATTAATGTCTTTTTGGTTCAATATTTTTTTGTATTTATTAATTATTAATGTATTTTTTTGGTTTATAAAATTGGTATTTAGTTTAAGCCAATGAGCAATATTATTTGACAGCGACACATGTCTTTTGTTGTTAAAGTTAATATATTTGTTAGTATTAACGTTATTATCAACTGCATTCATAGTTTACTGACTATAATTAATTTGATAAATAAAGTTTTGATAAATCAATTTTTTGACCAATAAATAGAACACGTCTAAAGTCAGCAGATTAACTATTAATACATTCGTCAAGACAAAATAAACAAATAATATATACAAGCACGTGTGCACATACACAAGTACGTTTAAATGGTAATTAGATTCCCATCGCAATAGGCCAACATCACCTTGTAGGCCAATTCTGTGATCTCGATGTAGTTTTGGACGGTCTTTGTCGCACTGTAGCCTTCTGATGCTGGAACAGCATAGTATCTACCTTTGATGACCTTTTGAGATCCAATGACAAACTTGTCATACGTAAGCATCTCTTTGAATTCCTTTGGCAAGTCGGATCCCAACAATTTGCCATGATCGGAATTGATCACTTTGCGAGAAATAGAGTTACCATATTTCAACAGCATAATGACGGTGCTTGATTTCTTCGTGCTCACGGCGTTGAGATCAATGATCTGTCTTTTTCCAGCAGTATCTTTAGCATAAAATTCGCAAATCCGGCTGACTATTTTTACACAGTCTTTGTGATTCGCCAACTTATATGCTGAAGTTATTGCAGTTGGGTTTATAATCTTGGCAGCAACACCAAGGTTATAAACTTCAACGGAGTTTTCTTCAAACAACTCCCTGTTCAAGGTCAAGTACAAGCACCCAGTCTTTTGATCGGCCGATCCACAAAAGATTTCAAAGAGATTCCCTTTGTATTGGTCTTGTCCAAGTGCCAATACTTCAACATTGCATCCCGAGTGTTTGCAATGATAATCCGAAATGACCGCATATCCACCACCACCACACAAGGTTTTGGAAGCCATGTAGGTAGTGAATGCGTTCATGCAAGAACGATGTCCACAAGTAGGTTTTGACATTTTGTTCGAAAGAAGGTTTGTTCAACAGAAATCGATTCAAGAAACAATCAATGGTCGCGTGCTCTTATTGTATTACTGAAATTCATAAGCACTTAAGATGCTCAATTTTTTATCAATAAATATTATTGTTTGATCTTATATTAAGATAATGACACAACAACTTATACATTCAGTTGATACTATATATAATATATTCAAGTATATGAACAATAAAATGATACATAGAAATATATGCAACCGTTCTAATATTGTATTTTGGAAATGTAACATTGACCAGTATTTAATTATCAAAAATAAAGACATTGTTAATAAGAACAAACAATTTTTAATGAAAAACAATATTAATGCTACAATTTATTGTATAGAAAATAATATTCATTTTGTATCACATGTAATTATGAATGAAAATAATGCATGGAATGAAAGAACATTTAAATATTTACATAAAGTGCATAACTATATTCCTTATTATTTCTTGGAGTTTTTTATGCATGTGATTAACATTGATTGTTTTCATGTTGTAAAATATATTCATCGTCATATGAATTTTAATTGTACATGTCATAATTTTTATGATTGGATACAGGATGAAACAGTATTTTTAATTGAATCAGTTAAAAGTATTAATATAATTAAATATATTCTTGACAAGATAATTAATGATGTATATGTGTATTTTATACATGATATAATAAAATATGCCATTCGGCAAAATAATGTTAATATATTTAATTACATGTGTAACAAATATAATTCTGATTTTAGGAATAATTCATTAGATCATGACTTGTTTTCATGTGGAGATGAGAGAATAATTAAAATAGTTTGTAATTTTTTCACAAAAGAATATATCATTAATAACAATTTACTTGAACATGCTTGTATATCATATAAATTTCATAAAAATATAAATGTTGTTAAATATTTGATAAATAAATATAATTTTACATTTGATGACTTTAATGACTTTAATGATATGGTGATATGTGATGATATATTGAATTTATTTGAATGTTAATTTTATATACATGTTGCATTAATAATTAATATAGTCTGCATATTAATAATGTTTATTTGCAAATACTCATGAATAATTAATATAGTCTGTGTGTTAATGAATATTCATTTACAAATATTCATGAATAATTAATATGGTCTGCACATTAATGATGTCTCGATTTTGGACGATATTAATAATTACCAAATATTTGCGTCTAATGGGCTCGCAAGCTTACCCAAGCAACATTTTATGATGCATGAAATTTGGACGATATTAATAATTACCAAATATTTGCGTCTTATGGGCTCGCAAGCTCGCCCAAGCAACATTTTATGATGCATGAAATTTGAACAATATTAATAATTACCAAATATTTGCGTCTAATGGGCTCGCAAGCTCGCCCAAGCGGCATTTTATGATGCATAAAATTTGGACGATATTGATAATTACAAAATATTTGCGTCTAATGGGCTCGCAAGCTCACCCAAGCGGCATTTTATGATGTATGGAATTTGGAAAATATTAATAATTACCAAATATTTGCGTCTAATGGGCTCGCAAGCTCGCCCAAGCAACATTTTATGATGCATGAAATTTGGACGATATTAATAATTGCCAAATATTTGCGTCTGATGGGCTCGCAAGCTCGCCCAAGCGGCATTTCACGACACCTTGGTTTTGGACGATATTAATAATTACCAAATATTTGCGTCTAATGGGCTCGCAAGCTCGCCCAGGCGGCATTTTATGATGCATGAAATTTGGACGATATTAATAATTACCGAATATTTGAGTCTAATGGGCTCGCAAGCTTACCCAAGCAACATTTTATGATGCATGAAATTTGGACGATATTAATAATTACCAAATATTTGCGTCTAATGGGCTCGCAAGCTTGCCCAAGCGGCATTTGTTGATGCATGAATTTTGGACGATATTAATAATTACCAAATATTTGCGTCTAATGAGGTTCACAATTGTTGTTAAAAATAATATCAATAAATTTACTTGTATTATATTTGTAGTAATTGTACATACATATTTTGATTATTGTTTGTCTATCTGTAAGATAAATCTTAAATATATTAACCAGTTGTAATTTTTATAATCTCAAGTAAATACTGAATTAAATTCAAATTTAATCCTTCTTCATATAAATATGTAATAACATTACAATGGTTACCTTCTGATTGGAAATCATCTTTCGTCAATCCAATTTTTTTATGTAAATATTTGACAATTTTAAGATGACCAATTTTACAAGCCCATTGACACGCGAAATTATTATGTGTTTGAAAATCATCTTTTGTTAATTCAATCTCTTGATGCAAATATTTAACAATTTCAATATAACCATTATGACAAGCCCACACACATGCCTCATTATCCCATGATTGAAAATCTTCTTTTGATAATTTAATCTTTCGATGCAAATATTTAACAACATCAATATGGCCATTCATGCAAGCCCGTCTACATGCATAATTAATTTTTGATTGAAAATTACTTTTTGTTAATTCAAATTTTCGATGTAAATATTTAACAATATTAACATGGCCATTTTCACATGCTCGTTGGCATGCCGAAATATTGTTTGTATAAATATATTCTTTTGTTAATCCAAGTTCTTGGTGTAAATATTTAATGATATTAATATTATCATCATCAAATATTTTTTCAATATAATTGAGTAAAGTTTTAATATCAATCACAATCACAACATAATTCTTAATTAATTTTAACATTTTAATATTTTGATACTTGAACGATTCTTTAATTATAATTTTAATTTTACTGATAATATAACGCATTATTGGAACAATATTAATTTTGTATTTGACGCACTTCATGATTATTGATATATTTTTCTGATTCAAAAATTTTTTGTGATTGTTAATAATTACCTTGTTTGTATTATTGATAACATTTTTATTTATACAAAGCCAGTATGATATATCATTAACATGCAATATATGTCTTTGATTAAAAGTTAATATATACTTACATGTATCGGTGATTATATCGACTATATCCATTGTATAATATTTGTATATTAGTCTAAATTATTAGTAAAAATATTAATTTTCAATTTTATATGCCAATTGAAAAGTGTGAAACAAGTTAATTAAATGCAATGTCCATGTTATTTAATAAATTTCGAGGTATTGAATTAAAATCAAATTCATCATTAATATATTTATCGTACGCATCATGAATATAACATGATTCATCAACAATGTTATCATTACAATCTTCACTCCATCCAGATAAATATAAATCGTTATTCTTAATTTCGAAACAACAACGATTGTCATCAAAATATTTATTTACAACAAATACCATTAATTCAAAAGTTTTTAAGTTTGCATACAAATACTTTTCTTTATATTCTAGTTCAATAACATAAATATTTTCATGTTTATAGACACATAAATATTTGTCTATCATTAAAGTAATATTTTTATGATTAACAACTATTATGGTTGGTGTGACATTAAGTTTGTATGTTTTGTTTTCGTCACAAAAATTACATTCATTCCTGTCATAATATTGCATTAATTTTATATACAATTATATATTTAAGATAATAATGTTATTCAAATAAGTAAAAAATTGAAAAATAATCATAAATTGAACATTGACTAATAACCATAAACCATGATATATGACGATATAAATCATTATAAGCAAACTAATGAAAAAAAAGGATTTATTGTAATAGACGATATTAATGTAGAATTTAAGTCAACTGATAAATTAATACATTATTTAGCAGACAACTACAAAAATAAATATGCATCTGTTTTAGAAAAATACATTGATAATGATCATAAAGATTTAAATGCATTAGATTCATATGGTCGTTCACCATTACACTTATTGTCATTGAATAACAATTGTACTGATTATGTTTGTGATAAATACTATCTTGATTTAAAAATATATGAAAAACTAGTCAAAAAATCAAAAGTTACTAAAAAATTATTCAATTATTTAGTCGAGTCTCAACGATATAATTATATCAAAATTATAATTGAAAATGGTTATAATAAATTTGATCATAATACATTTTTAACTATTTTACGAAACAAAATAAATCCCGATAATAATTTATTAGATGTTCTTATTGCACATAATTGTCCATTGTTTGATGATATATGCAATGAAGAAATTATTGAATTCTTGGACAACAATGTATTTTATTATTATGAAAACAAACAATTACTTAAATATATATCAAATGAATTAGTAAAATTAATGAATAAACACATATTTGATAGTGCAATAAAAACAATGTGTTTTTGTTCATTAAAAATATTCAAGAAATTTATAGAATCGACAAGAAAATATCATAAAAATGGTAAATTCAAATTGGATTATGTAATTATTCAATTTATTGATAATGATACATTAGAATATATCGTGTCAGATAATTTTACGGTAAATATTGAATTGACAATTGATAATATAAATACAATACTTGGATGTAAATCATTACAAGTAATTCAAACATTAATATCGTCTAAACATATGAAAAAAACAGATAAATGTTATAGTCTCAGACCATATAATGTATTGTGTTCTCGTTATAGGAAAATATTATTTGCATTAGATAATTCTGTTATTAAAGGCTATGATGTTTTACATAATTATTATTGTATGGAGTATACTGATGCTAATGAAGAAGATGAAAATAAAATTCATTACAATTGGGAAAAATTAGTAGATATTTTGCATAAGTTTGATTGTGAAATAAATAATTTTGAATCATTATTTAATTCAATAAGAATGTATCATATGGACTATAATGGAAAGAATAACAAATTAATTAAAGATATGATATTTTTCAATGAAAAACATTGTCTTAGCGTGAATAATTATAATGAAATATTACCATTTGATGAATATATTAAATTATTAACAGGTAATGATAAAAAGTTGTTGATTAATTTGATGTGAATGATCAATAATATATGAC